>JAEEGF011808295.1_pt1 | contig 22872 bp, 16 predicted proteins | sample 9134171 | NCBI WGS metagenome assembly JAEEGF01 (sample SAMN16246542, study PRJNA631951) | gut metagenome | biome: gut microbiome; feature: rumen; material: AP-attached | host: Bos | place: Iran: Karaj | collected 2018-10
GTTTCGTTTACAACATGTCTTTTTTATAATATTATGATCTCTATTTGACTACTGTTTTTATCGCTTCCTTAACTATCTCAAAATTCTCTTTAAGTCCTTCTTTTGCAAGAAGCTCATCTGCCTTTTCCTTTACGCCGGCATCTTCAAGCTGGCCTTTTATGCTTTCATCTTCTGCAAGAATGCTTTCTGCAAGAGAGAGGATACTTTCGTGGGACTCTTTGTATTCTTCCTTGTAGTCTTCATCAAGTCCATCGTACCAGTCTTTGATAAGACCTTCAACTGCTTCTTTATCAGCATCCTTTGCCTGAAGTCTGTCTGCAAGATCAAGAAGATTTACCGCTGCGATAGCGCTTTTAAGTGAGCCCCCTGCGGTTCCCATTATGCCAACGCCAGATTTTAAAAGGTCACCCGCTTCAAGTATTACATCAGGAGTAAAGCTTAAAGGATTTAACCCTTCAGGGTTTGCGGTGTTTGCATTAAGCATGTCTTCTGTAACGCCTTCATCTGTAAGATCACTTACATCAAGAGTAACAGTTTCGTTTCCTTTGGCATCTTCCGTAGCTTTGCCTGTAGCCGCGGCGTTTTTGCTTTCCACTACAGCAGCCTTCTCCGGTTTGCTTTCCTTTACTATATATTTTGCAATCACAATGCTTTCTGCCACAACCACGGCAAGAAGAAGCACGATAATTCCTACGAGTATTTTGTTGTTTTTCATATTCTGTCTCCTTTTAAAATGTTAAATAATCTCTGGCCCAATTATACACCCGCAAAAAAGAAAAAACTTTAATAAAAGCTGAAAGAATTCTTAAGATTTTCTTTCTATTGGTCCGGAGGTTTTTTACCACATTGATTCTTAGCAGTTCTTGTGTTAAAATAAGTCCTATAAAAAAATAAGAGGTGATACAATGCAAAGCGTAATTGCCGGAAACGTTGTATTACTGTTGCTTATTATTTCTTCATGTGGCCTTGAGATCTTTAGCAAGTCGAAAGGTTTTATACCCATCATATCGTTTATCTCCTTTTTTACAATGGTGAGCGCGCTTATTATAGCCGTGACTCTTAACACGGCTCTTGATGAGATCTTTATAGTAGTTCTTATCATGTTTGTAATCAAGCTTGCTCCGTCTTGGAGAAAAGGAAATGAACTTTAATTCGCTATCATTTTTGATATTCTTACCTGTTGTAGTGGCAGGTTTTTATTTGTTGCCGAGGCGGCTTCGTCCCGGTCTTCTTTTGTTGTCTTCATACTTTTTCTATATGTGCTGGAACGCAAAACTTATAGTGCTTATTCTTTTTACCACTGTCGTTTCCTACACATGTGCCATCCTTACAGAAAAATACCCTAAAAAGAAAAAGATATGGCTGGTTCTGACACTGTTTATCTGCCTTGGAGTGCTGTTTTACTTTAAATACTTTGCATTCTTTGTAAACAGCGTTTTGAGCCTTGTTAACGCAGCATTCGGAAGCAGTTTTTCTTTTGAAATGAGCGTGTTGCTTCCGGTGGGAATATCGTTTTATACATTTCAGACCCTTTCTTATGTTATTGATGTATACCGCGGCGAGATTAAAGCAGAAAAGAATTTCGTGTATTTTGCCCTATTTGTATCCTTTTTTCCTCAGCTTGTGGCAGGACCTATTGAGAGTGCAAAGAATCTACTTCCGCAGCTAAAGGAACCAAAACCATTAGATAAAGATGACCTTCGGGCAGGCCTAAGACTTCTTCTTACAGGTTTCTTTAGAAAATGTGTTATTGCAGACAACTGCGGAATATATGTAAACACCGTATTTGCAAACGTGGCAGATGCATCCGGTTTTGCCATAGCTATAGCAGGACTTTTGTTTTGCGTTGAAATGTATTGTGATTTTGCCGGGTATTCCGAAATCGCACAGGGCGCCGCAAGACTTCTTGGAGTAAGACTTATGAGAAACTTTGATATGCCTTATCTTTCGGTGTCCTACGGTGAATTTTTCAGACGCTGGCACATAAGCCTGAATAAATGGTTTACGAGCTATGTGTATATTCCGCTTGGAGGAAGCAGAGGCTCAAAGCTTAAAAGAGCAAGAAACGTATTTATTGTATTTGCTCTTTGCGGTCTTTGGCACGGCGCAAACTGGACTTATGTCCTTTGGGGGCTTTATGCGGCATTCTGGGTTTCCCTTGAAAGCGTTATCCTGCCACCTCTTTACAGTTTTACAAAGGGTAAAAATATAGACCTTGAAAATGCGGGAATAAAGCTTTTCAGGCGAATTTACATGTTTATTATCTTTATACCTGCAGCCCTTACCTTTAGATCAGGCTCACTTTTTCAACTAAAAGAAGTTTTTAAAGGACTTTTTACAAGATGGAGCATGAATTTTTCCTACTTTGAAGAAACTCTTACCGGAACTTTTGGCAGCACGCGGGAACTTCTTAAGATCCTGCTGGTGCTTGCAAGTGCCGTTTTTCTTACAAGAATAGATAAAGACGATATTCCTGAAAATGAGGAACTTCCCGCAACAGGTTATGCGGTAATGCTGCTTGCCATAGGGATTTCCTGGGTGCTTTTACTTAAAACCAACGCAAATTCAGCCTTTGCCTATTTTCAATTTTAGGAGGAAAAATGAAAAGAAGTATATTAAAAGCCATATTTTCCGTAGTGCTTGCATGTATTTTTCCGCTGGGGCTTCTGACGCATGCGGCAGGGCTTCCTAAAATGTACAAAGAAACCTACTATGAGGAACTATCTAATATGCACACGCGGATTAAAGAGACAAAAAACAGAAAAATAGTGATAATCGGAGGCAGCAATGTTGCCTTCGGAATAGATGTTACGCAGTTGGAAAAGGATCTTCCCGGATATACAGTATGCCCATTTGGATTATATGCGGCGGTTGGAACATCAGCAATGCTTTCACTGTCGGAAAAATATATAAATGAGGGTGACATAGTGGTACTTGCCATAGAACCTTCATCAGATACCTTTTCTTCCTACTTTGGAGCAAATGCGTTCTTAAAGTGTGCGGAAAGTGATAAGAGTCTTTTGACTGACCTATCCCAAAAACAAAAGGAAGCCGTGGTGGGATCATATTACGATTATCTATGCGAGCGTCTTGCAATTAAAAAGAGTGGTATCTTTCCAAAGGCAGAGGGAGTTTACTCGGCATCTTCCTTTGATGAAAATTGTAATATGACCTTCCTTAGGGCCGGAAATAATATGGCTCTTGGATTTGACTCCGGAGCTCTTGTGGATTTTTCAAAAGTTAAGGTTGAAAAGGCCTTAGCTGATCAGATAAATGAGTATATAAAGAATGCAGCAAAAAAAGGAGCAAATGTATATATATCCTTTAGCCCGGTAAACCGCGAGGCTGTAGTTGGAGATGATTCAGGCATAGAATTATTCTATGATGAGATCAGTTCAAAGCTTGATGCGAAGATCATTTCCAATCCAAACAATTACATTTATGATTCCTGCTGGTTTTATGATAACAACTTTCATCTAAACACCGATGGTGCAAAGATCAGGTCTCATCAGCTATCCTGCGATATACTGGCAGAGCTTGGAATATATAAAGAACCGGATTTTACGGAGCCTTCCCAGCCTGCTTCAATATATGTTCAAAAAGAAACAGAGGAAACAAGCCTTTCGGCTTTTTACTTTGAAGAATATAAAGGCGGATATTTAATTACAGGTCTTACCGACGAGGGGCTTAAAGCAGAGAGTCTTGTTATACCGGAAAGCATTTCGGGAAAGCCTGTTATCAGTTTTGATAAAGAAATGCTGACAGGAGCTGCGGTTGTCGAGCTTACTATCCCTTCTTCGCTTGAATACATACCGGATGAAGCCTATAAAAATGCCGGTGCTCTTGCGAGACTTGTTATAAAAGGAACGGGAGAGGCACCGTCCTTAGGAGATCATCCCTTTGACGGCAATGATGAATTAAAAATTTATGTACCGAGGGAAGCTTACGGGCTTTATCGGGACGGGGCAGGATGCGTGGAGAATAAATGGCAAAATTATTTAGAACGTATTGTTACTTATTAGTGATTGTCTTTTTTTCTCTTTCTGCTGTGGGATGCGGAAAGAAAGAGCCGAAAGATACAAGCATAAAAGTAAGTATAGCGGAAAGTTTAGATTATACAATTGAAAAAAACGGATTTAGGGTAAATCCCGGTGATGATGTTACTTTTGTTATTACTTTAAAGGACGGATATAAGCTTACCGGAAACGATTACAGAGGCGAAAGCCGCATCTGGCAGGATGATGGGAAAGCGCTTTTGACCCTTGAAAAGGTAAAGTATCCGGAGCAGGTACATCTAACCCTTGCAAACACCTTCTTTTCAATAACCTATTATTCAAACGACGAGATGGAAATTGAACATACGGTGTATGAAGAGAAAAAATATCATCTTCGCCCCAATACCCTTCCCTCTCAGAGTGCCTTCAAAAAGGATGGCTACATTCTTACTGCTTGGAATACCAAAGAAGACGGCAGCGGGCAGCGTGTCGGCCTTGGCAGTAGGGTAAGCACTGAAGACAAAGATCTGAAACTATACGCAATGTGGGAAAAATGTGAAAATGAGGAGGCATTTACCACAGAGATGAGAGATGACGGTCTTTACATAACGGGATATGCCGGAAGTGCCGAAAAACTTGTTATCCCCGATAAAATAGGAGAGAAGGATGTAAAAGGCATTGCCTCTTTTGCGATAAGCAACTGTAGGGCAAGGGAACTAATTATAGGTCCGAATATAGCTGTTATAGAGGATAACGCTTTTTTTGACGGAGATTTTGAAATCGTTACTATTTTTGATAACATCGAGTTTGTATCCGACAAAACCTTTAACAGCTGTAAAAAACTTAAAACACTGTATATAAATGCGGCGAAAAAGCCTGCTGGGGCTGCAGTAAAAAAAGAGAGCTGTTATGCGGATAAGGTGGATCTTCTAATAGAAAACGCAGACAAAAAGAAGCTGGTCTTTTACGGTGGTTGTTCGGTATGGTATAATCTTGATATGAACAGAGTGTTTGCCGAATTCGGAAGTAAATATTTCCCTGTAGATATGGGACTGAACGGTACGGTAAACAGCTACGTGCAGCTTGAAATTCTTACAAATTTTCTGGAAGATGGAGACGTGCTCTTTAACACGCCTGAACTTGCAAGCAGCTATCAAATGCTTGAAAAGATTGACATGGGCAAAAACGATCTGAAACTTTGGGCCGGGCTTGAATATAATTACGATCTTTTTTCACTGGTGGATATAAGCAAAATAAAAGGTGTGTTTGACAGTTTCTTATGGCATATCTCAAAAAGAAATAATGAAACTGAGTATGCCGACATTTACATGGATTCAAAAGGGCGTATATACATGGGACCAAATGGTGAAGTTCCATTTGGAAGATTTGAGGCTGAGGCCGAAAAACTTATGGATGAAGTAAGAATTAATTCTGAAGTAATGAGCGATGAGGCCTATGCGCGGCTAAAGGAAACATACGAAAAGATAGGAAAAAAAGGCGTAAAGATCTTTGTTTCCTACGCCTGCACCAATATGGATGCTATCTCGGCCGCAGAAGCCGGTCTTATGAATGATGTGAATGAGAAGTATCACGGGATGATCGAAGATACCGGGTATGCTATACTCATTTCTTACATTAAGGATTATTGTTATTATAATTCGGATTTTTTTGATACAAATTATCATCTTCTAACACCATATGCTGTAAATAACACGGTTAAGTGGATGAATGATCTTAAAAAGTATTTAAAGGTGGATTAAAATGAATTTGATAGATTTTTCGGTGTTTTTTGAGTCCTTTGTGTTGGCATTCAGCTGGTTTTTGTTTATATGGAAAAAGCCAAAAAGCAAAATTGAATTGGTTAAAAAGATAGTTGTTTTCTTTGCCATTTTTGCGCTGTTCCTGTTTGTAAGGATCTTTTTCATACTCTTTGCCAATTTTTGGGGCTATGAAGAAGTCTATGCAATCCCTATTGTTTCTTACCTGTCCTATACCGGAATTGGCTATGTATTTGTCAGATGTTTCGGGAAACATAAAAAAACCACAAATCTGCTGATAGTCAGCATGATGTTTGCAAGTGTATGTGCTTTAAACTCAGTGGGAGGCCAGCTTTCCTTCCTTACCGGTCTGTATATTAAGTCAGGCATGCCGGAGGCTTTTGCAAGGGCTGTAATAATAGTATTCCTTCTGCCTGTGGTGTTGTATTTTAATAAACTGAATTTTGATGAGTATGATTTTATCCCGGTAAGAGGCGTGCTTATGCTAATAATCGGGGATGCGGTGCTTATGGCACTTTCTGCATTGGAAAGTATTCCTTACGGCAGGGACGGAGTGGTCTTTTATATATTTCTCCTTGCATTTTTCGGGGTATACCTTATGATGCTTTCAGAAATAATCGCTCTTTCGGCAATGTGTAAGGAACAACTTGCAGTTATGAGGTTATCTGCGGAAAAACAGCGATATGCAGCGGAAAAAGAGCTTTATTCCGCAACGGAAAGCAGTCTTCATGATCTTCGTGCCATTCGACACGACCTTAAGAACCAGTATACCTACATGGGCATACTTCTTAAGGAAAAACGTTATCCGGAACTTTCCGAGTATTTTGAAAAACTGACTGAGAATCTTCCTGAACAGCTCCATTATGTGGACTGTGGTAATATTGCCATGAACACCAATCTTAACATGATGTTTATGAAGGCAAAGAGAGAGGGAATAGAAGTTGAGCATCAGCTGGTGGTTCCTCCGGTTCTTCCTTTTGCGGATGCAGATCTTTGTACACTTATGAGTAATCTTCTTGATAACGCCATAGATGAGTGCAAACGTCTGAAAAAGAACGGAAAAGAGGATTCGATCATTTATCTTGAAATTAAGCCTCAAGGTAGTTATCTTGTTATAACAAGTGTAAACCCTACCGATAAATCAGAACTTAAGAGAGGCAGTCATGGCCTTATGACCACAAAAAAGGATAAAAAGATACACGGCTACGGAACGGATATTGTATCAAAGATCGCGGAAAAATATAACGGTCTTGCTGAGTTTGATCTTTCGGACGGAAAGTTTATAGCCAAGGTCATGTTAGACATAATAGATACGGAGGAGAAAGGGAAGAAATGATTAAAATAGCTTTATGTGATGATGATAAAAAAGCGCTGCCTATAATTTCGGGGGCGGCAACGTCAGCCCTTGCCGGGCAGAAGATAAAGTGTGAGATTGAGGAGTTTGATTCGGGGAAGAAGCTCCTTTTGGCAATGGATAAGACAGAGTATCAGCTTGTGCTTCTTGATATTGATATGCCGGGAATGGATGGTATTCAGGTGGGAAAGACCATAAGGGAAAAGAATTACAATACTAAGATCGTATACGTATCCGAGTGCGAGAGCAGAGTATTTGAGTCCCTTGCGGTGCAGCCTTTAGGCTTTGTAAGAAAGAGCAATTTTTTAAATGACATCGCTGCGGTGGTTCAGCTTTTTATAAAAACCATGGAAGATGCCACCGAAAAGAACAATGTAGAGTTTGATACCAGAACCGGCATTATTGTGCTTCAGTATAAAAACATTGCATACATTGAATCCAGCAGAAATTACCAGCTTGTAACCCTTAAGGGGCAGAAAAGCCCTGTTGAGATCAAGATGACCATGGATAAGCTTGAAAAAATGCTTGATGAATTCGGATTTATAAGAATACACAAGGGATTCCTTGTAAACTACAGATTTATTCAAAGAATATCTTCAAACGAAGTTATTCTTCAGGATGGCACAGCCCTTCCTATAGGCAGAAGCAAGGCTCCTGAGATCAAATCAAAATATCTTGCTCTTATCTGAGTCTTTGCAATATATTTAAATATCGATGTGTTTATACATGCAGTTCGTCCTTTGACGAACTGCATTTTTTTCACCCAAAACTGCATTTCGTCAAATGCAAATACCGTTCTTCTTTCCACAAAGGTGAATGTCACCGTTTTATTGAAGGCAAACGTTATCCGCTATATGATACCCTCATGGACGTGGTCAGGGTATAAACTGCGTACCTATAAAATCATAAAAGGAGAAACGATATGACTAACATGAAGAAGCTTTTAGCTTTGGGTATGGCAACAGTAATGGGTCTTTCTCTTGTTGCATGCGGTAAGAGCGCAGACAGCAACAATGGAACAGACACAAAAGTCGCTAACGAAACAGAAGTTACAGAAAACAGTGCTGATGACAACACATCAAGCGCACCTGTAGCTTCAGGGGAAGAAATTGCTCCTGATGCAGAAGGAACAGCTGCAAAATGGACAGAGGAAAAAACAGCTGACGGCTGGGTTAAAGTAACAAACGAAGGTGGAAAAACTCTTGGTTATTCCGCAAATTCAGGCGTAAAGATCGTTCAGGTAGACGGATACGCATTTAAAGATCTCGATAGAGACGGAATGCTTGATGTTTATGAGGACTGGAGAAGAACTGATGAGGAGAGAGCATCAGATCTTACAAGCAAGCTTTCAGAAGAAGAAATGACACCGCTCTTCACACACGGCGGATGGACATCGTTTGGTGCAACTATCGAAGGTGATGACCTTACATACGTTCAGGAAGGTGGACGTGGCGGCGTTACAAGATCTGCTCTTAACGAAGGTAACACTTCTATGGCAGTTTCATGGGTTAACGCACTTCAGGAACTTTGCGAGTCTACAGGTAACTGGGGAATCCCTGCTACTATTTCCGTAGACCCAAATCACGTATCAAACACCATCGATCAGAACTCACTTGCTGCAACCATGAGCGTTGATGAGGCTTTTAATCTTGGCGTTGAGCACGGTAAGCAGTATAGAGCAGTTGGTATTACTATGCTTTTAGGACCTCAGGTGGATATCGGAACACAGCCTACATGGACTCGTGCAACAGGTACTTTCTCAGAGGATCCGGCTCTTAACAGAGATCTTGCAAATGCATATATTTCAGGTCTTCAGTCTACATGGGCAGAGGACGGAACAGATCTTGGCTGGGGCGAAGATTCTGTATACGCTATTGCAAAGCACTTTGTAGGTGCAGGTGCATCTGAGGGCGGACGTAACGACCATATGGATGCAGGTAAATACACAGTTTACCCTGGAAACAACTTCGAAGCACACCTTATTCCATTCCTTGACGGTGCATTTAACCTCTCTTCATCATCTACCAAGGAATGTGGTGTAATGCCTAACTACGCTATGTCATACAGCAAAGATGGTTCTCTTGGTGAACTTGTTGGCGGTGGATACAGCGAATACAAACTTGGTCTTCTTAAGGAGTCAGGTTACGACGGATTTATCCTCACAGACTGGCAGATCACAAACGACGGTCAGCAGTGCTTTGGTGTAGAAGACTATACAATGGCTGAGCGTTTCATGCTCCTTTATAAGGCAGGCGTTCATCAGGTAGGTGGTACAGCAGACAATGCTGCTGCAGCTGAAGGTTACGACCTTCTTAAAGATGAGGTTGGAGATGATGAGGCTCTTACAATCCTTAAGAACGCTACATATCACTTCCTTAAATCTCAGATGCAGAGTCAGCTCTTTGATAATGCATACATTACTGAAGAGAACGCTTTCAATACAGTATGGAACAACAAGACTGATGAAGAATCTCTTAAGCAGCAGCTTAAGTCAATCATCATGCTTAAGAATAGCAACGGTACAATCGCAGCAAATAACGGCGAGAAGAAAACAGTATACGTTCCTTACTTATACACCCCTGCAACATCAAGTTCTTCATCTACAAGTCCTGCCACATGCGAGCCTGCAGTAGATCTTGATGTAGTAAGCGAGTACTTTAATGTTGTAACTGATTCTGTTAACGAGCCTTCAGGTACAGATGATGAAGGAAATCCTGAGTATCAGGAAGAGGACATCGTAAGAGCATCAGCAGATCAGATCGCAGCATGCGATATGGTTCTTATGTTTATGGATGCTCCAAGCCAGGATTCTGCTAAGGATGATGAAGGAAACTGGAACCCTGCATCTCTTCAGTACAGCAAGTACACAGCAAAGAACGCACGTCGCGAGTCTATCGCAGGTGATATAACAACAGAAACAATCAATGACGGATACTACGGAACAAAGACTCAGGATACAAAAGAGAACCGTTCATACGCTAAGAACACTGTAGGTGAGGATTCAAACATCGCTCAGCTTAAACTTCTTGAGTACGTTGACAGCGTTTGCGGCGACGCAAAGGTAGTAGTTATTATGTCTAAGGCTTCAGGCCCTTCATGTATGGTTTGGTCTGAGGTTGAACCACATGCGGATGCTATTCTTTTCTACTACGGATCAACAAGCTGGGTATATGCAGATGCTCTTTTACAGATTGTAAACGGCGATGTAGAGCCAAGCGCACTTCTTCCATATCAGCAGCCTGCTTCTATGGATGCAGTAGAGGCTCAGAACGAAGACGTCCCTCGTGACCTTGAGTGTTACAAAGATGCAGACGGAAATACATATGACTTTGCTTTCGGTCTTAACTGGAGCGGTGTTATCTCAGATGAGAGAACAGCTACATACAGTCAGGCTCCGTTAACAAATGTAAATGCTATTTCATTCCATTACGCTGAAATTAAGGAAAACACAGAAGACTAATCGAAAATAATAACTAAAAACAATCGGGGCAGAGCTGACTAATTATTTGCTCTGCCCCATTTTAATGAGGAAAAGACGATGATAGATAAACTTATAGATATACTTACTCCCCTGTTTATCAAGATGGGAGCAAGTGCTGCGGATGTTTCAAACTACATCCACATGCTGAGCGGATTTGTTTATGCGCTCATGATAGCTTTTGTTTTACTGATTGTGGCAATGATCGGCGCTCACTTCGTAAAGAAGGGAAAAAGACACATTGTCAGATGGGAAGCCGCTATAGCATTTGTTTTAACAGTAGTTGTGATCGTAAACATGATCTGTTACGGACCTATGTATGCAACAGTAAGCGGAGTACTTAATGCTTCAAAAGCAGAGATTTCAGATGATGTTGTGGCTAATTCAAAAGAGGTTATCAAAGAAGTAGCTGAAGAGGGTATGGTTCTTCTTAAAAACGACGGACTTCTTCCTCTTGATTCTTCAGTTTCAGCTCTTAACCTTTTTGGATGGGCTTCTGTTCACCCTGTGTACTGCGGAACAGGTTCTGCAGCAAGCAAGGAGGGTGACCTTGCAACAGTTTCAATTATCCAGTCTCTTACAGATGCCGGATATGCACTTAACGATGAACTGGTGGCTCTTTATACCGACTACGGAAAAGATTACTGGGGCGGTGAGAGACCTACTATCAATATGACAAGCCAGGACTGGTCACTTCCTGAGCCTACAACCGAGTATTACACAGACAGCCTTCTTTCAAATGCAAAGGCACTTTCAAATGTGGCCGTTATCGTTGTCGGACGTTCAGGCGGAGAGAACGCCGATCTTCCTACAGATATGCATGCAGTAATAAAAGGAACATACAATGTGGCAGGTACGGAGGCAGTTCAGCAGAATGTTGCCCACAACTATAACTATACCAATGCTACATTTTACAATAACAGCAAAGAGTACGACGAGTTTGATGAGGGCGAGCACTATCTTGAGCTTTCTCATTCAGAGAGAAATCTTGTAAAGACAGTCTGCGATAACTTTGATAACGTAATCGTCGTTGTAAACGCAAATAATGTTATGGAACTTGACTGGGTTAATTCTTACGATCAGATCAAGGCGGTTATCCTTGCACCGGGTACAGGTACAACAGGAATGACCGCACTTGGTGAGATCTTAAAGGGTGAGGTTAATCCATCAGGTAAGACAGCAGATACTTATGTTAAGGATCTTTTAAAGACTCCTTCCATCAATAATTCAGGCAATTTTGGTAATAATCTTTATACAAATGTTGCCGATCTTACAAAGACACTTGCAAGAAAAGACAATACTTTTAACGGTGTTGTTTCTTTTGTTGATTACGTAGAAGGTATCTATCAGGGATACAAGTACTACGAGACAGCTTCAGATGACGGTGTAATAAGCTATGAAGATGAAGTTCTTTATCCATTCGGATACGGACTTTCATATACAACTTTTGATCAGAAGATTACAGACTTTAAGAAGAACAAAGACAGTGTTACGGTTGAAGTAACGGTTACAAATACCGGTGATAAAGCAGGTAAAGGCGTTGCAGAACTTTATTATACTCCTCCATACACAAACGGCGGTATCGAGAAAGCTTCCGTTAATCTTATTGATTTCGGAAAGACTGCTGTTCTTGATCCGGGCGCAAGCGAGAAGATCACTTTTAACGTAAATCTTGAAGATATGGCTTCTTATGATTCAGAAGGAATTAAGGCAAAAGACGGCGGATATGTTCTTGAGGCCGGTGAGTATGTAATTTCGGTAAGATCAGATTCACATACAGTTCTTGACTCTGCTTCATTTACAGTGGATGCCGATGTGAACTACAGCAAAGACGGTCGTACTTCAGATGACGAGGTGGCCACAAACAGATTTGGTTTTGCGGAAACAGAAAGAGAGACTCTTTCAAGAAAAGACGGTTTTGCAAACTATGAAAAAGCCACAGCAAAGGCTGAAAACTTTGAACTTGATAAGAATAAGCAGAAAGAAGTAAAGGCTATCAGCGTTGTTAAATACGACGCTGAAGATTATGACAACAAAGATGATGTAATGCCTACAACAGGAGCGAACAATGGTCTTAAGCTTGCCGATCTTACCGGAAAGTCATACGACGATGCAAAGTGGGAAGATCTTCTTGATGAGCTTTCAGTAGAAGATATGACTACTCTAGTCAATGTAGGCGGATGGCAGACAGCAGAGATCAAGTCTATTGATAAGATCGCAACTTCAGACTGTGACGGTCCATCAGGACTTTCAAACTATGTAACAGGTTCTACAGGAACTCAGTTCCCTACAGAGGTTCTTATGGCTCAGACATGGAGCAAGGAAATGGCCGACAAGATCGGTGATGCTATGGGACAGGAATTTGCAAATGCAAATAACTTCGGATGGTATGGACCTGCCATGAACCTTCATAGAAGTCCGTTCTCCGGAAGAAACTTTGAGTATTACTCAGAAGATCCTGTTCTTTCAGGTCTTTTTGCTTCAAAAGAAGTTAACGGTGCTGCCAAGTATGGTGTTTATTCATATATCAAGCATTTTGCCGCAAACGATCAGGAAACAAACAGAACTGCATTCCTTATGACATACATGACCGAGCAGACATTAAGAGAGACATGCCTTAAGCCGTTTGAAATCGTTGTTAAAAACTTTGACTTTAACAGCGGCGTTCTTGCGGTAATGAGTTCATACAATTGGCTCGGAACAAAGCCTGCAGCTTCATGTAAGGAACTTCTTACAGATGTCCTTCGCGGTGAGTGGGGCTTTAGAGGAATGGTTATTTCAGATTACGATGGTTCATATGGCTACATGATCACAGAGGCATCCATAAGATCAGGTAACGATCTTATGCTTGGATACGGTATGGCTGATACCAATAAGCTTTCAGGTTCTGCTACATGCGTTATTGCTATGAGAAATGCAAGCAAGAACATTTTATACACCATTGCAAACAGTGGTTACTATAGAGATGGTAATGCAGCTTCAGGCGGAATTAAGGGTATGACAAGAACGTTCATCATCCTTGATGTGAGCGTTGTACTTGCAGCGGTTCTTATCAATGTTCTTCTTTTTGTACGTCTTGCGAAAAAGAAAAAGAGCGGAAATGCTGCAGCTTAATGCGGCTTAGATCCGGAGGAATCATGGAAATACAAGAATTAATAAGTAAAATGAGCCTTGAGGAGAAGGCGGCAGTCCTTATGGGTAAAGATACATGGACTAACTATGGGGTGGAGCGTTTACATATACCAAGTCTGGCCTTTTCCGATGGGCCAAACGGTCTTCGTAAACAGGCGGGAGCGGGCGATCACCTCGGGCTTAATGCCTCTGTTCCCGCCACATGTTTCCCTACATCAGCCACACTTGCAAACTCCTGGAATACGGAGCTTGCAAGGCAGGTTGGTGCCGCAATAAGCGCAGAGGCAAGGGCTGAGCACGTTGATGTGCTCCTTGGACCTGGCCTTAATATTAAAAGAAGTCCTCTTTGCGGAAGGAACTTTGAGTATTTTTCTGAAGACCCGGTACTTTCCGGCAAAATGGCGGCAGCCTATATTGACGGAGTACAAAAGAATGGCGTTGCTGCCTGTCCTAAGCATTTTGCGGTAAACAGTCAGGAAACAAGAAGAATGGCTATGGATGCTGTGCTTGATGAGCGTACACTTCGCGAAATCTACCTTACAGGCTTTGAGATTGCGGTAAAAGAAGGTAAAGCCAAGACAATCATGACAGCCTACAATATGGTAAACGGCGAGTATGCAAATGAAAATTCACATTTGCTTTCGGATATATTGCGAGATGAGTGGGGATTTAACGGCTTTACCATTTCGGACTGGGGCGGCTGTAATGACAGAGCGGCTTCTGTAAAAGCAGGAGCTAATGTTGAGATGCCTGCTGCCGGTGCTGATTCAGCATTAAGACTTATGGAGGCTGTAAAATCCGGTCTTATTTCCGAAGAGGACCTAAATAACAGGGTGTGTGAGTATCTTAATATTGCCTTTGAAATTAAGAAAAAACAGGAAAATTGCGGAGATATCGCCGTTGATTTTGATCGTCATCACCGGCTGGCAAAAGAGGCAGCAGAAGACTCGATTGTCCTTCTTGAAAATGATGGCATTCTGCCTCTGGCAAAAGGTACAAAGGTGGTGCTTATAGGAGACTTTGCGGAAAAACCACGATACCAGGGTGCGGGTTCAAGCATGGTTAATCCTACAAAAGTAGATACGCTTAAAGAGTGCTTTTCAGAAAGTGATCTCGAACTTATCGGATATGCCAGGGGGTATGTCCGAACGGGTGAAAAGAGCGGAGAAGCTTATCTTGAAGAGGCAAAGCACGTGGCTAAAGGAGCAGATGCTGTTATCCTTTGTATTGGTCTTGACGAGATATATGAATCGGAGGGCTTTGACAGAAAAACTCTGGAATTACCTGCTAAGCAGACAGAATTATTAAAGGAACTTAGAATGGTAAATCCAAATATTATTTTAGTCCTTTCCGGAGGAGCACCCTTTGAAATGCCGGGTGATACCTGTTACAGGGCAGCGATTCACGGATATCTTGCCGGCCAGGCGGGAGCAGGTGCGATGCTTCGCGCTATTGAAGGCAAGGTAAATCCATCGGGAAAGCTTGCGGAAACATGGCCTGAACGTCTTTCAGATAACTCGTCCTACCCGTATTATCCTGCAAAGGAGCGTACCTGTGAGTACAGAGAAGGAATTTATGTAGGCTATCGTTATTACGACACTGCGGGAATCAAAGTCAGATATCCTTTTGGATATGGTCTTTCGTATACAAGGTATGAGTATTCAAATCTTAAAGCAAGCGAAAATGCCGTGGAACTTGATGTAACAAACGCCGGTGATCGTGATGGTGAAGAAGTGGTTCAGGTATACATAGGAAGAAGATGTGGAAGCTTTGCACCGGCAAAAGAGCTTAAAGCATTTACAAAGGTATTTATAGCAGCAGGAACCACAAAACATGTAAGGATAGATCTTGATGAGACTGCATTTCGAAGTTTTGATACCTATATGAATAAGTTTGTGGTTTATGAAGGAGACTACGAGGTGTATGCTGCTGCAAACGTTTCTGATATCAGACTTAGCTGTGTACTTTCGCTTAACGGTGTTCATTATGAAGAAGGCACGGAACAGACCTGTTATGATACATGTGATATCAGAAATGTTTCTGACAGCGAATTTGAATCACTTTTGGGCAGACCGATCCCTGACGGCAACTGGGGAAGAGTTCTTGAAAAGAATGACGCGATCTGTCAGATGAAATACTCAAGGTCAGAATTTGCCAGATTTGTATATAAGATCTTAAACGGCCTAAAGGAAAAGAGTGAAAGAAAAGGAATTCCCGATCTTAACATACTCTTTATTTATAACATGCCTTTCCGCGCCCTTGCAAAGATGGCAGGCGGAATGGTGAGCGAGGCAATGGTTGATGACATCGTATTTATGGTAAACGGCCATTTCTGGAAAGGACTTGGCAGTGTCATACGCGATTTCTTTGCTAATCTTTCTGCTTCTAAGAAGTATATAAAAAAACTTGCTAAAGGAGAATAAGGCAATGGATAAATTGCTTAATATATGGAAAGTCTTTGAAGACAGGAATCCCAAAACTGCAAAATGGATACGTGAAGGCGGACTTTTTGTTATAGTGAGTAACCTTATCACGGTTTTTAAGTATTTGCTCCTTCAGTTTCTTCCGGCAGCATTTTCAAGGCTTCCGGTTATTGATTTTGGCTTTCCGGGTATTGACATTACAATACTTGGTGAAACTTTCAAATGGAATATAATCGGTTATGACGCGCTTCACGGCGGGCTTCCTTATTTTTGCGCATATATGATAGCTATGGTGGTGGGAGAGGTTATAAACTTTCCTATCCAAAGAAGCTTTGTGTTCAGAAGCAAAGGAAACATAGTAAAACAGGCTCTTTGGTATCTTTTGGCCTTTTGCCTTATTACTTGTATTGTTAATTCGGTTAACTGTATCTGGATAGCAGTTGCGGGACTTTATGTTCCTTCCTGGCTTTATAACATCGGAACCACTGTACTAAATGGCGGTGTTTCAATGGTGGTTTTTTTCTTTGTAAATAAGGTCATATTCCCTGAGGATGAAAGAAAGGTTGCAGATGAAGGGTAATGTTGCAGCGCCTGTTACAAAAACATTATATGAATTATTAAAAGAATATTCGAAGGAGTGCCCGGATAAGCCTCTTTTTATGGAAGAAGAGGAGATGTTTTCGGTTGCACAGATCCTTCATATGGTTGATGAGAGAGCAGCCTGGATGCAAAATCTTGGGATTAAGCAAGGTATGATCGTCACTGTGCGTATGGAAAGAAATGCAGAGAGCATATGTTTTCTTTTTGCGCTTATGGCAATAGGGGCGGTAGCCTATACCGTAGACTCTCACGTAAATGTTCTTGATTTCTTTTGTGTAGCTAATAAAGACAGATCGGAAAAATACATTACGGGGGAAAACGGTAAGTGGACCGTTGTTTCACATAACGGACTTGATGCCGTATTTGAGCCGGTATCCTGTTGCTTTAAGGAATCCGGCGATGCAAAAGCTCCTTCTGTCATGATATGTACTTCGGGAAGTGAAGGGGATTTTAAACTTGTGCTTCACAGCCAGTACAGCATTATCAATAACCTTACGGATGCCGGGTATTTTGGAGATTATTGCCTGGATGATATCGCGCTTGGAATCTTGCCGCTTTCTCACATTTTCGGGCTTGTTCTTGTGGTTGGGGCAGTAGTGCTCCGTTATGCGGTGGCTTTTCCGAAGGGAACAGATGCCGACGATGTTCTTGAGTTTATTGAAAAAAAGCGCATAACAAGGATAAATTCCGTGCCCTCCTATTATCTTAATCTTGCAAGCAGGGCAATCTGGCATGATGTGTCCTCGTTGAGGGTTGGTTTTATCGGAGGGGCGCCGTGTACAAAAAGCGAATTTGGCAGAATCGAAGAGGGGCTTGGTATAAGGCTGATACCTGTTTATGGCATGAGCGAGTGTCCGAGTATTACTATAGCCGAGGCGGATGATCCCGCTTGCGTAAGGAATTCCGGTGTGGGCAGAAAATACAACTACAGCACCGTTATCATAACCGATGAAAAAGGAAATGAAGTTATTGCCGGGACAGAAGGGGAAGTCTGTGTTTCTGGGGAAAGCCTTATGATCGGGTACGTAAATGACGGTAAGATAATCGAAACTTCAGGCTTTTTTAAGACCGGAGACCTTGGCTTTTTTGATGAGACCGGTGTGCTTCATCTAACAGGACGCATTAAGGAGATAATAATAAGGAACGGAAATAATATCTCCTTAAGAAAAATCGAAGAGGCTGTCCTTTCTGTAAAAGGAGTACGAGAGGCAGCGGCAGTTGGAGTAAAGGACAGTATTTGCGGAGAAGTTCCCGTGGTTTTTGTTACCGGAGAGGCGGGAAGCGAAATCATTCTTAGGGAAATTGCAGGAAAACTTAAGAAAAACGAACTTCCTTCCCGCATTATAACGCTTGCATCCATACCTAAGACCGGCTCGGGGAAAAATGATAAGCAAAACTTAATTTCGTCATTAAATATTTTATAGTGTTCTTATGACCGCATCTACGCATGTTTGCTGATTTGCGGTCATTTTTCCGTCTTGAAAGTTAATTAGCTGTGTGATAAAATAATCATACTTGGTTTATGGGGGTTTACTGTTACGGGATTACTTGATTTACTGTTTCCGAGGCGCTGCGTCGTATGCGACAGCGTTATGATCGGAAAAGGCGATAAGGTCTGTGCTAAATGTCGCGCCGTACTGCCTGTATTAAAGGGTAACAGGTGTCTTATGTGCGGAAAAGAGATTCCTGAAGATGAGGAGTTTTGCAGCGACTGTCTTGAGGGTGGCCACTCTTTTGAAAAGGTATACGCCATATGGAATTATGACGATGCCATGAGTGCTTCCATTGCCCGTTTTAAATATCACGGCAGACAGGAGTATGCGCAGTTTTACGCTGAAGAGATACTTAAAACTTATGGCGAAGTATTTAAAGAGACCGGGTTTGACGCGGTTATTCCTGTTCCGGTACACGGAGCTAGAAGAGCGCTTAGAGGTTATAACCAGGCTGAGCTTGTGGCAAAGTATATTGCGGCAGAGCTTAACGTTCCGCTGGTTACAGACCTTCTTATCCGCACTGTAAATACAAAGCCGCAAAAAGAGCTTACGCCCAAAGAAAGAGCTAAAAACTTAAGCTCCGCCTTTGGAATAAATAAAAAGAGCAAGTCCTATGATATCTATCTTGAGAAGGTATTGCTGGTAGATGATATCTATACCACAGGAAGTACGGCTGATGCCTGTTCAAAGGCCCTTATTGGTGCCGGAGCGGGAAGTATTTATGTGTGCTGTATGTGTGTGGCGAGAGGATCTGTCTAAAAAATAGGAGGAATTGTTAACATGGAAGTACGTAACTGTAAAGGATGTGGAATGCTTTTTAACTATATGGGCGGTGTTCCTCTTTGTCCGTCTTGCCTTAAGAAGCTTGATGAGAAATTTGAGATCACAAAAGAGTATGTTCGCGAGAACCCACATGCAAATATCCAGGTAGTTGCTGAAGAGTGTGAGGTTTCTGTTGCTCAGATCAAGAGATGGATCCGTGAAGAAAGACTTGCTTTCTCAGAAGAGTCCCAGATCGGTATCGAGTGCGAAGGCTGCGGAAAGATGATCCGTACCGGACGTTTCTGCGATTCCTGTAAGACTCGTATGGCTAACCAGTTCCAGAATCTCTACGAGAAACCAAAGGTTGAGCCAAAGAAGAAAGAAAAAGAAAAGGACAAGATGAGATTCCTTGATAACTAATCGCAAAAATATCCCCTGCTTTATAAGCAGGGGATTTTCACGTGATAGCCGCTTTGTTTATTCTTCTTTTAATCTGATGCCGCCTTCTTCTATTACGATATTGCCGTCTTTATAAAGGTGACCTATGGCTCTTTTAAAAGCCGCTTTGCTCATTTTAAAATAATTCTTTATCTCTTCCGCATCAGACTTGTCGTGGAAAGGAAGGAAGCCGCCTGCTGCCTTAAGTTTAGTAAGAATCTCTTCTGAGTCTGGCTCAAGCTGCAGGTAAGAGCTTTCACGAAGGGAAAGATCAAGCTTGCCGTCAGGCTTGACTCTGTCTACTCTTGCCTCTATAAGGGTACCCGGAAGTATAGGTTTAAAGATCTCTTTCTTTGGTATAAGGCCTGAGTATCTGTTATCTACAGCTACAAAAGCACCGAAATTATCGCTTACTTCATATACGATACCTCGTACGGTTGAGTCCTTCTCGTAAGGGGAATCTGTACTAAGAAGATCGTAAACCTTCATAGAAGCGCAAAGTCTTTCGCTCTTATCAAGATACAGGGTAACAAGTACGTAGTCGCCGGGCTTTACCTTGTAAGTCTGCTGCTTAAAAGGGAGAAAAAGGTCTTTTGTAAGGCCCCATGAAAGAAAGGCGCCGATCTTTGTTACTTCCTTTACAGGAAGAACGGTGACACCGCCAAGAGTAAGAGCGGGGGTCTGAGTAGTGGCGATCGGTCTGTCTTCAGAATCCTTGTAAATAAAGACGTTTATCTCATCACCTACTTCAGTTTCCTTTGGAACCTGTTTAATAGGAAGAAGGATCTTTTCGCCCTCATTTTCCCCGTCATATAAATATACACCGATAGGGGTTTTCTTAAGTACTTTAAGTACCTGCATTTTTCCAAGTTCAAACATATTTGTCTCTCCGTTCTAAAAGTAAAATCAGTTCCATCTGTTATCCGTACCACTATATATTAGCAGGCGCGGTTTGTCAAGCAGATATCTTTCTTATCCATTTTTAATTTAATTAAGCGGACTGATATGATATAATGTGAGCATTAAAACAATTCGGGGGTTCCTTATGAACAGAGTAAAACTTGTAAATGTTACATTTCTCGTTACGATCCTTATTTATCTTGGTGGTAATTTTCTTATGTCAGCGCTTCTTACGGAGCCTTTGCCACTTGCGGCTAATGTGTTTATAACAGAAGGCATGGTCCTTATACCTACATTCCTTTTTCTTCTTGTTGCAAGAGAAAATCCGCTTAAGATCCTTCGTATAAAGAAGATAAAGATCGGGACGTTGCTTTTGCTGCCGGTCTTTGCGGCCTGCATTATGCCTTTTATGACTCTGCTTAATGCGTTTTCACTTTTATTTACCGAAAATCAGGTGCTTGGCGTTACACAAAACCTTCCTGAGACGGTTCCTTATGTTGCTGGCATGCTCATTATGGCGGTTGCCCCTGCGGTAGTTGAGGAAACCGTATACAGAGGAGTTTTTTACAGCGAGTACAGCCGTGTTTCATCTCTTGGTGCGGTTATCTTAAGCGGCTTTTTATTTGGACTTATGCACATGAACCTTAACCAGTTTGTATATGCTTTTGCAATGGGCTGTATTTTTGCCATACTTGTTGAAACTACGGGAAGTCTTGTATCAAGCATGGTAGTGCATTTTTGCATAAATGGTTTTTCCACAAGCCTTGTATACGTTTTTTCGTTGTTTGGCGATTCACTTGGTTCTATGACAGAGCTTGCTGAGCAGACTGCCATAACAGGAACAACGCTCCTTGCACTTGCTGCCACAGCTATTGTGCCTACCGCCCTTGCGGTACTTTTCCTTGTGATCATGTCCCGCATCGAAGGTCGCACCGCAAACCTTGTAAGTATTGTTAAAAGAGAGAAAAGAGGAAACCTGCTTTCAATACCGCTTTTTATAGGTATGGCCTTATGTATTTGCTATATCACTTTTGCCCTTCTTGTAGAGCATGGAGTCATTGTTCTTAATTAATAAGAAAAAATAACGGTCACAAAATTGCAAAAATAATAAATAAAGGCGTCTAATGTGTTGACAGCCCATATATGAACGTGCTACAATAATAGAAAGAATTATTACAAATAGTTAACAATTCTTTCTATTTTTGATTTTAAGCTATTTATATACAGTTTGGGAAATAATGTTTGGAGGCGTTCATATGGGTTTTAGAAAGGATCTGGCAAAAGCAGGTATAGTACTTGCCGCTGCCGGTGTTATATTTACAGCAGGAGTTACTCCTGTAAGCGCAAAGGTTGTATCTGATGTGGGAGTTGCAGGTATTACAAGGCAGCTCGACAAGTTTTATACAAACAAAAAGACAGTAAAGAAGACAAGCGTTAAAGCGTCAAAAAAAGAGACAGTTACCGCTAAAGAGGTATCCGAGTTTGAAAATGTTGGTATCTCCATAGCTTCAAATTATGTTAACATCCGTAAGGAACCTAATACCGACAGCGAGATAGTAGGTAAGCTTTACAAGGGCTGCGCCGCTACTATTTTAGAGCGAAAAGGTGAATGGGTAAAGATCAAATCTGGAAATGCAAAAGGTTATATCAATGCAGATTTCCTTGCTATCGGCTTTGATGCGGAAGAACTTGTTGATAAATACGGAACCAGATGGGCTACAGTTAATGTAGACGGCCTTCGTATCCGTATGGAGCCTAGCCTTGAAGCAAAGATCGCTACAGTTGTTGCACACGACGAAAAACTCCTTGTTGTAAGAGTAGTAGACAAAGACTGGTATGAGATCTCTATGGATGACGGAGATATCACCGGTTATGTTTATTCCGAATATGTTGATATTGACGTACAGTTTGAACATGCAATTACTATAGAAGAAGAGCAGGCAGAGATTCAGCGTCAGAAGGAAGCTGAAGAAGCCTTAAAGCGTCAGCAGGAACAGCAGGCTGCAAGAGAAGCCGCTGCAAAGAAAGCCAGAGAAGAAGCGGCTAAGAAAGCAAAAGAAGACGCTAAGAAAGCTAAAGATAAAAACAGCAGCAAAGATAAAGACAAAGACACCAAAGATGATAACTTTGACGGTGAAGTAGTTGAGTACGAGTACGTACCTGATATGGCAGACGAGATTGTTGCTTTTGCAAAGAAATTCGTGGGTAACAGATACGTATACGGCGGAACCAGTCTTACAAACGGCTGCGATTGCTCCGGCTTTGTACAGCAGGTATATAAGAACTTTGGTATCACCATCGCAAGAGATTCAAGAAGCCAGTGCAGAACAAGCGGCTACGAAGTATCTATAAACGATGTTGTACCGGGAGACCTTATCTTTTATACCAACAACTCAGGCGTAGTCAGCCACGTTGCTATGTACATCGGAGGCGGAAAGATCGTTCACGCAGCAGATCCTCGAAGCGGAATCTGTATAGGCAATATGAGATATCGTTCTCCATATAAAGCTAAAAGAATA
>JAEEGF012321892.1_pt1 | contig 22870 bp, 24 predicted proteins | sample 9134171 | NCBI WGS metagenome assembly JAEEGF01 (sample SAMN16246542, study PRJNA631951) | gut metagenome | biome: gut microbiome; feature: rumen; material: AP-attached | host: Bos | place: Iran: Karaj | collected 2018-10
CGGCAAGCCCTGCGGCGGCGCCGTCCGCGGCGGCGGTGGTCAGCTGACGGACCGCCTTTTGGCGGCAGTCCCCTGCGACGAAAACGCCGGGGGTGCGCGTCAGACAGCTTTCGTCCGAAGCGGCAAAGCCGTATTCGTCAATGTTGATGAGAGCGGCGAACGCGTTGTTTTGCGGGATGTGCCCGAGCGCGACGAAGAGCCCGTCGACGGCGAGCTTCTCATCCGCTTCGCCGACCGTGCTCGCAAGCGTGAGCGAAACGCCTCCGTCCGCCTTTTCGGCTTCGGAAACGACGCGGTTCTCAAGCCGCACGATATTCGCCTTCGAATAAAGCCTCTCCATTACCGCCTTTTCCGCGCGGTAGCCCGTGCGGCGGTGTATGAGGTATACCTTCTCGCAGATATCCGCAAGATAGATCGCCTCGGAAACGGCGGTGTTGCCCCCGCCCACTACGGCAACGGTCTTTCCCTTGTAGAACATGCCGTCGCATACCGCGCAGTACGAAACGCCCTGTCCCTCGAGCTTCGTTACGGGATCGAGCTTCCTGTGCTTCAGACCGGTCGCGATGACGACCGCCTTCGCGTCGTGCGCGCCGTAATTCGATACGATGCGGAAGAAGCCCTCCGCCCGCTCGATGCTCTTCACTTCGTCGACCTCGAGCTCGGCTCCCAGAGCCATCGCCTGCTCAAACACGTTGTTGGCAAGGTCAAGCCCCGAAATATCCTTGAAGCCGGGGTAATTCTCCACCTTCGGCGAAAGAGCGATCTGCCCGCCGATGCTCTCTTTTTCAAACAGTATGACCGTTTTCCCGGCGCGCCGCGCGTATATCGCGGCGGTCATGCCGGCGATCCCCGCGCCTATAACAGCAACATCGTAGACCATGTGTTTTCCCTTTCTTACTCGTTTGTTCTTATTATATCACAAAAACGCGGCGAATCAAGGATGGAATAATGCGGAACACGGCGGCGCCGCATATTGAATAACAATAAATTTATATTGACAAACATGATAAAGCGTGCTATAATAGCGTCCACGATACCAAGGAGTTTACCGTTATGAAAAAACATCTTATTATTATAGCGCTGCTTTTGGTCATGGCGGCGTTCGCCGGCTGCGTGCAAAGGATAGATCGCTCCCTGCCGGAGAGCCCGCGCGCATTCGACACAGGGACTTACGTCAACCCTGACGATCCGGACGATACCTATGCGACGATCCGGCTGGACGGCAGGGTCTACGCAGTCTGCGGGACGACCGCGTCGCGCATGACCGGAAAGGACGTGGGCAAATGCCTCGGCTATATCGTGCAGGACGGCGAGGAGCGCATGGACGACCGCGTGTTTCCGCTTTCCGCCGATCCGGAGAGGAATTATCTCGTCGTGATCACCGTAAACGGCTTCATGGATCAGCCTATCTTTTACCGCGCGCTCGACACCGCGGGAAAGGATATCGAAACGCCCGCTTTCGTGCAGAGCCTTGATTACGGGATATGGAACTGAACTGAATACGAAAACGTCCCGGACATACCGCTCCGGGACGTTTTTCCTTTATTTCGTCAGACGATCTTAAGTCCCATCTCGTCCGCGTCCACGGTGAGCGTGGAGTAGGGCGCGGGATCGTCGGCGAGTATCTTCCTCGCGAGCATGGTCTCGACGTTCTGTGCGATGAACCGCTTTAAGGGTCTTGCGCCGAACTGCGCGTCGGAGCCGTTCCTCACGATATAGGCGAGCGCGTTCTCGGTGATGTCAAGGTTCAGCGTGCGCTCCTTCATGCGGGAGGCGAGCTTCTTTACCATAAGCTTTACGATCTCGGTCATGTCTGCGGTGGAGAGCGGCTTGAACATGACGGTCTCGTCGAGACGGTTCAAAAACTCGGGACGGAAATGCGACCGCAGGAGCCTCGTCACAGCCGCCTTCGTTTCGTCGGTGATCGAGCCGGAGCCCAGATCCTCAAGCAGAAGATCGCTGCCCAGATTGCTCGTCATTATTATGATCGTGTTCTTGAAGTCGACCGTCCTGCCCTGACCGTCCGTGGCTCTGCCGTCGTCCAGCACCTGCAGGAGCACGTTAAGAACGTCCGGGTGCGCCTTTTCGATCTCGTCGAAGAGCACCACGGCGTAGGGCTTCCTCCTTACCGCCTCGGTCAGCTGACCGCCCTCGTCGTAACCCACGTATCCCGGAGGGGCGCCGAGGAGCCTCGACACGGAGTATTTCTCCATATACTCGCTCATGTCGATGCGGACGATGCTTCTTTCATCGTCGAAGAGCGCCTCGGCAAGCGCCTTCGCAAGCTCCGTCTTGCCGACGCCCGTGGGACCCAGGAACAGGAACGAGCCGACCGGTCTGTTGGGGTCCTGAATGCCCGCGCGGGAGCGGAGTATCGCGTCCGCCACCGCCTCGACCGCCTCGTTCTGACCGATGACTCTTTCGTGGAGCTTGTCGTCGAGCTTTAGGAGCTTCTCGCGCTCCGACTCCATCAGCTTCGTCACGGGGATGCCGGTCCAGCGGGCGACTATGCGCGCGATCTCATCCTCGGTCACGCGGTCGCGCAGGAGCGTATCGTCGTTGTCGGCAAGGGCTTTTTCCTTCTCCTCGAGCTCCGCCTTCAATCTGGGCAGCTCGCCGTAGCGGATCTCGGCGACTTTGTTGAGGTCGTACTCGTTCTCCGCCCTCTGCATCCTCGCGTTGGCGGCGTCGATCTGGGCGCGCACCTTCTGCACCGCCTCTATCTCGGACTTCTCCTCGTCGAATTTCGCCTTCATCACGTTGAACTTGTCGCGCTCCTCCGCAAGCTCCTTCTGCAGAGCCTCGAGCCTGTCCTGAGAGATACGGTCGGTCTCCTTCTTCAACGCCGCCTCCTCGATCTCGAGCTGCATTACGTGACGCCTTACGTCGTCTATCTCGGAGGGCATCGAGTTGATCTCGGTCTTAATGAGCGCACACGCCTCGTCCACAAGGTCGATCGCCTTGTCGGGCAGGAACCTGTCGGAGATATAGCGGCTCGAAAGCTCCGCCGCCGCAATGAGGGCCGCGTCGTTTATCTTGACGCCGTGGAACACCTCATATCTCTCCTTCAGTCCGCGGAGTATCGAAACGGTATCCTCCACGCTCGGCTCGTCGACCATAACGGGCTGGAAACGCCTCTCGAGCGCGGCGTCCTTCTCGATGTACTTGCGGTACTCGTCAAGCGTCGTCGCGCCTATGCAGTGGAGCTCGCCGCGCGCCAGCATGGGCTTCAATATGTTGCCCGCGTCCATCGCGCCGTCGGTCTTGCCCGCGCCGACTATTGTGTGGAGCTCGTCGATGAAGAGGATTATCCTGCCGTCGCTCGCCTTGATCTCGGAGAGCACCGCCTTGAGCCTTTCCTCGAACTCGCCGCGGTATTTGGCTCCCGCGACCAGCGCGCCCATATCAAGGCTGAAAACGCTCCTGCCCTTAAGGTTCTCGGGCACGTCGCCGCGCACGATGCGCAGTGCAAGCCCCTCCGCAATAGCCGTTTTGCCGACGCCCGGCTCGCCGATGAGGCAGGGGTTGTTCTTGGTCTTTCGGGAGAGGATGCGGATCACGTTGCGGATCTCGTCGTCGCGCCCGATGACGGGATCGAGCTTCTGCTCGCGGGCAAGCTCAACAAGATCCTGCCCGTATTTTTTCAGCGCATCGTAGGTCGATTCGGGATCGTCTCCCGTCACGGGGCGGTTCTTCCGGACCTCCTTCAATACGGCGAGGAAGCCCGCCTCGGTTATGCCGTAACGCTTCAGTATGGGCTTCACCGTCTGATCCGCCTTGTCCATTATGCCGAGGAACAGATGCTCCACGCTCGTGTACTCGTCGTGCATCTGGGCGGCGCGCTTTTCGGCGGCGTCGAGCGCGGCGGCAAGCTGCGGCGAAGCGTAGCTCTCCTGTGCGGAGGAGCCCCTCGCAAGGGCGCCGATCGCGCTTTCGCATTCGTTGGAAACAAGGGCGGGATCCGCTCCCAGCTTCTTCAAAAGGGCGGGGATCAGCCCGTCGTTCTGCGAAACGAGCGCATACAGAAGATGCACCTCGTCCACAGTCGTATTGTTATTGGAGGCTGCGACACTCTGCGCGCGCTGTATCGCCTCGATCGATTTCTGTGTCAGTTTGTTGGCGTTCATATTATCACCTCACTATAATCTTCCTTTTTGGCTCCCCTATTTATAGGGGAGCTGTCAGCCTGGCGCAGCCCGAGCTGACTGAGAGGTCCTTACATTATAACTTCATTGTTCCTTACGTACTCCGCCATGCGCTTCTCTGCGGCGGCGGCGGCGGAGGCGGGGTCGTCCACGCGGTCGAAAAACGCCTTCATCGCGCCGTCGAACGCGTTTATGTACGCGGCTATCGCGGAGCCGTCCGCCTGCTCGACTATCCTGCCGTCCTTCTTGAAATGCGGCACGAGCTTCCTCGTGAGCCTGCCCGGCTCGAAGGATACGTCCGTCTTGCCGATGTACGCCTCCTCAAGCTTCTGCCAAAGGCGGAAGAATTGGAGGAGCATCAGCGTAAAGCCATCGCTCCTGCTCCTGACCTGGGCGCGCAGCTCGCCGATGGAGGCGCCTTCCCGCCCGAGTGCCACGGTGTAGCGCACCGTGGGATTGTACTTGTACGATATTGCGGAACGCAGCCGCATCGTCGAGTCGGTCGATTCGCCGAGCATGGGAAGCAGCGTTTCCTCAAGCATATCCTCCATACGGCGGAAAATATCGCGCGAGCGCATCTCGCGCGTGGTGCAGCCCACCTTTTCGGCAAGCAGCCTGTTGATGAGCGCCGATCTGCTCACGCCTTCGGCATACGCCATGCGGTCGAGGAGCGCGATCACTTCGTCATCAAGCACAAGTGAATAGATGCTTTTGCTCATATTACCGATCCTTTCTCAAGTTTCTTACAATAACATTATATCACCGAAATAATAATTTGCAATACAAACTAATAATATATTATGCACAAATGCAGGAAGGGCGACTGTTCTTTGGATGTCGTCCTTCTTTTTTTACAGGTATCTGTTGTTACGATCTCATTCCGCCCACTCCTCGGGGATTCCCTCGAACACCACCTTGACGACTCCGTCCGACGGGGAGGGCTCCTGCGATCTTGATTTCGCCAGATCGAACGCGAGCTTGACCGCGCTCAATCTGTCCGACGCCTTGAGCGTGTCGTCGCAGAGCATCGCCTCAAGGCTGTCGAGAGCCGAGCACATGAGCTTTTCAAGCCTGCGCTCCGTCTTTTGAGCGCCGCGCTTCGAGGCGGGCGCTTTTTTGCTTTCGTCGGGCATTTTGATCATGCCTCCTTTCATTGTTGTCCCATATAATATTATAGCACAACTGTTCTTAAAAATCAAACCCAGGAGGGCGTATAACTACAAAAAGTAATACTAAACCCCATAGCGAGGCGCATTTTAGGTACTCAACCACCTGTAAAACATGTACGGGGCGACCGAGAAAATTAGAAAAAATGTTCTAAACACTATTGACAATGGAACTAATGTTCTGATATAATGAATATGCAGGATAAAAACCCGCCCAAAAAACAATATAGTCAACGCTTCAAAAACGGGAGGTAAAAGAAATGGAAAAGGATCTCAATTGCCTCACCGAGACGGTCCTGGCGGGTTCGCCCGCCGACCGTCCCTGGGAGGGGTGCATCAACTCCGTAAACTATCGCGTGCCGAGGGGAGTAAAGGTAAGCCTGCCGCGCTTCCTCGCGGAGCATATCGAAAGGACGGAGGCGGAGAAAAGGACGGCGGAGGAAAACGCCGCGCGGCTCGCCTCGAAATCAAGGACGCCAATAATAATATAAAAAGGAGAAACAAACAGAATGACACTTAACGACATACTCGTATCCGCGCTCGCGCAGCTCGACAGAGGGCACGACGTACAGACGATGGAGGCATTCCGTGCAAGGCTCACGGATTTTGCAAACGACGCGCAGTCGGATCTGGCGAGGGCGATCGGCTTTACCAAGACGGAGACCGTCGTCCCCTCGAACGGAATAGTCGACATCTCGGAGCTTTCGAGAAACTGCATCAAGGTCGTGAAGACCTGTCAGATGGGGCACGAGGTAAAGTTTATGAGGGGCGACACCGGCGTGATCGCTCTGCCCTATAACGAACCGGTCACGGTCACGTATCGATGCGAGCCGAAACGTCTTGCCGTGCCGACGGACGAAAGCGAGCTGCCCGAGCAAACGCACGGACTGATAGTGACTTACGTCGTGGGAAGGGAGCGCATGTCGGGCGACGCCTCCACACAGGGCGGCGCAAACATCTATCTTTCCATGTACGAGGCGGCGAAGGCGGGCTTGAGACCCCACCTCGGCGACAGCGGGAGCTACCGCATTATCAATCGCTGGTAAGGGGGAAGCATGGCAGGATTCACATACAGGATAGAAAGCTTCCGCGGGCTCGACCAAAGCCGCGACGAAAGCCTTATTTCGCCCGCGTACTCGCCCGACGCAATGAATATGGACGCCTCGGACGGCGATCTTGCCGTCACGAAGGGCTTTTCCAAGCTCCTTTCCGCGCCGGTGCCCGTGGTCGGCACGAGCGGCGTCGACCGGATCTGCTTCTTCCGCAACTCGTCGACGGAGATACCCCTCGCGCTCTCGGGCGGCTACATCTACCGCTATGACTCCGACGAGGACGAATGGGTGCACGCGTATTCGTACCCGCTCGTGCTGGAGCGCAGGCACTATTCCGTGCTTATGACCAGGATAGGCATGACGGATTACATGCTCATCGCAGACGGCGTAAACAGCATATTGAAGTTCGACGGCGAGACGTTCTCGCTCTTCGGCTCGGAGGAGGCGTGCTCGAATATCGAGGTGAGCTATATCGCCATGTTCCGCGGCAGGCTCTTCGCCGCCGGAAATTTCGATCACCCCAACAGGCTCTATTACTCAAAGCTGCCGGGCGGCGACAGGACTATCGAGGATTGGGGCCCCGATGAGGATTCGCCCGCTGTCGAGGGCGGACACGTGGAGATCGGCACGACCTCCGGCGATCCCATCACGGCGATCTGCGCGATATCCAATCAGCTGCTCATATTCAAGAAGAACAGCATTTACAGGCTCATCGGCGACAGACCTTCGAATTATAATATAGAGCTCATCAAGACCGATTCGACGTTCGTTTCGGATACCGCGACCGCGGTCTGGCGCGATGTAGTCTATTACGTTACGGAGGGCGGGCTCCACTGCTTCAACGGCGTGGACGCAGCGCCCATGCCCGATGCGCGCATGATAAAGCATATCATGCAAGGCGCCGATACGACCGACACGCGCATGGCGGTGGCGGGGGACAAGCTGTATTTCACGCTGACGACAGCCGGTGGACCGCGGCTCATAGAGTACGACCTGACCGAAAGGCGCTATATGCAGTACGGCGGCTTCAGGGCGACCGACGTTGCGGGCAGGGACGGCGGGCTGGTGCTTGCTTCGAGCGAACGCTTTATCGAGAAATGGGGCGAGGGCGATTCCTTCGACGGCACGCCCATCGAGGCGTATTGGAACACACCGCTGACGGACCTCGGCGACAAATCGGCGATAAAGACGCTCCGCGAGCTCTATCTTCGAGGCGAGGGCAGGGCTGCGGTCACCGCCGATATCGGCGCGGTCTCGGATGAGTATTCGCTCCTTCTGCCCGCCTCGAGGGCGGAGGTGCTCGAAACGCCGCTCAAAAACGAGGGAAGGACGCTTCGCCTCCGCTTTGCAAACGAGAACGGGTCGTTCTTCCGCCTGGTCGGAGGGGCGGAGCTCGAAATGGGAGTAAGAAGGAGAACCGAATAGTGCGTAAAAACGGAAAGGAATGTGAAACGATATGGAAATGAGGGCGCTTTACCCTGTGAACCTTCCCACCGAGCGCGATGGGGACGACAAAAAAGCCCACGAGGATTGGATAAAAAAGAACGAGAGCTGTCTTAACATAAACTTTTCGCTGATCGCCGAAAAGATCGCCGAGCTGGAGCTTCGCACGGCGATACTGGAGGAAGCCCTGTCGGAGCGAAACCGAGGCTGACGGGCGGCATGGCGGACGGGGAAAAAGCGGCAAGCCGCCGTAAAATGCGTGCAAAAAGGGGAGGACTGTGTATGCGGCAGTCCTCCCCGTATTCATTTCGTTCGCGTATCGCTCGTTATTCGACGTCCTTGAGCGCCTCGACCATATCGATCTTCCTGTTCTTCCGCGCGACCATAACGCCCACCAGCAGCGATACCCCGAAGGTCAGCAGTATCGAGACGATGTACGTTACGGGGCCGAGCGTCATCTTCAGCTCGTATTCGGATGCGAGCGCTTTCTGCAGCCAATAGAGCACGGCGACTCCCGCAGGCAGACCTATTATGACGCCTATGATCGTCAGCCAGATGTTCTGCGATATCAGCAGTCTGCCTATCTTGCCGCTCCTGAAGCCGAGAACCTTCAGCGTTGCAAGCTCCCTTGAACGCTCCACGTAGCTCATTATGCCGAGGTTGTAAAGCACCACTATGCCGAGTATCACCGCGGCGACTACGAGTATTATCACCATGCCGTCGAGTATCTTCACAAAGCTTGCAAAGCTGTCCATAAGCTGGCGCTTATCCTGTTTGCCGGAGATGAGCCCGGAAGCGGGTATGCTGCCGGAAGACCGGTTCGTATAGACGGCGGAAACGCTGTGGTCTATGCCCAGCTCATCCGCGAGCTTTTCGGTCATAGTGACCGTCTCGGTCATAATGGAGCGGTTGTAGCCGACCACCTTCACGCGGTACGTCTTCTCGCTCCCGTACGGCGAAAACTCGATCCAGTCGCCTATCTTCGCCTTGTTCGCAAGCCTGAGGCAGAGATATACGCCGTCGTCGCTCAGCTCGATCGGGCGGTTGGATCTGTCGACTATGTCGATGAGTCCCTTTTCGTTGCTGACAATATCGAGCGTCGCGGTATAGCCGTCTATCGAAATGCCGGAATAGCTTTCCCAGTCGCCGTCAAGCTCGTCTATGAGCTCCTTCACCGCTTCCGGGTCCGCCTGCTCGGCAAGATTGACCTTCGTCGCGTAGTGGGATACGCCGTTTTCGAGCAGATCGAGGAAACTGCTCATAGTGTCCCGCATGCCGAGACCGCCGACAAGGAGTATCATGCAGCCGACGATGCCGAGGAGCGTCATTGCGAAACGGCTCTTGTGCCGCATGAGATCGCGCAGGTTCCATTTGACCGAAAAGCCCAGCTTGTCAAACCCCGGGAGCTTTTCTATAAAGGACTTCTTTATATTGCTCGGGATGTACGGACGGAGCGCGTCGGCGGCGGTGCCCTTGAGCTGCGCCCTTACCGAAAGGAAGCTGATCAGCGTGAGCAGCGCTGTCGTGCCGAAGAGTACCGGGTAACAGAACGCGGGAACGACCGAAGTCCAGTCGGGCATGTCGAAATACGTGCCCATCATGCCGCCTTCGCTCATTATCGCCCTGCAGACGAAGTATCCCAGCACCGCTCCGAGAGCCGTACCGCAAATACCGATAAACAGACCGTATACCGAGTAGTGCAGGAGTATCGTCCTGTTCTTGAAGCCGAGCGCCTTGAGAATGCCTATCTGGGTCTTTTCCTTCGCGGCTATGCGGTGCATAGTCGTGACCATCGTCAGCACGGCGATGGCAAGGAAGAGCACGGGCAGTATCGAGCCCATCGTCTTGCCCTCCGTGGCTTCGCCCATAGCCTCCTTGTAAACGATATGGTCGCTCTTCGGGACCACCATCAGCGTCCGTCCGAGCTTTTCTTTTACCGCGTCCTCAAGCTCGGTCTTGTCCATTCCGGAACGCAGGTTTATCTGGGAGAAGACCTTGTCGGACGCCTGCTCGAGCATATCGTCCGTGCAAAGAGCCTTCGCCTGCTCCTCGGCGGCGTCCGGCGAAAGTCCGGCGCTGCGAAGCTCTTCCGCGATATCCGCCGTGATCCTTTCTTTAAGCGTCTCCCTGAGCTTCGCCGGGGAGATGTACGCGAATCCGAACACGCTGTAATCGGGCATGACCTGGTTGCCGTCCGCAACGCAGATCATATGCTCGCCGGATTTAATCAGACCGACCGTTTCGCCGCTCATCTCCGTCCCGTTGAATTCGAGAGTGACGACGTCGCCGAGCGAGATACCGTTTGCCGCGGCGAATTTGTCGGAAAGCCATATGCCGCCGCCGTTCTCGTCGTAGTCGCTGCCGCTCATTACGGTAAATGTCGAGACCGTGTAGTTCTCCGAAACGTCGAGCGCGAGCGCCTTTTTGCTGTCGCCCTTCATCTCGAGGTTGACCGAAAGATACCTCGTCGCCGCGTCTACGCCGTCGATCGAGGCGATCTTCTCAAGCTCGTCCTTCGTGAAGCCCGTTTCGGAATACAGGCGGAAATCGGCGTAATTCGTATCCTCGAAGAAGTTCAGCACGTCGTATTCGATCGTTTTCCACTCCATGTTGAAGCCGAGGAAAATGCCTATTCCGAGCGTCATCATCACGATCATGGAGATGAACTGCGCATTGTAGCTCCACGCCGTGCGCAGCAGTTTGCGAAGAAGCATCACCACTCCACCTCGTCAGCGGAAAGCGGGTTTTCCTGCTCCTCTATCGAGCGGATCTTTCCGTTCTTGACGCGGATCACGACGTCCGCCATCTTTGCGATATTTTGGTTATGCGTGACGATAACGATCGTCTTGCCGTAATTCTTCGCCATATCCAGCAGCAGCTTCAGCACCATAACGCCCGTTTCGGAATCGAGCGCGCCGGTCGGCTCGTCGCAGAGCAGTATCTTCGGGTTTTTGCACAGCGCCCTCGCGATGGATATGCGCTGCTGCTCGCCGCCTGAAAGCTCGGAAGGGAAGTTGTTGAGATGGTCGAGGAGCCCGACCTTCGAGATAGTCTCCTTCGCGTCGAGCGCATCCCTCGAGATCTCCGAAACGAGCTTCACGTTCTCGTAAACGGTGAGCGTGGGTATCAGGTTGTAAAACTGGAAAACGAATCCGACCGTCGAGGCGCGGTAATCCGCAAGCTCGTTGTCGGTCAGCTTCGAGATATCGCCGCCGCATACGGTGATGGTCCCCTCGCTGGGGCTGTCGAGCCCGCCGAGCAGGTTCAAAAGCGTGCTTTTGCCCGCGCCGGAAGGGCCGAGTATGACTACGAATTTTCCCTCGTCGAGCGTGAAGCTCACGTTGTCGAGCGCGCGCAGCTCATGGTCGCCGCTCGTATAGATCCTTGAAACGTTCTTGAATTGTACTATGGACATCATTTCCTCCGATCATGATCAAGACCCGGGGCAAACGTCATGGCACGGCGCCTGCTCCCGGGTCTCTTCAATTAGCTTTGTTTATCCTTGCAGTACGGGCAGCAGCCCCCGCATGAAGCGCAGTTTCCGGTGCATCCGCCCTTCTTGCTCTTTTTCTGCTTTATTAGGGCGAACACGGCGATACCGACAAGGATCAGTACTGCGGCTGCGGATATGATAGTCGCCGCGTTTTGCGCGATCCATGCAAACATTCGCCTCGAACTCCTTTCATGTTTTTATTTGATCTTTACTTCGTGGGTCAGCTTGGTGGCCTCGGTGAACTTCCTGAAGAACAGCATGTAGATCATGAAGCCGAGCACCGCGAATGCGGCGACGAGGCTGACGATATTCACGGCAAGTCCCGCGCCGGTGGCAAGGTTGCCCGTCACAAGGTTGCCGAACTGGTTGATCATCAGCGCTATCGCATAGGCGAAGCCGCACTCATACGCTATTGCGAACAATGTCCAGCCGGTGTTGTTCATCTCGCGCTTGATGGCGCCCATAGCCGCGAAGCAAGGCGCGCAGAGCAGGTTGAATACCAGGAACGAGAAGCCCGCGATATGGGGCACGTCGAAGGAGGCGCGGATAGCGGCCCAGTCACCGTAGAGTATGCCCATCGTGCCGACGATGTTCTCCTTCGCCACAAGTCCCGTGACGGACGCGACGGCGGCCTTCCAGTTGCCCCAGCCGAGAGGAGCGAATATCCATGCGACGCCCCTGCCGATGAAGGCGAGTATGGAGTGCTCCATCTCCTCCTCGGCGAGCATGCGGAACGTGCCGTCGACCCAGCCGAAGAATGAAGCGAACCAGACCACTATGGTGGAAAGGAGGATTATCGTGCCCGCCTTCTTGATGAACGACCAGCCGCGCTCCCAGGTGGAACGGAGCACGTTCTTAAGCGTGGGCATATGGTATGCGGGCAGCTCCATAACGAACGGAGCGGGTTCGCCCGCGAAGCGACTGGTCTTCTTGAGCATCACGCCGGAGACGATTATCGCCGCCATGCCGATGAAATAAGCGGATACCGCTACGAACGGGGATTTGCCGAACAGCGCGCCGGCGATCATGGCAATGAACGGGAGCTTTGCGCCGCAGGGGATGAACGTGGTCGTCATTATCGTCATACGGCGGTCGCGCTCGTTTTCGATCGTTCGCGATGCCATTATGCCGGGTATGCCGCAGCCCGTGCCGACGAGCATGGGGATGAACGATTTGCCGGAAAGACCGAACCTTCTGAATATGCGGTCGAGCACGAATGCGATACGCGCCATGTAGCCGCAGCCCTCAAGAACAGCCAGCAGGAAGAACAGCACCAGCATCTGGGGAACGAAGCCCAGCACAGCGCCGACGCCCGCTACGATACCGTCCATGATAAGTCCGTAGAGCCATTCGGGGATCCTGGGATTGCCCTCGGAGTCGAGCAGCAGCTTATTGAGCAGCGCGGGTATGCTCGGCACCCAAATGCCGTCGTCGGCGGGATCGGGCTCCTCAAAGCCCTTCTCCTCAAAGTATGCGACGGCGTCCTTGAACGTCATCGCGTTGGTTTCGTCTTCGGGCGCGTCCTCGGGGATCTTGTCGTAGTAAACCGTGACCTCCGATACCTCAAGGGTCTCGTCGTCGGTCACTTCGGCGACGGCGGACGCCTTATCGCTCGTGAACCCCTTTATTTCGGAAAGGAGCGCGTCTGCGTCGAAGTCCTCCGCCTCGAGGTCAAGCTCGAAGCCGTAGGCCGCAAGCGCGTTCGCGGCGGCGGAATAATCGTCCGCTTTCTCTTCGGAGGCCTTGTCGCCTATGCCGAGGAGGTGGAAGCCGTCGCCGAATACGCCGTCGTTCATCCAGTCGGTCGCCTTTGTTCCGGGTGCGTTGGGAGCCATGGCGATAAAGTAAACGAGGAACATGACGAGCGCGAATATGGGAAGACCCAGCCAGCGGTTGGTGACGATCTTGTCGATCTTGTCGCTCTTCGTCAGTTTGTTGTCCCTCTTCTTTTTATAACAGGCCCTCGTGACCTCGGCGATATAGACGTATCGCTCGTTGGTGATTATCGATTCGGCGTCGTCGTCGAGCTCCTTCTCGGCAGCCTGAATGTCCTTCTCGATATGCGAAAGGGTCGCTTCCGGGATATTCATCGAAGCAAGCACCTTCTCGTCGCGCTCGAATATCTTTATCGCGTACCAGCGCTGCTGCTCCTCGGGCATATTGTGAACGACCGCCTCCTCTATGTGGGCGAGCGCGTGCTCGACCGTGCCGGAGAAGGTGTGGAGAGGGATCGTCCTGCCGTGATGCGCCGCATCTATCGCGGCCTCGGCGGCCTCCTTGACGCCCGTCCCCTTCAGGGCGGAGATCTCGACCACCTTGCAGCCTATCTGACGGGAAAGCTCCGCGATGTTGATCTTGTCGCCTTCTTTTTTGACTATGTCGATCATGTTGACGGCGACGACCACGGGAATTCCGAGCTCCGTCAGCTGCGTGGTCAGGTAAAGGTTCCTCTCAAGATTGGTGCCGTCGACGATGTTCAGTATCGCGTCGGGACGCTCCTTGATGAGATAATCCCTCGCCACGACCTCTTCGAGAGTGTAGGGGGAGAGGGAGTAGATGCCGGGAAGGTCGGTGATGGTAACATCGTCATGCTTCTTGAGCTTGCCTTCCTTCTTTTCGACCGTGACGCCGGGCCAGTTTCCCACGAACTGGTTGGAGCCGGTCAGCGCGTTGAACAGCGTAGTCTTGCCGCTGTTGGGGTTGCCTGCGAGGGCGATCCTTATACCCATGATTTTACTCCTTTTCTGCTGTCAGCAAATGCCGATATTGTACTTGAATATCATTCGACCTCGACCATTTCCGCGTCCGCCTTGCGGATGGAAAGCTCGTAGCCTCTTACGGTGACCTCGATGGGGTCGCCGAGGGGCGCCACCTTGCGTACGAATACGGGCGTGCGCTTCGTGATCCCCATGTCCATTATGCGGCGCTTTACCGCGCCTTCGCCGTGGAGCTTGACGACCGTCGCCGTCTCCCCGATCTTAACGTCCCTCAATGTTTTCATACTGTATCTCCTTTATACCATTATTTTTCTTGCAAGTTCGCTGCTCACGGCGATCCGGCTCTCCTTGACCTTCACGATCAGGTTCCCGCCGAGCTCCGATACGACGCTGACTTCGCCGCCGACGGTGAAGCCGAGATCCTCCAGATGCTTTTTGATCTCCGGACTGCCGCCTATCCTTTTGATGATCTGGGGCTGACCCATTTCCGCGTAATTAAGAGGCATCATTTCTCCCTCCTTTGCGGTAAGCTATTGCTAACCGAATGTCCGAAAAATTAGTCGGAAAATGCTCTCCGCATGCCAAAGCGGCGGTTAGCATCCTCTAACCGACACATATTATAATTAGCAATGGCTAACTTGTCAATAGTATTTTTTGATATATTATGATCCGGCGGCGTTTATTATCTATTGAAAAAACGCTTGGAGTGCGCTAAAATAGCTCATAAGCAATCAACAGACAGGAGTATTTATAATGCCCGTACACGAATCCGGGGAGATGTACCTCGAAACAATCCTTATCCTTTCGGAGAAAATGCCGGACGTAAGAAGCATCGACGTCGGGGAATACATGGGTTATTCCAAGCCTTCCGTCAGCCGCGCCGTGGGGCTTCTCAAAAAGGAAGGCATGATAAATATCGACGGCGCAGGTCATATCACGCTGACCGAACAGGGCAGGGCTAAGGCAAAAAGCATCTATGAAAGGCATACGCTTTTAAGCCGTCTGCTCATGGATCTCGGCGTCGACGAGGCGACCGCCACGGAGGACGCCTGCCGCATAGAGCATTACATCAGCGATAAGACCTTCGACGCCATCAAAAGGCACGTTAAGATGTACGGCAGGGAAAAGGAATAACGATCCGAAAACAGAATGGATACGCACACAGGCGACGGGGCAAACGATGACGCCCCCCGCCTTTTTTGCGGAGAGCCGCCGGAGGGGAAGGGGAAACGCCCGGGATGCCCCCGCTGAGCATTGACACCCGGCGTTTCACGGTGATAAAATCAAAAAAAGGCTTAAGGAGGCTTCTATGCCGTTCATAATCGAAAGAAACGATATAACGCGAATGAACGTCGACGCGATAGTAAACGCGGCGAACAGCACGCTGCTCGGCGGCGGGGGAGTCGACGGCGCGATCCACCGCGCGGCAGGGCCGGGGCTCGTTGAGGAATGCCGCGGTCTCGGCGGCTGCGAAACGGGCAAAGCCAAGGCGACCGGCGCTTATCGGCTCAACGCGCGATACGTTATCCACACGGTAGGTCCGGTGTGGCGCGGCGGCGCTTACGGCGAGGAGAATTACCTCAGGTCTTGCTACTTCAACTCGCTCTCGCTCGCGGATAAGCTCGGCTGCGGGAGCGTCGCTTTCCCGCTGATCTCCGCCGGCGCGTACGGCTATCCGAGAAGGGAGGCGCTCTCGATCGCCACCGAAACGATCAAAGCCTTCCTTGAGGATCACGATATGACGGTGTACCTCGTCATATTCGACAAGAGGAGCTTTGAGCTCGGCGGGGAGCTCCTGGGCGAGATACGCACCTACGTGGATGATAATTACGTCGGCATGCATTCGGAAAAACAGACGTATCTGAAAGCCCGACGCAAACACGCTCTCGGCAGCATGGCCTGTGATTACAGCGTGCCGAACGCCATCCCCGCCGCGGCGCTCTGCGAAAGCGAGGCGATCTGCGCCGACGCCGCCTATAAGGACAAGGATATCGGCGATATTATAAAGGGGCTTGACGAGGGCTTCTCCAAAACGCTCCTCAAGCTGATCGACGCCTCGGGCATGACCGACGCCCAGTGCTATAAAAGGGCGAATATCGATCGTAAGCTCTTCTCGAAGATAAGGAGCGACCCCGACTACCGCCCGTCGAAGCCGACGGTCATAGCGTTCGCCGTGGCGCTCCGGCTCGATCTGGAGCAGACGGAGGACCTTTTGAAAAGGGCGGGCTTTGCACTCTCACATTCGTATAAATTCGACGTGATCATCGAATACTTCATATCGAAGCGGATATTCGATATCTATAAGATCAACGAGGCGCTGTTCGAGCTGGATCAGCCGCTTCTGGGAAGCTGAGAAAAGCAGAATCCCCATTAAAACACTCGGATTTTCGGCAGGAAAGTCCGGGTGTTATTTTGTCTCAAATCATACAAAAAATGCCCGTTTTTGCGAAATATACAATAAAAAGAAGCAATTACTTATAGAATAAAGCGATCGGATGTGTTATACTCTGCATTGGCTGATGATAGATTTCCCGAGGTATGCCCTTATCGGCAGAAATCGGGCGGTCTGACTCGGCCGAATGCTAACCAATAATTCCGCGAAAAGCGGTATAAGGAGGACTGTCATGGCAAAACAAATCACGGCAATTCCCTTTAAGGGCACTCCTGAGCAGGAAAAAGAGCTCAAGGAATTCATCGCCTCTTGGAAGGGTAAGGACGGCGCAACTATGCCCGTTCTTCAGAAGGCGCAGGAGATCTATGGGTATCTTCCCATAGAGGTCCAGAAGATGGTCGCGGACGGGCTTGGCCGTTCACTGGAGGAGATCTACGGTGTTTCCACCTTCTACTCCATGTTCAACCTCGAGCCCAGGGGCGAGCACCTCATCAGGGTATGTCTCGGCACCGCCTGCTACGTTAAGGGTTCCCAGAAGATCCTGGACGAGCTTTCCCGCGTGCTGGGCGTAGAACCCGGTCACACCACTCCGGACGGCAAGTTCACTCTCGAGCCCACAAGGTGTCTCGGCTGCTGCGGTCTTGCTCCCGTTATGACGATCGACGGCGAGGTTTACGGCCGTCTCGTTCCCGCTGACGTAAGGGATATCCTTGCAAAGTATCAGTAAGATCCCAAAAACCGTTTTTCTAAGGAGGATCGCTTCACTATGAAGATCAAACAGGTGGCGGAGATTTTGAACGCCAACGTTCTTACCGGGTCGGACCTTTTAGAGCATGAGGTCAATTCCGCCTGCGGCAGCGACATGATGAGCGACGTGCTCGCGTACGTCAAGGATCAGGGCGTGCTGCTTACGGGGCTGATGAACGTGCAGGTCATAAGGACCCTGCTCATGATGGACATGAACTGCGTGGTTTTCGTGCGGGGCAAGATTCCGCCTGCCGGCATAATCGATTTTGCCGAGGAAAACGGCGTTGCAGTACTTCAGACCGATCTGCCCATGTTTGAATCCTGCGGCAGGCTTTACGCCGCGGGTCTCGGAAGGGCGGATGATACCGGTTCGTGCTCCGATCCGGGGGAAGGCGTGAACGGTGCTGAGAATGGGTGAGGCTCTGCATTATCATTTCGACGTTGACGGAGCGAGCTTCGCAAACGCGGGCCGCGCATCTGTCGAAACGAAAAAGCTCCTAAGGCAGCTCGGCGTCGCACCCGAAATAATCCGCAGCATCTCCGTCGCCATGTACGAGGGGGAGATCAATATGGTCATCCACGCGCACGGCGGCGATGCGGACGTCTACATCACCGAGGAGACCATCATTATAATCCTCAAGGACGTCGGTCCCGGGATCCGTAATGTGGAGGAGGCAATGAAGGAGGGGTTCTCCACCGCTCCCGAAAACATTCGCGCGCTGGGCTTCGGCGCGGGCATGGGGCTTCCCAATATGAAGCGGTATTCTGATGAAATGCACATCGATACCAAGGTCGGCGTCGGCACGACGATAGAGCTCTGGTATCATCTTAACAAGCATTGAGCTTCTTGCTCTCTGCAAACGAATGAGATAGGGAGGGCCTTATATGGCAAAATACACCCACGCAGTCACGATCGAGCCCGAAAAATGCACGGGCTGTACGACGTGCCTCCGCCGCTGTCCCACGGAAGCCATCCGCATCAGGAACAACAAGGCGGAGATCAACGCCGTCCAGTGTATCGACTGCGGCGAATGTATCAGGGTATGCAAGCATTCCGCGAAGCACGCCTCCTACGATAAGCTCTCCGACCTGGATTTCTCCAAGTATCTCATCGCGCTGCCCGCGCCTTCGCTGTTCGGGCAATTCAATCATCTGACAGAGGCGGATTTCGTTATCCAGGGTCTTAAGGACATGGGCTTCTCCGAAGTCTATGAGGTCGCCAAAGCAGCCGAGTACGTTACGGATCTCACAAGGATCTATCTTAACGGCGACAAGGCGATCAAGCCCGCGATCAGCTCCGCCTGCCCCGTCGTGGTAAGGCTCATAAAGCTCAGGTATCCCACCCTGTGCGAACAGCTCGTTCCCATAATGCCGCCGTACGAACTTGCGGGCAAGCTCGCAAGGGAGAAGGCGATAAAGGAGCATCCCGAGATCGATCCCGAAAACATCAAAACGGTGTTCATCTCCCCATGCCCCGCAAAGGTGAGCTGGGCGAAGAGCGTTATGGAGGGGCAAACCGTCTACGTCGACTACATCACCTCAATGAACGACGTCTATATGGAGCTTCTCGCAAGGATGAAGCGCGACAACGTTCCCGGGGCGGATTCCGCATCGGAGGCGGGCGTCGTCGGCATAGGCTGGGCAACCACCGGAGGAGAGGCGGCCTCCCTTATGAACGAGGGGTACCTTTCCGCGGACGGTATAGACAACGTTATAAAAGTGCTTGACGATCTTGAGAGCGGCACCGTCAGCGATATCAGCTTTGTTGAGCTGAACGCGTGCAGCCCCGGCTGCGTCGGCGGCGTGCTTGCGCCGACGAACGGCTACGTTGCGAGGGTGCGGCTCCAGAACCTCAGGAAGATCGGCGGTCTTGTCGTCAAACCCAACAATATCGGCGACATAGACGAGAACGTGGGCAAGGGCGATATTCCCGCCGAATACACCGAGGCGGAAGCCTTCACCTATATGCCCGAGGGCGCGCCGAACATGCTCGCCATGATGCTCGCGATGAAGAAAGCCGAAGCGCTGGCAGACAAGCTCCCCAAAAAGGACTGCGGCGCCTGCGGCTCGCCCACTTGCAGGGCGTTCGCGCTGGACGTCGTAAACGGCGAAGCAAAGCTTGAGGACTGCAAGATCAGACCTCAGATGGAGGGGTAATACCCGCCGATACCAACACAAAGGGAGAAGAAAAATGCTTACTGTGGAACAGCTTGCAGAAAGGCTCGGCCTTGACGTTATAGAGCTTCCCGAGCCCGACCGTGAGATCACGGGCGGCTATGCCGGGGATCTATTAAGCTGGGTAATGGGCCGCGCGCAGGCGGGGGACGCATGGGTGACTATAATGTCCAACATGAACGTTTCCGCCGTCGCACAGCTTACGGACGTCGCCTGCGTCGTATTCGCGGAGGGCGTCGCCCCCGATAAGGAGGCGCTCAATAAAGCGAGGATGCACGGCATCAACATGCTGGGAAGCAAAAAGGGCATTTTCGAGCTCTGCGGTCAGATCGCGCTTTTGATGCGCGGCAACGAGGCTTCCGCTGAAGAAGTCTTTGAGGCAAGCCCCGAGGCAAGCGACTGAAAGGAAAAGGAAGGCATGGCACTCTTTACCTACGATCTGCACGTTCATTCCTGTCTGTCCCCCTGCGGCGACGACGAGATGACTCCATGCAATATCGCGGGTATGGCGTTCCTTGCGGGAGTCAGGATCGTAGCTCTTACGGATCATAACTCCTGCAAAAACTGCGGCGCCTTCTTCGCCGCCTGCGAGGAATACGGGGTCGTCCCCGTCGCGGGATGCGAATTGACCACTTCCGAAGAAATACACATGGTCTGCCTGTTTGAAGGCCTGAAACAGGCGATGGAGTTCGACGAGGCTATACAGCCCTATCGGATGAAGCTCAAGAACCGTGTGGAAATATTCGGCAATCAATTCATAATGGCGAAGGATGACGAGATCACGGGTCAGGACCCATGGTTCCTGCCCGCGGCGACCGGGCTTTCGCTCCTTGAAGCGGCCGAGCTTGTAAGAAGTATGGGCGGCGTCGCCTACCCTGCACATATAGACAGGGAGTCGAACGGGATGCTCGCCATACTCGGCATGTTCCCCGATGAGCCGGTATTCGAACTTTGTGAGGTAAGGGATAAGGAAAACGCCGAAAAGCTTTCCGGCGGAAGGCGGGTGGTGGTCTCCTCCGACGCCCACAGGCTGGAGGATTTCGCCGTAACGCTCAACCATATGGAGCTTGACTGCGATCCCGAAGCTTCTCCCGATGAGATCAGGCACGCACTTTTTGAAAAGCTTAATATGAAGGAGGCAGGGAAATGAAGGAATTGTCCTTGAATATCCTCGATATCGCTCAGAATTCCATACACGCCGAAGCGACCCTCGTTGAGATACTCCTTGACGAGACGGAGGAGAGCCTTAAGCTTTCCATAATCGACGATGGCAGGGGCATGAGCGAGGAATTCCTCCAAAGGGTCACCGACCCGTTCTCCACCACCCGCACGACGAGGAAAGTCGGCATGGGGCTCCCGCTTTTGAAGCTCGCCGCCGAACAGACCGGCGGGTACATGGAGATCACCTCGAAGGAGCGCGCGCTCTGGCCGGATGACCACGGCACCTGCGTCACCGCCTTCTTCTACAAAAACCACCTTGATTTCACCCCCCTCGGGGACGTCATATCGACGGTGGTATCGCTCGTGCAGGGCAGTCCCGACGTGGACTTCCGCTTCGTGCATGAGCTGCCCGACCGCACAGTCGAGCTCGATACGCGCGAGCTTCGCGAGGTGCTGGGGGACGATATCCCCCTATCCTCTCCCGAGATACTCGTGTGGATCCGCTCCTCGCTCATAGAGCAGTACGGAGAGGGCGAATGAATCTCTTTATGACCCGGGGGATCTCCCCTCGGTTAAACATTTAACAAAATCAAAATCACCCGAGAAAGGAAAAGTGATTATGAAATCTTTGGAAGAACTCAAAGCAATCCGCGAAAGGATGCAGAACAAGGTCATCCTTCGTGAGGGCAGTGCCGAGAAGCGCATAGTCGTCGGCATGGCTACCTGCGGTATCGCCGCGGGCGCCCGTCCCGTCCTCAACACCTTCGTTGAGGAGATCGCAAACCGCAACCTCACCGGTAAGGTAGAGGTCGGTCAGACCGGCTGCATCGGCATGTGCCGTTTCGAGCCGATCGTCGAAGTCTTCGAGGGCGACCAGCGCGTTACCTACGTTCACGTCGATCCCGCCAAGGCTAAGGAGATCGTCGAGAAGCACATCGTGGGCGGTCAGCCCATCGTCGAGTACACCATCGGCGCTGCGGAAAAATAACGGAGGTATAAATAAATGATTCGTACACACGTTTTGATTTGCGGCGGCACCGGCTGCACCAGCGGCGGCTCCCAGGCGATCGCCGACGGTCTCAAAGTCGAGCTTGAGAGGCTCGGTCTCCAGGACGAAGTCCAGGTCATCCGCACCGGCTGCTTCGGTCTCTGCGCCATGGGTCCCATCATGATCGTTTATCCCGAGGGCACCTATTACAGCCGTGTAAAGCCCGAGGACGTTAAGGAGATCGCAGAGGAGCACTTCCTCAAGGGCCGTATCGTTGAGCGTCTCGTCCATAAGGAAAAAGAGGGTCAGAAGCTTGCCGACGTTCCCGCTCTCGGCGAGACCAACTTCTATAAGACCCAGATGCGCGTCGCGCTCCGCAACTGCGGCGTCATCAATCCCGAGAACATCGAAGAGTACATCGCCATGGACGGCTACGCCGCTCTGGGCAAGGTGCTTACCGAGATGACCCCCGCTGAGGTCATCGACGTTATGAAGAAGTCCGGCCTCAGGGGCCGCGGCGGCGCAGGCTTCCCTACCGGCATGAAGTGGCAGTTCGCCGCTGCGAACCAGGCCGATCAGAAGTACGTCGTATGTAACGCTGACGAGGGCGACCCCGGCGCGTTCATGGACCGTTCCGTTCTTGAGGGCGACCCCCACGCCGTTCTCGAGGCTATGGCGATCGCCGGCTACGCCATCGGCGCTTCCAAGGGTTACATCTACGTCCGCGCGGAGTACCCCATCGCCGTTGAGCGTCTGAAGATAGCTATCGGTCAGGCCCGTGAATACGGTCTGCTCGGCGAGGACATCTTCGGCACCGGCTTCAACTTCGATATCGATATCCGTCTCGGCGCTGGCGCGTTCGTCTGCGGCGAGGAGACCGCGCTCCTTACCTCCATCGAGGGCAACCGCGGCGAGCCCAGGAACAAGCCCCCGTTCCCCGCGAACAAGGGTCTGTTCCAGAAGCCCACTATCATCAACAACGTTGAGACCCTTGCCAACATCCCCCAGATCATCATGAAGGGCGCCGACTGGTTCGCCTCCATGGGTACTGAGGATTCCAAGGGCACCAAGGTCTTCGCACTCGGCGGCGCCATCAACAACACCGGTCTCGTCGAGATCCCCCTGGGCACCACCCTCCGCCACATCATCTATGATATCGGCGGCGGCATCCCCAACGGCAGGAAGTTCAAGGCTGTCCAGACCGGCGGTCCCTCCGGCGGATGTATCCCCGCGCAGTTCCTTGACACCCCGATCGACTACGCCAACCTCACCAGGATCGGCGCTATGATGGGTTCCGGCGGTATGATCGTTACCGACGATTCCACCTGTATGGTCGACTTCGCAAGGTTCTTCCTCGACTTCACCGTTGACGAGTCCTGCGGTAAGTGCAC
>JAEEGF010201468.1_pt1 | contig 22868 bp, 20 predicted proteins | sample 9134171 | NCBI WGS metagenome assembly JAEEGF01 (sample SAMN16246542, study PRJNA631951) | gut metagenome | biome: gut microbiome; feature: rumen; material: AP-attached | host: Bos | place: Iran: Karaj | collected 2018-10
CGCTCTTATGTAGTTCTCTGTGAATCCGTACATGTATCCGTTCTTGTTTGTGTTCTCCCACAGAACGGTCGCTTTCTGTCCCTGATGCGCTTTGTAAAAGGCGTTCAGTTTGCGTTCAGAAATCTCATGCAGCTCAGCGCTTCTTCTTTTCTTCTCTTCCGCGCTCACGAAGTAAGGTATCTCAAGCGCCTTGGTTCCGGCTCTTTCGGAGTATGAGAATACGTGCAGCTGGCTTATAGGCAGGCTTTCTATGAATGTCTTAGAATCCTCGAAGAACTCTGGTGTCTCGCCTCTGGTGCCGACTATCACATCGACGCCGATAAAGGCGTGGGGCATCATCTGCTTGATAAGCTCAATCTTGTGTTGGAACAATTCTCTCTTGTACCTTCTGCTCATCAGCTTCAATACGTCGTTGCTTCCGGACTGCAGCGGTATGTGGAAGTGCGGCGCGAATTTTCTTGACTTTGACACGAAGTCTATAATCTCGTCGGTCAGCAGGTTCGGCTCTATGCTCGAGATTCTGAATCGGTCTATGCCGTCGGTTTTCTCAAGTTCCTTTATCAGGTCGATAAACTTAACGCCGTTGCCTCTGCCGAAGTCGCCTATGTTAACTCCGGTTATCACGACCTCCTTGGCTCCGTCCTCCACGGCCTTGGCGGTTTCTTCAATTATGCTCTCAATGCTTCCGCTTCGGCTTTTGCCTCTTGCGTAAGGTATCGTGCAGTAGGTGCAGAAGTAGTCGCATCCGTCCTGCACTTTCAGGAAGCACCTTGTCCTGTCCTCGTATGATCGGGAAGGGTAGAAGTCCTTGATTTCCTTTGTCTCCGTGTGCTGTATATGGCTTTCGTTCCCGGACTCGATTTCCTCGACGTATTTGTCAATGTCGAGTTTCTCGTTTATGCCCAGCACGAGGTCAACGCCCGGCAGTTTTATAATCTCGTCGGGCTTCAGCTGTGCGTAGCATCCTGTGACGATGATTTTCGCGCTTGGGCTCTGTCGGTGCAGATGCGCCACCGCCTGTCGGCATTTGTGGTCGGCCACGTCGGTCACAGAGCAGGTGTTTATGATATAGATGTCGGCGTCCTTCTCAACTTTGGTTTTCTCATATCCTTTCTCTATCAGCTTTTTGCCGAGATATGATGTCTCCGCGAAGTTCAGTTTGCAGCCTAAGGTGTGGAAGAAAACTTTCTTTGTCTTGCTTGTTTCTGTCATTATGCAACGTGCCTCTCTTTGTTAATTCACGACCACGTATTCACCGCTTATCGGGTCTTTTTCTTCAAATATCTGTGTGTCAGTGTTGTATCTTATGAATCCGTAAGTCTCGAACTTGTCTTCTCCGTTCATGCCGTATGCTATGTTGTAGATCTTCGGATTCTCATTGCTCTTGTCGATGATTAGTCCGAGGCTTTTCGCTCCCGAAGTGCTTTCTCTTATCTCGCGCTCGGTGTCCTTTATCACCTTCAGAGCCTTCACTTTCTTCCTTATGCTCTCTATCTTCTGCTTCTCGTTGTCATTTGACGCGTCATTAGGCGCGGCTTCTTGTACAGCAGGCACAGCTTCTGTCACTTTGTCATCGCTGCTTTCAGTCTCAGTGACAACTTCTACAGAGTCTTCTCCGCCGTCCTCCTCGCCGTTTATCTCGTATCCCTGCTTCTTGCTGCATCCGCAGACTAACGCCGCGCACAGCACTGTATTTATGATATAGCTTTTTTTCATGTGTCTTGTTTATTCTATGTCGTCGTATGAAATCAGGTTGTTCAGCAGCGCGTACACAGTGAGTCCAGAGACAGTCTTGATGCCGGTCTTTTTCACGATGTTCTTTCTGTGCGAAATCACAGTGTGTATCGAGATGTAGTATTTCTCCGCTATCTCTTTGTTTGTCATGCCTTTGGCTATAGCCACGAGAATTTCGTTCTCGCGGTCGCTCAACGACTCGCTTTCCGTCTTGCTCTTGCTTGCAGTGTCGTTCTTAAGCGTCTGCAGCTTGTTTATTATTCTTGTATTATTGTCGTTTATGCCTATCTCGGCGTCGAATTGCGACAGTATCTCGTTGTCGAAGAAGCTGTAAATAATGGCTACCAACGGTGTCTCATCATCTATCTCGAACGTGTGTCTTATTGAATTTTTAGCAGACATGCCGATTAGAGACGGATTGAAAATCACGATGTCCGGGTTGTGCGACAGGCAGTGTTCTTTCAGTCTGTTTGTGTCGTAGAAAGTCCATTCCACAGAGAACTCCGGTGTGGCTTCGATGATTTTCCTCAGCCCTTCTTGAACGATAGGCGAGGGTTCAACAATCATTATCTTTTTCATGAGTATCTCCTTTGTCTTTTTTTTACATCACTTCCAATTTCATGACCATCGGCGTAAGCAGCAGGTCCTCAATCTTTGTGTGCCTGTCCAGATCGTCCTGCAGTTGAAACAGTTTGTCCAGCAGGTCAAGCTTTTGCAGGTCGTGCTCCGGCTTGGACATGTACTTTATGATGATGTTTTTCAGGTCGCTTAGTTTTTCTTCTATGTTGTCGTGGTGATCCTCGAATTTGCCGATAGAGAACTCTTCGCTCTTTTTACCTTCGCACAAGTCTTTGATGTAAGGGAACACAGTGCTTTCTTCGTACTCTATGTGGTTCTTGAACTCCTTGATATATTCGTCGAAGAAGTGTCCGAGCGCCTTCTCCGTGTTCGCGTCGTAGCCCTTGGACAGATTGAAGATTGAGCGCTTCACTTCCGGCAGTCTTATCTTTCTGTAGTAGTCATGCGAGTTTTTCAGGAATTCCACAAGCTGCAGAATATGTTCTGTGTGAATATCTGTCTTGCTTATGTTCGTTGCGCTGTTGTTTATATTGCAGACGGTCGTGAACAGACGGTGGTCCACATTCTCCTTTTCGCACACCTCTTTTATTGTTTTGTCGCCAAAACCAAGACGGATGCCGAATCTGTTGATTATAAACAGATTGTATAAATCGATGTGGATTATGTCCGCCATTTTCATATCAGCAGATATAATTGTGTTCTTGTGCATTTCAATGAATTCGTTAGGGGATTTATATATTCTTCAAATATAGATATTTTTCAAAACCTGAGGAATAGCTACATGATATGATTTTGCCGCCGAAATGTAGCAATAATGCGGTACGCATACCCTGAAAAAAGCGCAAGCATGACATTTCTGCCATGCTTGTCTGCCGCTTATGCTTGTTATGTTATCAGAACTTGTACGACAAGCCTATGCCGATAACTTCCTTGAACTGGATTTTTGGTCCTTCTGTTATGTCGTTGCCCTCGGAATCCTTCTTTCCTGTAGGCATCTTTATATCATCGTCATATATCAGCAGTGTGTTTATGTTGGCTGATATGTACTTGTTTATCTTGAACGATATTATGTTCTCCCAGTTCACGTCAATGTTCTGTGGCTTTGCCTTGCTGCCTGAGTTTGCGTAGTAGTTAGAGAACAGGTCGAGCTTGGAAATCACAGTGATTGAGTTCTTCAGGAAAGACTGGTTGTACACAAGTCTCAGATATCCGCCGCACTCTATTCTGTACTCTTCGCCACTGGCAACACCGAACGCGCCTTGCTTTGAAAGAGTCTTGTCAAGCACGAATGTGAATCTCGCTGTTATAGGTGAGATGAATGCTGTGAATACAGGGTGAGGGCGGTAGTCCATACCTATGGCGCCGGTCAGGTAGCCAGGAGCCATGAAGTTGGATATTCTGACAGAGTCGTTAGGGTAGTTGTAACCTTCGGCGAACTGTGTCTTGAAGTTCAGCATTGCAGCATAGTACCAGTGCTTGCTCGCCTTGAGTCCGTATTTTGATGAGAAGTCAATCTTATCGTCGGTCTTTCTGAGTCCGTCGCTCTCCTGGTACAGCAGTCCGTAGCCCAAGTCGAGGGTGTTCTCCCATGACGATTTCTCGCCTATGTAGTTGCCCCACATGTTCACCATTCCGTTGCCGCCAACGGAGTTTTCTCCTCCGGCCGCCCAGTTGGTGAATGATGCTTGAGATGCGTTGACACCAAACATTCCTCCCCATTTCCACTTGGTAGAGTCTTTCTTTTCTGTCACTGCCTTTTCGTCTCTTATCGATGTCTCAAGGTCTGTGATTTGCGCAGATGCGATTCCGCAGCAAGCGGCAAGCAATGCCACTATGCATGATTTCTTGATTCTCATTAGTCTTAATTTATTTGTTCTTAAGAGTTTGCAAATATAAAGTGATTAATTCGTTTTAGCAAAAATACATTAATGTAAGAAGGCATTCCAATTATGAAATGCCTTCTGAAACTGTATTCTTTTTTGTTTGGATTTTACAGTGGTATATTGCCGTGTTTCTTGGCTGGATTGCTTCTGATTTTAGTCTGCGACATGTCGAGAGCCTGTATAAGCTTCCTTCTTGTCTCCTGTGGCAGGATAACCTCGTCGATATATCCGAGTTCGGCTGCTCTGTATGGATTTGAGAACTTGTCCTTGTACTCTTCTTTTGCCTTTGCCTTCTCGTCGTCGGTAGCCTTGTTGTAAAGTATGTTCACAGCTCCGTCTGCGCCCATGACTGCGATTTCTGCCGTAGGGTAGGCGAAGTTCACGTCTGAGCCGGTGTGTTTGCTGCTCATAACGATGTATGCGCCTCCGTATGCCTTTCTTGTGATTACGGTTACCTTAGGCACAGTCGCTTCAACGTATGCGTAAACAATCTTTGCTCCGTGTCTTATGATTCCGTTGTGCTCCTGTACGGTGCCAGGCAGGAATCCTGGAACGTCCTCGAATGTGATGATTGGAATATTGAAGCAGTCGCAGAATCTGATGAATCGTGCTGCCTTGTCCGATGCGTCGATGTCAAGCACACCTGCCTGGTAGGCTGGCTGGTTGGCTACGATGCCTATCACCTTGCCCTCGAGCCTTGCGAAACCAATAACGATATTCTGTGCGAAGTGCGGCATTATCTCGAAGAAATACTTGTCGTCGACAACGCCTTCTATCAGTTGCTTTATGTCGTATGGCTTGTTTGGGTCGTCAGGGATTATCTCGTTCAGCGCCTCGTTGTCCTCAAGACTGCCCTCGCTTGGCTCTATAGGAGCGTCCTCCATGTTGTTTGAAGGCAGGAAGCTGAGAAGCTCTCTTACCATCATCAATGTCTCCTCCTCGTTCTCGCCGAGGAAGTGCGACACGCCTGACTTAGACGAATGTGTCATCGCGCCGCCGAGTTCCTCCTTTGTGACAATCTCGTTTGTCACAGTCTTCACTACATCCGGACCAGTCACGAACATGTGGCTCTTGTCCTTGGTCATGAAGATGAAGTCGGTCAGGGCAGGAGAGTAGCATGCGCCGCCAGCGCAAGGACCCATTATCACTGATATCTGTGGGATAACGCCGGAAGATATTGTGTTTTGGTAGAATATGTCGCCGTATCCAGCAAGAGCGGCTACGCCTTCCTGTATTCTCGCGCCTCCCGAGTCGTTGATAGCTATTATAGGAGCTCCCATCTTGAGAGCCATTTTCTGTATCTTGACGATTTTGTCGGCTGCAGTTCTGCCCAGCGAGCCGCCAAACACAGTGAAATCGTATGCGTACACGAACACGAGTCGTCCAGCTATCTTGCCGTATCCGGCAACAATGCCGTCGCCGGCGATTTTCTTCTTGTCCATGCCGAAGTTTGTGCACTGGTGTACGACAAACTTGTCAACCTCAGCGAAAGTGCCCTTGTCGAGCAGGACATCTATTCTTTCTCTGGCGGTCATCTTGCCGCCTTCGTGCTGTCTCTTAATGCGCTCTTCTCCGCCTCCAAGGTTTGCAGCCTTGTTTAATTCTACTAATTTCTTTTGTGCTTCGTTAAGTGCCATATCTTAATCTGTTGTTATTCGTTTATTCCAAAGTGACGAGCGTCTGGTTGCCGTCTATTGTGTCACCCTCCTTTACGAGAATGTCCTTTATCTTGCAGTCTCTCTTGACCTTGTATTCGCTTTGCATCTTCATTGCCTCCACGATAACGACAGGCTCTCCGGCCTGCATCTCTTGACCTTTTTCAACAAGTATCTTCACGACTTTTCCTGGCATAGGAGAGAAGATTCTGTCCTGATTCTCGTCAACGTCGTCTTTTCTCTTGTTTCTCAGGTATTTGGCTTGCGAATCCACTATTTCAACTGGGAATGTGTTGAATTGCGTGTTCACGATGTATGACTTTCCGTTGTCGGAACGCTTGAACTCCGCATTGTATGATTTTCCGTCGTGGAGAATGGAGCAGACTCCGTTCTCTGGCATCACAACGTCCAGATTGTAGATTTTGTCGTCAATCTTTATGACAACTATATTGTCTTCCTTGCTTACTAATTCTACGTTTGCGACTCTGTCTCCTACATGTATTTCCATGATTCCTCTAAGTTTATTTCAGTTGCGTTTCCTGTTTCTTAAATTCTAAGCATTGCGTTTCTCTTGCCGAACTCTCTCCATCTTGAAATCGGTCTGTTGTCGTTTGTCTTAGGAGTGTTCTCCTCGAGGTTGAGGATGTAGTCCATATAGGCCGTGATGATGGCGATGTCCTCGGTCTCGCTCTGTGAGCTTTCGTATTTTGTAGAAAGCAGGAAATCGTTGTTCTTCTCTATGAATCCGGTGTTGTACTTGCCCTTGAGGAAGTCGGATGTGTCCATGATTCTTCTCAGGTAGTTTATGTTTGTGTTTATACCGGTTATCTTGTATTCATAGAGCACTCTTCTCATTCTCTTTATCGCGTATGCTCTTGTTGTCGCCCACACGATGAGTTTTCCTATCATAGGGTCGTAGAACACAGGGATTTCATATCCTTCGTAAACGTAGTTGTCAACACGGCAGCCGATTCCAAGCGGTTCGGTCAGTTGCTTGATTACGCCTGGCGAAGGCATGAAGTTGTTTGTTGTGTCCTCGGCGCATATACGGCACTCTATTGCGTGTCCCTTTTGCACGATGTCGCTTTGCTTGAGTCGCAGCGGCAGGTTGTTTGCCACGTTGATTTGCTCCTTCACGAGATCGATTCTCAGAACTTCCTCTGTGATAGGGTGTTCCACCTGAAGTCTGGTATTCATCTCCAGGAAGTAGAAGTGTCCTTCGTCGTCAACGAGGAATTCTATGGTTCCTGCTCCGGAGTAGTTCACTGCCTTGCCTGCGAGTATGGCTTTCTGGCCCATTTCTTCTCTCAAGGCAGGAGTCATCATTGGCGAAGGGCTTTCCTCCACGATTTTCTGATGACGGCGTTGTACGGAGCATTCTCTCTCGCAGAGATGTATTACGTTTCCGAAGTTATCGCCAAGTATCTGGAACTCGATGTGGTGCGGATTCTCGATGTACTTCTCGATGTACAGAGTTCCGTTGTTGAATGAAGATATGGCTTCTGATTTGGCTGTTGTGAATGCCTCCTCGATTTCATCTTCCTTTCTGATGACTCTCATGCCCTTGCCACCGCCTCCGGCAGAAGCTTTGATGATGACAGGGTAGCCGATCTCCTCGATTACTTTCTTTACTTCTTCTGTTGATTCCAGGTCTCGCTGAATTCCAGGCACTACAGGCACTCCTGCAGCGATCATGGTCTTTCTCGCTGTTATCTTGTCGCCCATGGCTTCCATGGCTTCAGCGGAAGGACCAATGAATATTATGCCTTCTTCGCGGCATCTCTTCACTAGTCCGGCGCTCTCCGAGAGGAATCCGTAACCTGGATGTATGGCGTCGGCGCCAGTTTGCTTGGCTGCCTTTATTATGTTCTCGATAACGAGATAACTGTCTTTTGATGGTGCTGGACCGATGCAGACTGCCTCGTCTGCGTAAAGCACGTGTCTTGATGTTCTGTCGGCTTCTGAATATACAGCTACAGTGTCGATGTTCATCTCTTTGCATGAACGCATGACACGCATAGCGATCTCACCTCTGTTCGCAACAAGTATCTTCTTTATCATTATATCGTTTTCTTATATGTTTTTCTTGAACAAAAATTTCGCAAATATACCCAAACTTGACGGATTCATTATAAAGCAGTCTTCATAGTGTGGTTATTTGTGCAATCCGTGCAATGTTTTAACATCGACTCACAGATTTTACATTTATTGCCTTTTGTCTCCTTTTATATTATAATGAATACCAGAACCTGAGCAACCACAATTCTCAGGAACATAGTCAAAGGATAGACTGTCGCGTACGCTGACGCTTGCGCAGGCACTTCTGCCAGTCCGTTGGCGAACTCAAGAACAGGAGGGTCGGTTGACGCTCCAGCCACGAATCCGCATATCTTCAGGTAGTTGACTTTCATCAGTCTTGCTATGACAGCGAAGATGAACACAGGAACAAACGTGATGAACGCTCCGTATATCATCCACATCCATCCGCCGTTGACAAGCGTTTGCACGAATCCCTTGCCGGCCATGAGTCCGACGCTCGCCAGGAACAGTATGATGCCGAATTCCCTGAGCATGAAGTTGGCTCCAGGGGTCATGTAGAAGTTCAGCTTGCCCATTCGTCCCTTGTTGCCCAAGAGCAGAGCTATGAGCAGCGGTCCGCCGGCGATACCGAGTTTCGCTGGCACTGGCATTCCTGGTATGGCGATAGGTATGCTTCCTACGATGATACCGATGAATATTCCGATGAACATAGGCACGATGTTAGGAATAGCCAGCTCCTTGTTTGAGTTGCCGAGCTCGTTCTTCACATCGTTCAGAATCTTCACGTCACCGATAATCTTCACAGTGTCGCCCAGCTCGAGGGTTGTCTTCTTTGTAGGCAGAATCTCCATGCCGGAGCGGTATATTCTTGTGATGTTGGCTTCGTATCTTCTGTAGATGCCGACTTGTTCGATAGTCTTGCCAGCGATTTTTCTATTTGTGACGAGAACGCTGATGAGGTCCATTGTGCCTGTGATGTTTCTGCGCTCTCTCAGCACAACGTCGCCAAGTTTCAGACGCAGGTTCTCAAGGCAGTTCTGCTCGGAAACTCCGTATATCACATCGCCTTCTTGTATCACCTCGTCCTCTTTGGCGAGCAGATAGTCGCCGTTGCGGAATATTCTGGAGATAGCCAGCTCTGTGTCAACGAATGTCTTTATGTAGTCGATTGTTTTGCCGTATATTGCTGGGTTCTTGATTGTTATCTCTACACTCTCAAGTTTAGAGCCGGTGTCGCCGAGACTTGCGATGTAGTTCTTCTCTTCCTCCTTGATATTAATCTTGAAAATGAGTCTTACAAGCAGTATCACCAGCAGCAGTCCGATTACACCGAATGGATATGCTATGGCGTATCCGGCACCGAGGTTCTTGACATCGAGTCCGATGTTTGGATTCTGCTGCACTTGCTCGTTTATTACCTGCTGTGCTGCTCCGAGACCAGGCGTGTTGGTTACCGCGCCGCTCATGATGCCCGCGAATACGTCGCCCTTGTCGCCATTGGCGTTGAAGAAGTAGAATATTATCAGTGTGGTGATGAGTCCGCCAAGGACAATGCCGATGGCGAGCAGATTGAGCTTGAGTCCGTCTTTCTTGAAAGAAGAGAGGAAACGAGGTCCGGTGTCAATGCCGATGCTGTAAACGAAGAGTATGAGTCCGAAGTCACGGACGAAATTCAGAATCGTTTCCTGCGAGTCGTCCACAGGGAAAATGAAGTGTCCGAGCGCGATGCCGGTGAAGAGTACTCCGGCGATTCCGAGCTTGATATTTGCGAATTTAATTTTACCTAACAGAACTCCAACGAAGGCGGTGATAGTCAAATAGAGTAGTGTTGTTATTGTCGATGGATTGGTGAATAAATTAGATAAGAAATTCATAATTGTATTAGGTCTTTAGCCTTATGTAAAATCAAGCGCAAATTTAATCAAACTTTATTTACAAGGTCTGCTTTTAAGTCTTTTTGCATAAAAATAAAAAGCTCATCTTGCGCATACCGCAAATCCCCTTGAATACTTTCATTATCTTTGCAACTCAAAGAAAAATTAATGGCGGAAACGGATAAATATCTGACACTGGAGGAATTGTCGGAAGGGCTGTACAAAGACAAGGGCAGCCGCTTCTACGCTTTCGTTTTTCCTGTGGCGTCGGTCGATGACGCGAAGAAAAAGCTGGATGAATACAGAAAAAAGTACCACGACGCGCGCCATGTCTGCTATGCCTATGTGGTGGGCAAGACCGACGAGGACTGCGTGACACGCTCGAGCGACGACGGCGAGCCGAGCGGAACGGCCGGCAAACCGATGCTCACGCAGCTTGTGTCCAACGGACTGCATGATGTGATGGCTGTCGTGGTGCGGTATTTCGGCGGAGTGCTGCTGGGCACTGGCGGACTCGTCGTGGCTTACCGTTCGGCGATGGAGGACGCGCTGCAGAACGCCCGGATAGTGGAGAAGACGGTGGAGGACGAAATAACTGTGGAGTTTGAGTACGAGAAGATGAACAGCATAATGAAGGTGGTGAAGGACAATTCGTTGAAAATCGTGTCGCAGCAGTTCGACTTGAAATGCTCGGTCACAGTGCTTGTGCCGAAGTCCAAAACGCCGATGGTGAAAGCGAAGTTCGGCATAGAGTAGGCGTGGCGTTTGCGTTTTCATCGGGCTTTATTGATTTTCATGAAAATAAAGTGTGGAGTTTGAAAAAATATATGGAGAAAAGAATATAATTTTGCATTGATATATGCGAGATGCTCTTCGCGGCTCTAATATCATCATTACCAGAGGAATAACTCTAATATCATAATATGAACTCAAAAAGTCTGGTTTCCATCACTGATTATTCCAAGGATAAGATTCTGAAAATCCTTGATGCTGCAGCTGATTTTGAAGCCAATCCCAATCGAGACCTGTTAAAAGGCAAAGTCGTAGCGACATTGTTTTTCGAACCATCGACCCGCACAAGGTTGAGTTTTGAGACCGCAATAAATCGTCTTGGCGGCCGTGTGATAGGATTCTCGGACGCGGCTAACACAAGCACAAGCAAAGGAGAGACACTGCATGACACCATAAGAATGGTCAGCAACTATGTGGACCTGATTGTGATGCGTCACCCTCTGGACGGAGCGGCGAGATACGCCTCGGAAGTCGGCTCGGTGCCTATCATCAATGCAGGCGACGGCTCTAACCAGCACCCTACACAGACGCTTCTCGACCTTTATTCAATAAAAAAGACACAGGGAAGACTTGAGAATCTGAACATATACATGGTGGGCGACCTGAAGTACGGCCGTACTGTGCATTCGCTGCTCATGGCGATGTCGCACTTCAAGCCAAACTTCACATTCATAGCTCCGGACGAGCTGAAAATGCCTGAGCAGTACAAGGTTTTCTGCGACAAGAACGGAATTCCTTACAAGGAGCAGAGAGAGCTCGTAGGCATCGAGAATGCTGACATCCTTTACATGACAAGAGTGCAGCGCGAGAGATTCCAGGACTTGCTTGAGTATGAGAGAGTCAAGAATGTGTATAAGCTCAAGAACGCGATGCTCGACGGCACAAAGGACAACCTGCGCGTGCTGCATCCGCTGCCAAGAGTCAACGAGATAGACGTTGATGTGGACTCAAACCCTAAGGCGTACTACTTCGACCAGGCAAGAAACGGCGTGTTCGTGCGTCAGGCGGTTATTTGTGATTCTCTCGGATTGATTTAAAAAACAGAAAAATATGTCAGAACAGAAGAAAGAACTTGTAGTAGTGGCTTTGGAGAACGGAACAGTGATAGACCACATTCCTTCTGACAAGCTTTTTAAAGTCGTGTCTATACTTGGTCTTGACAAGTCCGAGAAGCAGATAACGATAGGCAATAATCTGACAAGCAAGAAGTCCGGTGTCAAGGGCATAATCAAGATTTCGGACAAATACTTCAAGGCGGACGAGATAGACAAGATTGCGCTTGTGGCTCCAAACGCGGTGCTTAACATAATCAAGGACTACAAGGTCGTGGAGAAGCAGACAATCGGTCTGCCAGAGGAGATACACGACATAATAAAGTGCGTTAATCCTAAGTGCATAACCAACAACCAGCCTGTCCCTACACGTTTCGAGGTCGTGGACAAGAAGAATATCGTGGTCAAGTGCCATTACTGCGAAAGCATGATTGGCCAGAACGAAATCGAGATAAAGTAAGAAACCGGACATGAAGAGGAGTTGGCGCCCAGGAACCATGATTTATCCTTTGCCCGCAGTGCTGGTGTCGTGCGGCGGCAATGGCATGGAGAGCAATGTCCTGACCGTGGCGTGGGTGGGAACGATATGCAGCGACCCGGCCATGTGCTACATAAGCGTCAGAAAGTCGCGCCACTCATACGACATAATAAAGCAGACCGGCGAGTTCGTCATAAACCTGACAAACGAGAAACTGGCTAAAGCAGCCGACTGGTGTGGAGTGAAGAGCGGAAAGGACGTGGACAAATGGAAGGAGATGGGGTTGACACCAGGAAAGAGCGAGAAGATTTCGGCGCCGACCATAGAGGAAGCGCCTATAAGCATAGAATGCCGCGTGAAGCAAGTGGTGGAGCTTGGCTCGCATGACATGTTCATATCGGAGGTCGTCAATGTGCAGGCCGATGACGAGTTCATCGACCCGGCAACAGGGGCGTTCGACGAGAAGAAGGCCGCATTCATAGCCTATAACCATGGCAATTACTACAAGATTGGCGATAAAATAGGCAAGTTCGGCTGGACAGTAGAGAAGAAAAAGAAACAATAAGCAAAAAATATATTATTAATTATAAAAACTTGATTTAAATGAAAAGAGACGATCAAATCTTTGACATCATCAAGCGTGAGAGAGAAAGACAACTTAAGGGTATCGAACTCATTGCATCTGAAAACATCGTGAGCGACCAGGTTCTTGAAGCTATGGGCTCAGTTCTTACTAATAAATATGCCGAGGGCTATGCCGGACACCGTTACTACGGCGGTTGCGAGGTGGTCGATGAAAGCGAGACTCTGGCTATCGAGCGTCTGAAGAAGATTTTCAACGCAGAGTGGGCTAACGTTCAGCCTCACTCAGGAGCACAGGCCAACATGGCTGTGTTCATGGCATGCATGGAGCCAGGTGATAAGTTCCTCGGACTTAACCTCAGCCACGGCGGACACCTCAGCCACGGTTCTCCTGTGAATTTCTCGGGTATTGTTTATCAGGCACTTTCATACAACATCAATGAGGAGACTGGCCGTATCGATTATGACCAGCTTGAGCAGATAGCCCGCGCCGAGAAGCCAAAGATGATCATTGGTGGAGCGTCAGCGTACAGCCGTGAGTGGGATTACGCACGCATACGTAAGGTTGCCGATGAGATCGGTGCAATCTTCATGGTGGATATGGCTCACCCAGCAGGACTTATCGCAGCAGGACTTCTTGAGAACCCTCTCAAGTACGCTCATATCGTAACAAGTACCACACACAAGAGCTTGCGTGGACCTCGCGGCGGTGTTATCCTTCTCGGCAAGGACTTCGACAACCCATGGGGCAAGAAGACCCCTAAGGGCGAGATCAAGAAGATGTCAGCTCTTATCAACTCAGCTGTGTTCCCTGGCGTACAGGGCGGACCACTTGAGCACGTCATCGCTGCCAAGGCTGTTTCTTTCGGCGAAGCTCTTCAGCCGGAATACAAGGTTTACCAGCAGCAGGTTAAGAAGAATGCGGCTGTTATGGCTCAGGCATTCGTTGACAAGGGTTACAAAATCATAAGCGGCGGTACTGACAACCACTCTATGCTTGTTGACCTCCGTACCAAGTTCCCTGACCTTACAGGTAAGCTGGCAGAGAAGGCTCTCGTAGCTGCAGACATTACAACAAACAAGAACATGGTTCCATTCGACAGCCGCAGCCCATTCCAGACTTCAGGTCTGCGCTTCGGTACTCCAGCTATTACAACTCGTGGTGCCAAGGAGGAGCTGATGGGCGAGATAGTAGAGCTTATCGACACCGTACTTTCTGATCCTGAAAGCGAGGCAACTATCAAGTCTGTCAAGGAAAAGGTTAACAGCATCATGGCTCAATATCCATTGTTCGCATGGTAATATTAAGTTGATACAGAATAAAAAGTGAAATAATGGCGAATAGGGAAATGCTCATCGGGCGTTTCTCTATTCGTGTTTTTAAGAAATGACGGAAAGAGTAATTGAAATAAGCGAGGACGTTGACCCAGTGGTGGTCTATGGCGTAAACAACGGCAATATTCAGCTGGTGAAGAACCTGTGCCCTAAAATCGTGCTTCTGGCGAGAGGCAGGATTATGAAAGTGCGCGGTGAAAAGGCTGATGTCGATGCTTTTGAGCATATAATGAAGCGCATGATAGACTGGGGAAAACGTCATAACGAGCTGAGCGAGGAGAAGATAGTGCAGATAGTGCAGATAGTGAAGGGAGAGGTGAAAGAGGATGACTTGAAAGAGGAGGACAGCCTGATTTTGTTCGGTGTGAACGGCAAAAAGATAATGGCGCGCACGAAAAATCAGAAGAAGCTAAAAGATGATTTTGAGAAATACGACTTGATGTTTGCGACAGGCCCGGCAGGAAGCGGCAAGACATATACAGCCATAGCCTTGGCCGTGAACGCGCTGAAGAACAAGGCCGTGAGGAAAATCGTGCTGAGCCGTCCGGCGGTAGAGGCGGGCGAGAAACTGGGTTTCCTGCCAGGTGACATGAAGGAGAAGATTGACCCGTACCTGCAACCGCTGTACGACGCTCTGGAGGACATGATTCCGGCGTCGAAGCTCCGTGATTACATGAGCGACGGGACGATACAGATAGCGCCGCTGGCTTTCATGAGAGGCCGAACGCTGAGCGACGCGGTTGTGATACTCGACGAGGCGCAGAACACGACCAGAGAGCAGATAAAAATGTTCCTGACGCGTATGGGCATGGGCAGCAAGATGATTGTGACCGGCGATGTGTCGCAGATAGACCTGCCGGCGTCGCAGCGCTCCGGACTGCTGGAGGCGCTGAAGGTGCTGAAGTCGGTCAAGGGCATTGGTTTCGTTGTGTTCAACGTCAACGACATTGTGCGCCACAGCCTTGTGAAGAGGATTGTTGACGCATTCGACAAGAAAAAGGAAAAGACTGATAAAGAGTGATTTATGAATAAGAAAACAGACTGGCCTGTAGTGGCTTTGATATATGACTTCGACGGAACGCTTTCGCCTGCCAATATGCAGGAGTACGACTTCCTGAAAGAAGTAGGAATTTCCGATAAAAAGAAGTTCTGGAACGAAAGCAACCAGTTGGCCAAGGACAATGAGGCGAGCGGAGTGCTCTGCTACATGAAGCTGATGATAGAGAAGTCCAAGATGGCCAGAAAGAGCATAAGACGAGAGGCTTTCGTGAATTTTGGCAAGAGCATAGAACTGTATGAAGGTGTGAAGGAATGGTTCGGGCTCGTCAACCAAATGGGCGATGAAAACGGCGTTCGCATAGAGCATTACATCAATTCGAGCGGACTGCGCGAGATGATAGAAGGCACCGACATTTACAAGGAATTCAAGGAGGTTTACGCATGCTCGTTCCTGTACGATGTGGACGGCATAGCCACATGGCCGGCTGTGGCAGTGGACTTTACAGCCAAGACGCAGTTCCTTTTCATGATAAACAAGGGAATAAGTAAGGTGAGCGAGAACTACAGAATAAACGAGTACATGGCGGAATGTGACCGTCCTGTGCCGTTCAAGCATATGATATACTTCGGCGATGGCGAGACCGATATTCCTTGCATGCGATTGGTCAAGGAGCAGGGCGGAAACTCTATCGCGGTGTATAATAAGGACGACAAGGCCAAGAAAAACGCCGCGAAAAGGCTCATCAAGGACAACCGTGTGACGTTCGCTTGCGAGGCGAACTACAAAAAGGGCGGTGAAATGTGGCGAATCGTGGAGGCGATAATCCGTCAGGTGAAGTCCAACTATGATTTCCAAAGCCTGAAGGAAGCGAACTTGAATGTGAAAAAACTTGATTAAATGGCGAATTCTATATCAAAATCCCCTAAAGCCTTAGGAACAGAGAATGTGCGTTCTCTCCTGATGACTTACTCTGTGCCGGCGATTGTGGCGATGATTGCGAGTTCTTTGTACAATGTCATCGACAGAATCTTCATAGGGCAGGGAGTGGGTGAGCTGGCGCTTGCCGGACTTGCTATAACATTTCCGCTGATGAACCTTTCCATCGCTTTCGGCGCGATGATTGGCGCAGGCGGCTCTACGCTTGTTTCCATAAAAATGGGGCAGGACGACAACGAGGGCGCTACCAAAGTGCTTGGCAACGTCGTCATGCTCAACATCATCATCGGACTGGTCTATATGCTTGGCGTTCTGCTGTTTTTAGACCCGATACTGAGGCTTTTCGGCGCCAGCGACGACACTCTGCAGTACGCCCGTGCCTTCATGATTCCAATCCTTTTGGGCAATGTCATAACGCATCTTTACTTCGGATTGAACAACGTGATGCGTTCGTCGGGCTATCCTCAGAAGGCGCGTAATGCCACGTTGCTGACTGTGTTAGTGAACCTGGTGCTCGCTCCGCTGTTTATTTTCGTGATGAAATGGGGTATTACTGGAGCAGCGCTCGCCACGATTCTGGCACAGTCCGTGTCGTTCGTCTTTGTGCTGCGCCATTTCAGCAAGGCCGACAGCTACATACGCTTCAAAAAAGGCATATTCACTTTGGACAAGAACATCGTGAAAGGCATCCTTTCCATCGGCATGTCGCCGTTCGTGATTAACGCTTGCGGATGCCTTGTTGTTATTGTCATTAACCTGATGCTCAGGAAGTTCGGCGGCGATATGGCGATAAGCGCCTACGGAATCATAAACTCTGTGATGATGCTTTTCTTTATGCTTATACTTGGATTAGCCCAGGGCATGCAGCCGATAGCGGGATTCAATTTCGGCGCGAAGCAGTACGACAGAGTGATAAGCGTGTTCAAGTACACGGCATTGTACTCGACGATTGTTATGTCTATCTCGTTCCTTATCTGTGAGTTGCTGCCGGAATACATAGCCATGATGTTTACCGATAACGAGGAGTTGATCGGCATTTCGTCGCGAGGCATGAGAATCCTGATGATGGCTGCTCCTACGGTCGGTTTCGGCATGGTGGTGGGCAATTTCTTCCAGTCAATAGGCAAGGCTGGCAAGGCGATATTCTTGTCATCGACACGACAGATGCTGTTCCTCATACCTTTGCTATTCGCTCTGCCTCCGTTTTTTGAGCTGGATGGTGTGTGGCTCAGCGTGCCAATAGCTGACGTTCTTGCGTTCATAACGGCCGCGCTGATGTTCTACAAGCAGTACAAGGAGTTCAAAAAGAATATTGAAAACAAGAGTGTAACCACTGAAAATTAGTAAGATATGGAAAACACGGTAATAAGCATAGGACGCCAGTTTGGCGCAGGCGGCAGAACTATCGGCAAGAAACTTGCTGAACGTTTCGGCTTCAAGTATTATGACAAGGAACTGATAACATTGGCAGCCAAGGAGATAGGATTTGATGTGGACATCTTTGAAAAGGCCGATGAAAAGCCGGGTTTCATTCGCTTTTTTCAGAATCTTATAGGCGGTGAATGTCTGGACGACAATTACATGTCCAACACCTCGCTATTCAAAGTGCAGTCGGATGTCATAAAAAAACTGGCTGAGGACGGACCATGCGTCATCGTCGGACGGTGCTCAGACTATGTGCTGCGGAATAATCCCAAGCTTGTGAGCGTATTTCTCAGCGCCAACGAGGAGGACAAGGTCAAACTCGTGACCAAGCGTTCCGGTGTGAGCGAAGAGAAGGCTCTGAAGCTGATAAGAAACACCAACAGCAAGCGCGCCGATTATTACAACACTTACTCCGGCAGAGAGTGGGGAGTTGCATCAAACTACCATCTGTGCATCGACGTATCGAGCCTTGGAATCGACAAGACAGTCGATTTCATCGAAAAGTTTGTCCGCGAAAGAAACGGATTATAGCATCTCCTCGGCTATGCGGCGAGCCTCCTTGTCGGACAGCACGTAGTCCTCGTAGGTTGGTTCTGCTATGTACGCCGCTTTCTCCATCGTTTTCTCGATGATATCGGACATTGTGAGGAATCCGATTTTCTCGTGCAGGAATGCGTTCACTACAACCTCGTTGGCAGCGTTCAGCACACAGGCCGCGTTTCCTTTGCGTCTCAGCGCCTCGAACGCGAAAGTCAGGTTTCTGAACTTCTTTGTGTCTGGCTCAAGGAACGTAAGTTGCGAATCCTTTCTGAAATCAAGTCTCGGAGCAGATAGGTGCACTCTGTTAGGGTATGTCAGCGCGTACTGTATAGGCAGTTTCATGTCCGGGATGCCGAGCTGCGCCTTAACCGCTCCGTCCACATACTGCACCATGGAGTGGACTATCGACTGCGGATGCACAATCACGTCGATTTGTTCAGGCTGAAGTCCGAATAACCATTTAGCCTCAATCACCTCAAAGCCTTTGTTCATCATGCTTGCGGAGTCTATTGTTATCTTCGCGCCCATGCTCCAGTTCGGGTGGTTGAGTGCCTGCGCAGGAGTCACGTCTTTCAGCTGGTCGGCTGGCGTGTGCAGGAACGGTCCGCCTGATGCGGTTATGATGATTTTCTCTATTTGATCGGGATTTTCTCCGTTGATGCACTGGAATATCGCCGAATGCTCGGAATCCACAGGCAGGATAGGCGCGTGATTCTCCATAGAAAGCCTTTCCACAAGCTGTCCTGCTACCACGAGCGTCTCTTTGTTGGCTAAAGCTATTGTCTTGTGAGCCTTTATGGCGGCGATAGTCGGCTTCAGTCCGGCATATCCCACCATGGCTGTCAGCACCACGTCTATAGTGTCCATGGATGCGACCTCGCAGATGGCGTCGCTGCCGGCATACACCTTCATCGGCAGGTCGGACAGTGCGTCCTTCACTTTGCCGTAGAGCGTCTCGTCGGCTATGACGACGAACTCCGGATTGAATTTCCGTGCTTGTTCAATAAGCAAGTCTGCATTGTGGTTTGCTGTCAGCGCGTATGCCTCGAAAAGGTCGGGGTGTTCTTCTATCACTTCAAGAGTCTGCGTTCCTATGCTTCCGGTGCTTCCGAGTATCGCTATCTTCTTCTTGCTCATTGTTTTATGTTTTTATATCAGAATATTATGAAGTCTTCGGGATTAAGCGGCATATTGTTCTGCCATAATTCAAAATGCAACGACGATTCGCTTGCTGTCTGCGATATTGCAATCGGCTGTCCGGCATAGACCTTTTGGTTGGGCGACACAAGCACGTCCGAAAGGTTGCTATAGACTGTTATGAAGTTGTTGTCGTTGCTCATCACCACGGTGTAGTCGTCGCCTATCGTGTAGCTTATGCTTATCACAGTGCCAGACAGTGCCGCAGCCACAGGCGACGATGGCTTGGCTGTTATGTTTATGCCGTATTGTCCTGATTGGGGATTGAACTTTTTGCCGACTACGCCCTTCAGCGGAGTGAAGAACATGCTGGCGTAGGCGTTGTGCGGCGTGTTGGTGTCTTCGATGGCTTCGCTGTTTTCATACTCCTTCAGGAAACTTTCCTCGCGTTCAGTCCTGGTCATGAAGCCTTTTGTCGCAGTGTCGTTTACGGCAGAGTCCAGTGCCGCTCTTGACTGTATGTCTATGTCGCCGGTCACGACATCCCTCAGCCTCGCAATGTAGGTGTTCTGCCTGTCAACGACTTCCATCAGAGAATCCGCCATCAGAGCGTTTCTCATGTAGTTGTCTCTCATCTCCTCGGTGGAGTAGCCAGGCAGATAATTGCGAATGGGTGTGAAAAGTATTATGACAGAGTAGAAAGCAAAGACGATAAGCAGAAGCACCACAAACAGCGTGATGGCGTTCAGCGGCGAGAGCCTCAGGGAGTGGGTCTCCTCAAGTGTGTTCTCGTTCAGTATCGAGATTTTGTACTTGAAACGCAGCTTCCTGATCTTTGTCTTTATCTTCTCCTTCATAAGACACAAAGATAATGCTTTTGTTTCTTATTGCGGTTTTCATGGCGGTATAATGAAACCTCGCTTTCGGAATAAAAACAATGGTGTATGTTATGAAAATGCCAAGATTGGCAGTTTTTTAATATGGAACTTACATGGTATGATAAAAAGAAGTATCTTCACATCGTAAAAAGTTGCCAATACTGGCAAAAATATAATACAAGCAATGGAGATAAAAAGAGACAGGTATCTAAAGCAGCTGATAGAAAGCCGTCAAAATGGCTTTATCAAGGTGGTAACAGGAATCCGCAGATGTGGAAAGTCATATCTGCTGAACGTCTTGTTCTATCGCTACCTATTAGATAATGGGGTGACAGATGACCACATCATCCGCATAGACCTTGAAGATCGCATGAACAAGGAACTGAGAAATCCAGACACTATGCTTCACTATGTTCATGACAGAATCAAGGACAATGACCTTTATTATATCATCATTGATGAGGTGCAGCTTATGGACGAGTTTGTGGATGTATTGAACAGTTTCCGTCATATTGATAATGCAGACACATACGTGACAGGCAGCAACTCTCACTTCCTATCATCAGACATTCCAACGGAGTTTCGTGGTCGAGGAGAAACTATCCATGTGAACCCACTATCTTTTGCAGAGTTCTACTCTGCCGTTGGCGTTGACAAGCAGGATGCATGGCGCGAATACTATACTTACGGTGGTTTACCGCTCATTCAATCTTTTGAGACCGAAGAAAAGAAAATCAACTACTTGAAGGGATTGTTCGAAACAGTTTATTTGGCAGATATTATTGAACGTCACAAAATAAAAAATGATAACGAACTGCGTGAATTGGTGCTAATTTTGGCTTCGTCTATAGGTGCTCCATGCAATCCTACTAAATTGTCGAACACCTTCAAAAGCGTTAAGAATGTAAGCATTGGTAGTCAAACAATTGCAAATTACCTCAATTATCTGTCTGAGTCTTTTCTACTGAACAAAGCAATACGCTATGACATAAAAGGTAAGAAGTATATCAATACACTTTCCAAATACTACTTCTCTGACATCGGTTTGAGAAATGCCATCCTAGAAATGCGTCAACAAGAAGAGACGCATATCATGGAGAACATCATTTACAATGAACTTATCACACGTGGCTATAGTGTAGATGTTGGAATGGTAGAGATTAGGAAACCCGACAAAGAAGGAAAATGGTCTCGTACCCAACTTGAAGTGGACTTTATTGCGAGCCTCGGCAGTAAGAAGTATTATGTACAGTCGGCCTTGTCCATCCCTGATAGGGAGAAAGAGATACAGGAGTCTCGCTCACTAATGAACATCAATGACTCTTTCAAGAAGATTATAATTGTGAAAGACCATATTATGCCACGTCGTAACGAAGATGGCATACTGACCATAGGTCTTTTCGATTTCCTTCTAAAAGAGGATAGTTTGGATTTATAGAACAAATAGTCCCTTACTTGGGATTTCTAGTTTTGTTTGGCTTTACAGCCTCTTTTACATTCTCTTATCGTTCACGTGTATTTATAAACACCTGATATACAGTGGAGTTTAGATTTAAGGAGGTGAAGTAATCATCACAAAAGAGACAGCACAACTCTTCCATATAGAGTCCGACTACTATCAAAAACAGGAGATAAACCCAAATCAATGGTGTTTATCTCCTGCTTTTTGCAAGTTTTCGCATTCAAAGGTATATATTATCTACCTTTGAAGGCTTTTTTTGCGTTTTGATTAAAAAATCAGAACCGCCTCTTATCGGTTATCCTACATGCCTGCCATGATATTGATGACAGCGACAACATCACTGATGTTGACAGCATCATCTTCGTTCACATCTGCTGACGGCCACGATGCAGTGCCTGCCATCTGGTTGATTATCGCCACAACATCACTGATATTCACATCACCGTCACCATTGACATCACCTTTCTTTGCCGCATCCACAAATCCTTCGGGAGCAGTCTGACCAATGTAATACAGATGGAAATTGTCGAATATCGTCCAGTCGTTCGCGATGGTCACGTCCTTACGGAGACCCAGCTTCATGTCACCGCCGGAGATGAAGAAGTCAACACTGTTGCCATCGGTATTCAGGTTCTTTGTGTCGAACAGGTAATTGGCGGCTTCCATCGTGTTGGCGAAATACAGCACCTTGTCTGCCTCAATGGTCTCGTCATTGTTGTTAGGGCTGTAATAGCCGGTGAATTCCTCACCTACAGTGAAGAACTGTGCCCAGCTCTGAATATCGCTCGTCCAGTTCTGTGCGTACAGTTTGGCGTTCAGCACATTAGAAGGAGCTATATTACCTTCCTCGTCTTCTGCAATGGATTTGGCATATACAGCTGCATTCTCTCCGTCGCGGTAATATCCCTGGCAAGCGAAGCGGTAATAACCCTTTGGCATATCCGTCACAATCTGCCAGATATTGAAATTGGTGTTGAAGAACTCCAGTTCGGAATAACTGCAGCCAGGAGTTCCTTCTGCAATCGTCCATCCTTCTGTGGAGTCGCCCGTGAAGCTCGGGTTCTGGAGGAAAGCTGTGATGTCAACCGGACTGCTCTCGGAAGCCTCTTTCTCCGGCAGAGAAGATTTCATGGCATTCACTAACGCGGATGAATAGTCCGCCAGTTCTGTGGCAGTCGGTCCGTTTTCTGCGGCTGTTGACTTAATGGCGGTGATTTGCCCGTTCAGCAATGCTGTCACCTCAGAGGTATTCCAAGCCTCTGCCGCCAACACGGTATTCAACAAAGTCTGTGTGCCGGCAATAAGCTGGCTCACCTCGTCTTTGATCCCAACTGTGGCATCGGAAGCATTCAAAATAGAGGATAGATGAGATTTCGAAGCATTGATAACCGCAGTTCCGTTGGCACTGGATGAAGAAGTGGCGGAGAATTCATCAATCATGGTGATGATTGCCTGTTCCTCGTCAGCAATGCCCTTCAGCTCGGAT
>JAEEGF010263449.1_pt1 | contig 22867 bp, 20 predicted proteins | sample 9134171 | NCBI WGS metagenome assembly JAEEGF01 (sample SAMN16246542, study PRJNA631951) | gut metagenome | biome: gut microbiome; feature: rumen; material: AP-attached | host: Bos | place: Iran: Karaj | collected 2018-10
TGGAAGGTCTAATGGGAATCCAGAGGTTCATTGATGATTTACACCGATATGGGATTCTTTTATGTAAATCGTAAATATAATTTATGTTTTTCGTAAAATTGGCACTATCTTTGTCTATCGATACCGCAAAATAAAAATGATAAGGATATGAACAATTCTACGCAAAAGAGTATCAAGAGACTCTCCATCGCCATTCTCACCATAGGTGGCATTACGCTTATTTACACCTACGTTCAGATGATTTCACAGTTGTGGCTGAACAACTTTATCATACCCATAACCTGGAATCCGGATATCAAAGGTTGGCAGATCTTTATCCTGGCGGCCAGGTTTGTCGGCATCACGCTTCTTTTTGCCCTGTGCTGCATCTTCCTGTACCGCATCAACAAGGGGCTGAAAGATGGAGAGATCTTCCCTAAATCCAACATCTCCCTCATCCGATGGTCGGCTTTGGTCGCCGCGCTCCTTGCCTTTGTCCACTCCAATTACGACGCCGTGGTGAAAGGCGAATCGGAGTTTATGCTCGATTCCAACACCATCCTAATTCCTCTCATCGTCCTTCTCTTCGCGGGACTCTACAAAATGGCCTATCTGGCAGCAAAAGACAGCAAGCTCGCGATATGATTACGGTAAACCTCGACAAGATACTCTGGGAGCGTCATATGAAGCTATCCGAGCTGTCCGAAAAAATCGGCATTTCCCTTACCAACCTTTCCCTGCTCAAAACAGGGAAAGGGCGTGCAATCCGCTTCACTACGCTTAACAAACTCTGCAAGGTACTGGAATGCGTCCCGGGCGACATCCTGGACTATCAGCCCGACCCGGAAGGAACTGAAATGGAGGAGGACATTTATGCGGATTAAGTTGGCCATTGCCCTCTCGTTGCTTCCGGCCTTGCTTTCGGCGCAGGAGCACGTCACCGTCAGGGGGAGGATTATCAATGATCAAGGCGACGCTGTCGAATATGTCCAGCTCGGTGTTCCCAAACTCCAGATAGGGTCCATTTCGGCCGCTGACGGCCGCTTCGAAATAGATATGCCCTGTGATACGTTGGAGTTCTACCACGTATCCTATCAGAGAGCAGCCTATCCTGTCACCGGCCCTGCCGATGACGTGGTCATCGTCCTGCACGAACAGGAACTGCCTCCGGCCGTTTTCATCGGTGGAGACACTAAAGAGAAGTACTTGCTTAAGCCCGGAACGGGTTTGCTGAAGAGCATGGGAATCATTACCACGTCCATGCGGAGCGGACATCCTTCGGGACGGGAAATAGGTTCCGTCGCCCAGACTAAAAAGCCATTTCTTGTGAAAGAAATCCTGCTTACCGTCCGCAGCAACCATATCCCCGGCTGCGTGGCATCCATCAACATCTACCGCATCGAGGGTAAGAAGGAGTCGTTTGTCAACGTGCTTCACAAGCCAATCTATTTCGACGTTGCCGTCTCGAATGATCCGCAGGATTTCGACATCCAGCCTGCAGAAACCATTCTGCTGGAGCCGGGCAAATACTTCATCGCCTTCCAGATTGTCGGATGCAATAGCGAAGCTCTACAGGAATTCCGGGAGATGAGTATGGACTTCAATATCTACCTCAAGAGCAGCTATATTCGGGAGGTGGCTCTGGGTGAAATGGAACATCTGCCCGTCAACATCGGTGTCGCAGTCAAGGGGCTGGAGTATCAATGATAAACGAGATAACTTACGGTGGTATACTATATTATACTGTAATACACTTTCTTCTGCACCCCGCTTGTTTGTTGGTGCGCGAAAATATTGGCCAGGATGGTGCCGCTGATGCTGTGCCAGGCGCAGGAGATGGCGCAAGTCATGCCCACGGAGTAGGCCACATCGCCTTTGCAGAGGAAAGACATGATATTGCTCGACATCCCGCCCGGGCAGCAGCCGACGAGGATGTCGAACGGGCGCTGCGCCAGCTGCTTGAAATCCTGGCGTCAGGCGGAATGGAGCCAGGCGCGCACGGCACCGAAGCGGCGGGCGGCGAGATCTTCGGGTGAAATCATGAAATTGAGCATGCCGCTGTCGAAGAAGCGCAGGCCCCATCGGTCGTCTTCGTCCAGCTGCAGCAGGGAGATCAGGCCGGGCAGTTCGCCGGACACTTCCTCGAAGAAGGGTTGCCCCAGCAAACGCGTATAGCTGCCCTCGTCGCGCGACACGCGCGAGAAACGGATGGCTTCGGACGGCAGGACGGCAGGCGTGCCGTCATCGTAGAGCAGCGTGTGCTCATGCAGCGAATCCAGGTCGTCCGAATATAGCACCCGGAAATACGGGTACTCCCACTCCCCCATCCCCGGGCAGACGGCGTCCGGATTGCCGAGGAAATAATCCAGCGAGGCGAAGAACCACAGCATGCCGGTATGCGGCAGCAGTCCTTCCGGGTCGAACGGCGCCAGCTCCTCGCAACGGATCTGGCAGATGAAGGTCAGCGGGTCGTCGTACACGTCCCCGTCGTCATTGACCGGCACAGACGGCCAGTCCAGCTCCTCCGGAAGGTCCGGGAAGCCCCACCACTTGCTCTGGCCAAGGAGATTCGCCTCAGCGGGTTGCGTCTGGATACTTATCATATGCGAACAATCTCCTCTCCATTCATGATATACGGAATATTCTGAACGATCAGCCGATCCTTGTCGGCTTCGTGGGCGAGTTCATCATAGGGCGCGATGTCCAGATGGATGAACTCCTTGTTTTTCAACTCTTTGAAGCGGCCACGGTCGGATCGTTCGCACTTGGGAGCCGCCCGATAGCCCGTCAGCAGCACGGTGGTCATCCAGCGGCGATGCTCCACTTCCGAGAGCGCCTCCAGCGCTTCGGCATCCAGCGCATCGACTGACGCCCGAGTGGGCTCCAGCCCGAAGGCGCGTAGCTTCATGGGGATGGAATTGGCACTCGCGATGCTGGAAAGCTGGTGCGCGAAGGAAAGACCCGCCCATGCCTCTGCGGCCGAAGCGGCGGGCGGATTCCCATACTCCTGGTCATAGAGATAATTGACCCGCTGGCCCCGCTCCGAGCGGCGCAGAAGTAGCGCATCCGTCCCGGGCGTCGCCTCGCCGAAGCAGCGGAGCTGGCCGAACATGCCCGTGGCCACGGCCTTGTTCATCAACTCCGCATGGTCTTTCTGATAGACTGCGACGGGCACATTCGCCTTGTAAATGGCCTTCGGCAGGTGCAGGGCGGAGGAGTACGCCATCGAGGCGGACTCGTGACAGATCGCCACGACCAGCTTCTGTGCCGGGTCGGCGGCCCAGGCCTCCAACTGCTCCCGGACAAACGGCGAGGAAAGGCGGCTGTCGATGAACTCCCATTCGAGGTCGAGGAAGTCGCCGTAGCCTTCTTTCGGCACATGCTCTTCGCGTCCTGCCGGGGACACGTAGGCATAGTGCGAGAGTTCGAAGAGGCTCTCGCGGTTCGCCACGAAATGATCCATCTCCTCCCGGATGTCGTTGTTGATGAATGAGATCAGCGTCCGGCATCCGCTCTTCGCGAAGTCCGGGAAATGGCAGATCTGCGCCGCCACGGCGGCAAAAGAGCGGGCCGTCCGCCCGCCGCCCGCGATCACGATGTGCAGACGCTGTCCGGGGTCGGGAACGGGCAGGAAGGGCGTATCCACCAGCAGTTGTTCTGCCAGGTAATCGCTTGTGTTGACGATTTCGATGCGCAGGCGGGAATCGTCCGCCTTCGGGAGATACTGGAATACATCCTGGCTGGTGCGCATCTCCAGGGCGATGTAGCACGGAAGGGGCTGGCCCTCGCCGGCGCAGAACGCCCGAAGAAGGTCCATGGCGCCGACATTCCGCGAGTCGTGCGCCGCTTCGCCGTCCTCCCCGATCAGATAAATACAGCAGGCCTGGGGCGCGCAGGCGCTGAGCAGGTCTTCCCGATTATCGCGTTCACCCCGGTACCAGGTGATCCGGCGACAGAAAGCCGCGTCATCGATGGCCTCCTCCATCTCGGCCCGCAACGCCTCAACGTCGGAGGAAGTCATGACGACAATGTCCTTGTCCACGAAATCAGGATGTTTCTGCAGGGCTTTCAGCATGTCAGCCAGCGGATGGCCGCCGCCCAGGATCAGCACATGGCCGCTGAAGCGGTAGCGCCGCTCGCCCTTGCGGTAAGCCTCGGCTATGTTCGAAAACACATTGGAGAACACCGAAATCATCAGGGCGCTCAGGATCAGGATGCCGCTCAGCGTGACGATCAAGCTGAAGATGTCGTTCGCCTGGTGGTCGATCGGGAAATTGCCCGGATCAAGATAAAGGGTAAGGATATCCGTCCAATCCAGGCCCCAGATCCGGCCGACCAGACAGAAGATGCCATACAGCACCAGCACAATGCCCACCAGCCAGGCCAGCTGCTTTCCCTCCCCGACGGAGAGCAGGCGGTCAATTCTGCGTCGAAACATAGGATTCGTATTGTTCTTTGATTAATTCGTCCAGGTCCTTGAGTTCCACGTCCTCCACGCCCAATTGTTCCCGGAGCGCAGAAATGACGTCCCGGGAGGAAGCGAAGTAAGACCGGCAGGTCTTGATAAACACGTTGTCCGGGTCTATTTCCTTGAGGCGCTCCCCGGCTTCATACATGGCGAGCTGGGCGAGCATGCCGATACGTTGGATGGCCTCGTCGTCCCGATCCTTCAGTGACATTTCTACACCCACGAAAAAAGAATGGTATTTCACATACATCTCCAGTGCCTCCGAATTGCTGAAGAAGTTGTGCGCACAGCAAAAAAGCTGCATGGAAGGCAGGAAGCGGATAAGCTCCTCCAGGAGCCGGTCATAATCCTTCATACCGTGAATCACCTGGAAGGCGAGATTCATCTGGCCCCCGGACCAGAAACGGGCGATGTAATTCTCATCGTTGGGCTCCAGCGAATCCACGATAACGTAGTACTCCTTCAGGAACTGGTCGAGCGCAGCTGCGGTTTGCTTCCTTGAGACAAACAGTCCACGCCCGTACGCCTTCATCAGCAGGGGCTGCAGGGCAGTAAAGCGGTCCTTCGCGCTCAGGGCAGTCAGCCCGGCCACTTCCTCCGCAAGCGCGGCGGCCTTGGCTTTCAGGCCCTTTTTACGGTAAGCCATGACCAGCAGGCCGGCGATACCGGAGAACAAATGCTGCGAATCCGGATAATCCAATCCGACACAAAGCCGGGCCGCCTGGAGACCCCGCTCCAGATACGGAATGGATTTCGGCCTGTGGCAGACAAGGCCGGCATAGGAAAAGGCGTCCGGCGCCGACAGCCCGGCCACGTCGATGTCATCCAGCCACGTCGCCATCCGGCCGGCCAACGCCATCCGCTCCTCCTGCAGGTCGGCAAGCGCAGTGAGGGCAACTATCATCAACTGCAGGCGCTGCGGGGCGTCCAGGGCCCTGCAGTACTTCTCAAATTCACGGCTGCCAAGCCAGCCTTCCCGGTACAACTGGCGGATCTGCGGGCCGTGGATACGGACCAGGTCCTTCATTATCGGTCCGTGGGCATAGTCGCCCTCCATCAGGTAGGAAGCATAATGCGAGGGGTCGCCGCCTGCAAGGGCGTAATACAGGCCCATCGTCTCCCGCAGGGAGTCTGCGGGATCCAGCGTCAGCAGATAGGACGAAATCTCCTTCTGGCGCTTCTGCAGGCCGTCTTCAGCCTGCGTAATGTATTTTGCGCGCCACAGATGGCGGGTCCGGTCCTCGTAGAAGAAATCCTGCAGGAAATTCATCGCCCGGTAGAACTGGACCACATCCCAGTCCTCCCCGGCAAAATGGGCGATATCGCTCTCCCGGAGACCTCCCGGGGCCGCAGCAATGTACCAGAAAGCCTGGCGCATCTGCTCCCCCAGCCCGAGGTTGTAGAGAATATTGTTGACCATATGGGTCATCAGGTCGTAAGGGGTATCCGGCATCTCACCCCAGATCTCTTCGAGATAGCCGTTGATGGCGTCGATCTGGCTGTCCTCGCTGGAGCGGATCCGCCTGAAATCTTCCTGGGTAAGGGATTCGAAAAGACGGAAGACGTTGTGTACCTTGATCGGCAACAAGCAATCTTTGTCATCGTCCGCCATATCCAGCATGGCCTTCCGGACAGCCGCGGGCAATTCCAGGAAATACGTCTTCTCATAGCGGGAAATCAGCGCTTCCGCATCCTCCGAATCTACGATGCCGGGCACCATCATCCGGGCAGGGTATTCGTGTGCCGAGAGGAATTTCGTGCGGGCCTCGCTCCCGTCCTGCAAGTTCACCAGGATGTTGACCTGATCCGCCACCCGGTCCAGCCAGGGCATGTACAGGTCCTTGGACGCCGTAGTCTCCAACGCTTCGACATCGTCGAGGAAAATGTAGATATATTTGTCTGCGTCGCAAACTTCCTGTACGAGCGAAGCGAACAGGGCATTCAACTCCGTCTCAGGCAATTTGCCCAGCAACTGGTCGTCGTCCGGGATTTCTTCCCGGCCCGTGACCTCCGCGAGCTCATGGATCCAGCGTGCCAGCACCGGACGCATGGCATTGCTGTATTCCGACAGGCCAAACACGGCCAGCAGCCGCACCACATCCGCATCTTCGTCCCAGTTGGCATATTCCTGTGCCATGTATGTGCTGGCGCCCATGCCCGGCACATACCAGGCCACCCGGTCGGACGAATCCTCCTCTTGTTTACGTTTTTTCTCGTCCGGGTCCGGGGCTAGATAGGTTTCCACCGAGCCGGGCAGCAGGCGCAGCAGCGTGGATTCTTCGAGTTCCTTCTCCTGGGCCCACCAGCTTGCAGCGCCGGCTTCCTCTTCCCGGGCGGTCTCCTGCTCAATCTGCCGGGCCAGCTGCTCCGTCACGATCCGTTCGAAGTCTTCCCCCTCGAAGTGGCCGTCGCGCCAAGCCAGTCGATACGGCGTGCAGCGGTCGTCCTCGCCGCCCAACGCACCGAAGAACCGGCGGACCTTGTCCTTGAGCGCATCCAGCTTCCGGAGGAGTTCCGGATCGCTGTCGCAGAAGGCCGGCAGCAAATCTTCCGGCAGTCCCTCGTAGGAACTGTCATCCCGCAGGTAGAACAGGACGTGGGATGTATCGAAACTCTCTTGCGAAAGGGCGCCGTAGACGATTTCCATCTCCGTCACGCTGCACCCGGCCGTACCGGCCAGCAGCGCCCGCTCCTCGTCCGAGAGTTTGGCGGTAAACTCCTGCCAGCGCTCCATGGGCGGGATCCAGCCGTAGCGCTTGCCGATCAGTCCGATGAAGAAAGGCCGGGCACTGTCGATACAGGAGGTGCACACGGAAAGCACCTTGCGCTCGCTCTCCGCCTCGGACATGTCCGAGGTGTTCACGCCCAGGCGGAGATCGATGGCCTGGAGCTCGACCCGCCGGTCGCGGAAACGACGGTTCAGGGCCGGGATGATGCGGAACTTGATGATGTCCCGCTCGAAGTCCATGTCCTTGAACGTGGACGAAATGAAAATGTTGTATCGGCGCCAACCGGAAGAACCTGATGCACTCATGGTTTACAGAATTATAGCCAGAATAATGGATATATTGTCTACGCCGCCCGCTTCGCAGGCTATCCGGAAGAGATCCTCCGCACCGGCCCCGTCTGCCAGCGCCGTTTCGATCGTCTCGTCCGGTACCATGTCGCAGAGTCCGTCGGAGCAGATCAGCAGCACGTCTCCCTCGAGCAGTTTCCCGTCCAGGGAGCTCACGGCCAAACGGCCTTCGGTGCCACCGCCCAGGCAGTTCAGCAACAGCTTGCTCGCCGTCGGATCGCCGGTGTAGCCGCGCTCCGTCTCGTCAGTCGTCAGCTGGCGGAGCATGCCGCCTCGGAAGCGGTAGGTCCGGCTGTCGCCGGCATTCACCAGCCAGGTTCGGCCATAGTGCCAGATGACACCGGTCAGCGTACAGCCCATCGGAAGCGCCTGGCCCTGATCGGCGGCGGTGCGGTTGAGTTTCACGGCGATGTAGTGCGCCGCTTCGCGTGCATCGTCTTCGAAACTGTCCGGCTGGATCTGGTGCAGCGACAGTTGCTCTTCCATCTCCTCCAGGGCGAAGCAGCTGGCCACTTCCCCGTGCTCATGGCCGCCCATGCCATCGGCGACCAGCAGGTAGAAGAAGCCTTCGGGAGATATGGTGACCACCAGGTTGGTGGCGTCATCACGCAGGATCACGCCGCCGACGGACAGCGCATCCTCGTTGTTATCCCGCACAAGACCTTTGTGGCAGATGGCCTGGATATCGAGTTTCATTCTACAGTGAAATCAAGGGTTGCAATGCGGACACGGTCTCCTTTCTTCAGAGGAAATCCTCGGCCGGATTCCAGGCGCTGACCGTTCACGAAAGTGCCGTTGGTAGAGCCGATGTCGACAAGGATCCAGCCATCCGAGCCGCGGCTGATTTCCCCATGGCTACCGGACACATACTGGCAGCTGGCCAGTTCAGGCCACATGCCGCCCCGGCGGCCAAACCCGCCGGGCTGGAGCGGGAGCGACCAGCCGTTTCCGACCAAACGGGTCGGACCGGCAGACGCCTGGACCGCCGTCGACTGGGTCTTAGGGCCAACGGGCGTCTCCGGGACCGGCTTCGACTGGTCAGTGGACTGCACCGCTGCGGGGTTCCGCTCTACTGCGGCGCCCCCGGCCAGGTATTTCCGTCCGGGAATCAGGTCGCTGGCGCAGACCGGACATTCCGTGCCACGTTTGGGCCGCTTGCATACCGGGCACCATTTCAATTCTTTCCCGCACTGGTCGCAAAAGGCGCTGTCGTCGGGAATCATGTTTCTGCATTCGGGACACTGAATCATAGCGTAACGTCCTCCATCATAATGGTTTTACGTTCTTCCGGGGTATGCGTCTGCCCGTCGTCGGCCAGACGGGCCGCCAGATTGCTCTTGACCTCGTCAAAGAGGTTGCGGGCCTCGCGGCCGTTGCCGAAGGTCCGGCCGCGATTTTTGTACATCATCGTGAATTTGGCCTGCACGGCGGTTTCCGCCATCGGATCGAGGGTGTATCCGCCCTTGCGGGCATAGATCATGAAAATCTGGAAGAGCTCTTCCGGATCGTAATCTTCGAAGGTGATCCAGTTCCGCTGAGGGAAACGCGACGGAATACCGCTGTTGCCGTTGATGAAGGCCTGCATCTCGTGAGAATAGCCCGCGGCGATGCAGACGAACTTGCCCCGGTCGTTCTCCAAGCGGGTCAGGAGCGTCTCCAGCGCCGCCTGCCCGAACTGGTCGGTCATCAGTTGGTAGGCCTCGTCGATGAACAGAATGCCGCCCATGGCCGAGTCGATCACATGCGAAGTGATTGCCTCCGTGTCGCCAACGAAACGGCCGACCAGGTCGGCCTTCCCCACTTCCTTGACATAAGGGCTCGGCAGGGCGCCCATGGAATACAGGATCTTGCCCATCAGACGCGCCACCGTGGTTTTGCCGGTGCCGGGATTGCCTAGGAACAGATAATGTCCCAGCGGGATCTCCGGACGGCGGTTCTCCAGCCGGGCGCTCTCGATCTCGTTGTTGATGGTGTGCGCCAGCTTGGTGAGCGAGGACTTCACGCCCTCCAGGCCGATAAGTTTGTTGAGTTCCTCCAGGCACTCGTCCACGGAGATCTTCTTGGGCTCCTCGTAAGGGACATCCTCCAGGAACACCGAATGGATGTTCTCCGGCGTCCACTGGTCCTGCGGGAGCGCCTTGATACGGTTGTAGATATTCGTTTTGGTCTCCGCCAGCTTTTTCATGGCCTCCCGGGCATTGCCGAATTTCGCGTCCTTCATGGCCACCATGTTCTGGAACATGCGGAGCACGCGTGCGCGCACTTCATCGTTGGCAAGCGTAAAGTTGTAACTCTTGCCCTTGGCGGCGCGCTCGAAGATTTCCAGCAGTTCGTCGGCCGAGTAGTCGTCAATGTGGATGAAATGCGAGAAACGGCTTCGCAGGCCGGGGTTGGAATTCATGAAGTCTTCCATCTCCTTGGGGTAACCGGCGCAAACCACAACAAACTTGCCAGCCTCGTTCTCCATGCGGGTCAGCAAGGCCAGGATGGCTTCATTGCCCTCCCTGCTGACACTCTGGCCGGCAGCATCCTTCGGGTCAATGTCGTAGGCTTCATCCAGGAAGAGCACGCCGCCCATGGCTTCCGTGATGGCATCGTTCATGTTCTGCGCACTCTGGTTCTGGTACTGGGAGAGGATGGACTTGGGGGTCTTTTCAGTGACCCGGTCGGTAGAGAGAATCCCCATCGCCTTAAAGATCTTGCCCAGCAGGCGAGCCACCGTGGTCTTGCCGGTGCCGGGATTGCCGGTCAGCACGAAATTGAACTTGGTGAGGCCCTCTGCGCTTTCGCCCAGCTCAATGAGTCGTTTCTGGACGGCCATTTCGTTGGCGATGCGGCGGATCGCGTCCTTGACGGACTTCATACCCACCAGGCCGTCCAGCTCCTTCATGATGTCCTCAACGGAGATCTCGCCGGTCATTTCCTCACCCACGATATCGGAATAGCTGAGAATATTGTCTCCGCAGCCGCGGGCATTGTGGCGTCCTACGGCCTCAGAGAACAGGTTTCGCACCGCGCGGGCGTTACCGAAGGTGTCAATGCGTCTGGCATACATGCGGTCGAAGACCTTGGGAAGCATCTCTTCCGCCGTAGCGTCCAAGGTATATTCCACTTTCTCATCGTTTCGGAGGAGCTGCATACGGAAGACCTGCTCCAGCTCGCGAGCGTTGTAGTCCGGGAATTCGATGGTCACGTTGCAGCGGGACGGGATGCCGGGATTCTTGCGCACGAACTCGTTCATCTCCTTGGTATAACCCGCCATGATGCAAACGAATTCGCCACGCCGGTTCTCCAGCAGGGTAAGCAGCGTATTGATGGCGTCCATGCCGAAACTGCCGCCGTCGCCGGCCGAGGTACCCTGGGTGAGTGCATAGGCCTCATCGATGAAAAGCACGCCGCCGATGGCCTTGTTGACATAACGCTTCACGTTCGCCTCCGTGTCCCCGACCACCTGCCCGATGAAATCCTTGGCGGACACTTCCACGAACTGTCCCGTGGGCAGGGCGCCGATCGTGCCGAGCACTTCGCCGAACTTGCGGGCGAAAGTGGTCTTGCCGGTCCCCGGATTGCCGGTGAAGAGATAGTGGTCCGTGAGCAGGCTATTGGCCTTCACACCATTTTTCTTGCGGGTCTTCACATTCCGGACAATTTCGAGAATCTTATCCTTGACGCTTTGCAGGCCGATGTAGTTGTTCAGTTCAGCCAGGATTTCCTCTTCTGACTTGGGCGTAAAACGCTCACCGGCAGGGACATCTTCTTCCGTCACGGTATTCCTGCCGCGCAGGGCCGCCTTGACGGAGAGGTTCTCCGCGACCTTCTCGGCCAGGTGGCCGTTGAGATGACTCAGATCCGGCTGACGCATAAACCACTGGAAATGGCTCGCAAGGATGTCAGGAAGCCCCTCCGAGGCGTCCAATTTATATGTTTCCTTAAGGATAGACAAAGTGAGCTCCGTCAGCTCCGGCGTGCAGAAGGCCGTCAGGTTGAACTCCAGCTCGAAAAGGCGTGCAACATCCTTGTTATTCTCCAGGAATTTGCTCATCTCGTTCAGCAGGCCGCACAGGACCACTATTGGAGCGCCTTCCGTTCCACGCATGCGCGTGAAGAGCTTGTCCAACTGATTTACATTCGAAGCCTTGTCCGTAGGCAGGAGCTTCTGTGCGTTGGTAATCAGCAGGATACCATCCTTGAGCGCCGCGACATTCTTATCAAACTCCTTGCAGAAATCGCCCCAGTCAGCGGCGTCAACCTTCTTCGGCGGCACCTTCACGATTCCGGCATCCATCATCTTGCGGGTGATGATGTCCGCGACGAAAGTCTTGCCGGTTCCACTGTCTCCCAGGACGAGGCAGTCCATGCCGATCTTCGTGCCATTGCTGGCAAAGCGCTGGGCCACGATGAGTTTCCGGTCGAGTTCCTCCAGCAAAGGGACGATGTTGTCCTTGCCGATCAGGCCCTTCTGGGAGGACGCTTTTACCTCCAACCGCTCGCCGCAGAAGCGACAGTATTTCGCTTCCGGACGGTTTTTTTTCCCGCATTGTTTACAGACCATGACTATTCCTTGTTTTGTTGTTCAGCCTCCCGGGCAGCCTCGGCAGCCAGCCGGTTGATGGTTTGTATCGTTTCCTTGTCAGCATGCCCCGTCGCCTCCAGTCCATTGGCTTTCTGGAACGCGGACACCGCCGCCTGCGTTCCGCGGCCATAATCGCCGTCCACGGCCCCCCGCAGATAGCCGGCCTCCTTGAGATAGCGCTGCAGAGCCAGCACCTCTTCTCCCCGGGCGCCCGGTTCCAGGCTCTCGAATTCCAGCAGGTCCGGCTGCGCAGTCGCCTGCCGCGCCGGCATGATCTTCTCAATGAACGGCGCGGAGAAGCGCTCAAAGCGCTCGCTCTTGGGGATTAGCAGACTGAAAGCAACCAGCGCCCAGGTGACGCCGATGAAAATCAGCATGTGAATGCGACGCGTCTTCAGATCGCTCTTCCAGGCGCCCATCTTGAATTCGTCGAACGTACCATTGAGGGAGGAGTCGAATCTCGTCTCGTCACTGAAGGCGTAGTAAAGCGGCTCCAGGACCCTTTCTTCGAATCCCGGCTTGTTGAAGCGCCGGGCGTCCCGGGCGAACTGGCTGTGGAAGAAGATGGTCTTGATGCTGAAGAAGACCAGGGCACCCAGCACGATCAAAGCGTAGAGATACAGGATATAAGCACCCAGGAACTTGACCAGCAGGAAGACGAGGACCGCACCGATGGCTCCGCCGATTAATGGAATCAGGCATCCTTCGCTGTCAGAAGCGAAGAACAGGATGGCGGCCACAATCAGGCCGACCGGCCAGAAGAAGCGTTCCAGCCGCATGCCGGAGGTGTCCAGGACCGGGTTGTCAATAATGGAGAAGATCAGCATGCCCAGCAGAACGATGGCGGGCAGGATTGCAAAGACGATGGTCAACACATGCTGCAACACACTCCGGACGCTGAGGCCGCGAATGCGGGCCTTGCCGGAGGAAAGAATATCGTCCGCTTCGCCCTGTGCCTCATAGAAGCGTTCGACGGGTGTTGCCTTGTCATCGATTTCTTCGATATCAGCCAAATAATCCAGAAGCAGATCTTCGTAGACGTACTGCTCCGATAGATCCGCATCGGGATCTTCCTGGTGCTGCACGGCGAGCCAGCCGGCCAGACCCCGATGGTAAAATTCATGGGCCAGCTCCTTCTGGCTATGGGAGAAGAGTTCGTCCGGCGTTGTCACCGTCTCGGCTACATCCACCAAGGCATATTCCGGCGTGACGCCGAAACCCTTGATTACCTTCATCCAACTGGCTTGAGCTCGGAAGTCCGCGTCTTTCGGCCCGGCTTTCCGGCGATTATCGTCGCTGTTCCAATCGGTGCAGTACATGACCCAGGAGCGTTGCTGCTGGAAGCGCTGGCCCTTGGTGGCCATAAAATCCGTCAGGTAGTGGTACTCATCCGGCATAAAGAAGCAGGCAGCGGTGTTCGCCACGACCGCTGTGGGAATCATACGGTTCATCGGAGCGTGTTCCGGGCGATTCCATACCTCGTCGATCTTGGATGGATCGCCTTCGCAGTGGGACCAGAAAATGGTGTACACCTTGTTCAGGAAACGCCCGATCCCTTCCTGGGTCATCGCGTAGTCGGGGTCGTCGGAGTCGTTGCGCAGGTTGATATCCGAGAGCGGATCAATCGTCTGCACACGCAGCATATAGCAGGATGTCTGCCCGTTCTCGGCCGGCAAAGACGCAGCCAGCGTCTTGTTGCGGGCACGAACCCACTCCACGAAAACATCGGAAGACAACATACTGGCCGTAACTGAATCCGGAATGGCACGATGACAGAAATTGCTGATATCCTTAATCGTAACGGCAGAAAGCTCCTCCCCCTTCCCTGTTTCGCGATTGATGCCGACCAGCTGGAGCGGCCAGGTCGGATCCAACAGATAGACGGCGGCATACAGGCCCATCTGCTGATCCTGAGGATAACGTGTTTCCACAATCTCCTGGATCTCGAGGGCCAGTTCCGGATAGGGTTTGAGCCACTTCTCGACCTGACCGCGATAGAGGTACTTGACGGCCAGGTCCTGATCCTCGACCATACATTGAGCCAGTTCCTCCGGCGTATTGGCCATCAGATGCCGGGAGGCATTGAAGGTAATGCCGAGGTCCTCGATGATCTCATCTTCTTCCACCGGGACGTCCTCGCCCTTAACGGTTCGCAGGATCTCATCGTAGTCCCAGCGCTTGGCGGGGTTCTTGATGAGCAGGCCCCGGCAGATCCTGGCAAGCGGATCCGGCATGTCCACAGGGACGGCAATCCGCCCTTTCACCTTGTCAATCGCCATGGCCGGCTCGTTTGCCTCGAACACTTCCTCACCCATCCACAAGGACAGGATGGTCATGCCCAGCGAGAAGAAATCCGCCTTGGAGGTCAACTCCGTATAGTTGCCATCCGGGAGCGTGACGGTCGTCGTATAGACTTCCGGGGCCGCATAAATAGGGGTTCGGAACTGCTTGGTCACACAACTGCCGTCCGCATCGATCTTATCGGCGATGCCAAAATCACACAGGACGCAGTCCCAAATCCGGCTGTCCTTGATAAGGATATTGGCCGGTTTCACATCCTTATGGAGGACGCCGGCCTGATGGATCATGGACAGGGACATGGCGGTCTTGGCCGCAATGATCAGGATGGCTTCGGCATTTCCCTTCAACCCCGCTGACGCGGCATTACCGCCAGGAATGTATTCCAGAAGTTCAAAATCATCGCCGTAATCCACGATATCCGAGATGTAGCCCTTCCCGTTCAGCTTCTGCATGGCGGGCATGACCTTGACATTGGTATGGAACCCGGGGTGACACAACTTGAGCGCATATTTCCGCTTGTGAGTGGAAACGATATAAATGTCGCCTTCCGACCCGCTGCCCATCAGTTTCTCAACGGTATAGCTGTTGCCGCCGACCTTTACGGTTTCTCCCGGAGCATAAGTGCCGCCACCGGAGGGCGCGGCCATGCCGGGCATATGCGGCGCTGCGGCAGTCGGCTGCGGCGCCGCAGCCGTTTTCTGCGGAGCGGCCGCAGTCTTTTGGGGAAACACCGCTGTTTTTTGGGAAAAGACAGCGGTCTTTTGAGGAGCGGTCGCTGTTTTCTGAGGGGCTACAGCCGTTTTCTGAGGCGTCAAGTTGTTGTCCTGTTCAGCCATGTTTTATACTTTTTTGTACGTGGTAACTACTTTCTGGGTCGTACCGTATTGCCAGGTACCGCCCAGCCACGGCCGGTAGCACTGAGAGGGATGCTCATGGAAACAATGGCACCAGTTGCAAATCCAGCCCACCAGGCCCGTCACCTCCATCAATTCCGTCACGGCCACCTTGCGGGCCGTGTAGTAATTGCGCTGCTCCTGCGGCGTGGAGCCGGCAGGAGGAAGCATGCTTTCCAGCACTTGATTCGCTTCTTCGACCGCCCGCTGGTACTCTTCCATCACGGCCTCCCGGCTGCGTCCCATGCTTCGCCGGGTCGCTTTAGGCTGTTCGGTGAACGAGAAGCCCATGTGGGACATCAATTCACGCAGTCGCAACTCCCCTTCCGTGAGTTCAGCGGGCTCATCCGCTCCCTCATTTCCCGGCAGGTCGCCCGCCAGTTCCGCTTCCAGTTCGGCGATGCGCGTCAACAGCCGCGCCGACTCCTTCACCTTCGGATCCTGCCGGGCCTTCTCCACAGCATGCCGGGCCGCGCGGGAGAGCGGCTGTCCGCACTGTCGACAGAAAGATCTGAAATTGACGATGTTACAGCTTGGACACAGCACACCATCTGCCGGCATGCCGCATTCGGGACAGTCTATATCGTCGGGACGCATCGGCGCCCCGCAAAAGGTGCAGTAATCCACCATCTTCCACCCGCACACGGGGCAGATTTCATAATCCGGACCTACGTCGGCACCGCAATGCGGGCACCTGCCCGTGGATTCCTTTTCCCGGGTCTCGGTCTCGACAGCCGTTTGCGTCGCGACACGTTCGCGAATTCTGGTTTTCTCTCCCATATCAGTCAAACATCACCCGCGGATTCATCATGTGCGGGGATTTCCAATCGATTCCATACCGGAGCAGGACGTCGTGCCGGGCGGCCCAATAGCCAAAGCAGAAGCCCATCCCGCGGGGGACGCCTTCCAGGCGACGGTCGCACTCTTCTTCCACCTCAGGGTAGATCTCCTCCCATTTCTGCGTCCGTTCCACGGGATCGAATTTCAGGTGACGGCCGTATTTTTTGCAAAATTCCTGCGTCGACACCCGGTCGACATCTATATAATCCTCAAGCCGGGCGATTTGTGCCTGGACATCCTTCACGGTCAGGCTCTCGCTCTGCTCATCGGATTCTTCCAGCCATGCCAGTTCTCGGCGCAACATCCTCAGCACCAGGCGGGGAACGTCATATTCCGGGAGCAGGTCCACGGCAGCCTGGCATGCCAGGGCCTTTCCAAGCGGGCCTTCTTCCGGATCGTCCAGCGTTTCCAGACTGGAAAGGACCTTTTCCGCCAGGGGCAGGTTCTTGTGGATCTTCTGATCTTCGCCGTTGCGGCGCATCTCGTCCACAGCGGCTATGATGGCAGCAACCCTTGCATCCATGCGCTAATCATAGATAAGGAGTTCATCCACCGCCAGATTCACAAAGTGAATCGCATGGGTGGCCAGGTTCTTGAAGCGGAATCCTTCAATCTCGTATTCATTGTTGGACTCGAGCGCGATAATAATGTCGCCGTAGAACGGATTACCGCCACCGTACAGGATGGTGGCCGGCGCATTGTCACCGGCATCCCTGTTGCCGCCCACCCCGATCATGAAGATCAAATGATGGTTCACGAGACCCAGTTTCTCCGTGATTGCATTGAGGGGCTCTGTGAATCGGACCACTTCCACACGCCTCGCACCCACCCAGGATGCAAGTTCAGCCCCAAGCGTGTTCCAATCTTCGTTTTCGCTCTGACGCAGTTCGACATGTCCATTGTCCTTCACGATGAAGAAGGCAGGTTCGATCGCGTCATCGTCCGTTGCTTCTTCTTCATCAGACTGGGGATCAGGCAGGCCGCATGCCTCGTTAATTGTTTGGTACAGTTCACGTTCCTTTTCGTGAACCTCACCGTCCGCAAGCACGATGCTGGCAAAGAGGTCGGAAATTTGCTGTTTGGCAGCCTCATCCAACGCGCCAACGAGGCGAATGGTTTCATCGTTCGACAGATCTTCAGCTTCACGCATGATTTGGAGGAGAATCTCATCATTCATCTCACCAAAGGTCTTGAAGAAATCATAGACCGGCTTGATCTCGTCGTCCGTCACCGATCCGTCGGCATGCATGAGATACTTGGAAATTCGCCAAATAGCAGCAAGGGTTCTAATAGTAACAGTCATTATTGAATAGATTAATAATTGAAAACATTATGCATAAGCGTCCCAACGACCGTCATCTTCGTCCACATCATCGTCATCAGGCAGCCAGTATTCTTCGATTTCATCCCTGTATTCGTCCAGCAGGCCGTCCCGGTAATCCTGCGTCAGCTGTTCCCGATCGTCATCCTTCCCGTAACGGACGGCCTTGAGCCGCAGCCTGGCGACCTCTTTCTTCGCCGCCGGCGTCTCAGCCCGGTCCTCCAGGATGTCCGCCAGCAACGAGCAGGAGTAGCAATCACCTAAGGCCACACCTTTTCGCAGATAGCGGAAGGCATCCTCTTCGTCTATGGTAAATCCAAGCGTTCCCGTAAAGGAATGGAATCCCAGGTAATAGGCACACAAGCCTTCGCCCCGGCGAAGCCCCTGTTCGAAGCGCTCCTGGAACTGTCTGGACACCAGGTTCTTAAATCTGGAATCTCCCGCCTGGAAGCGTTCCTCATCCAAATCGCCGTCCAAGATGAAACACCAGCCGCAGCCAGCCGCCATACCCTTCTCCATCCAGGAGCGGTATTCCTTGTCCTCCTCCCGCTCCCGGGCCATCATAGCCAGCTCCGGATAGCAGTGGAGGCTCCCATGCTCCACGCCGGCCAGATAGACTTCCCGCGCTTTCTCAGGCTTGTCCAGCGCCGCATAGGCATCACCGAGGACGGCGTACCATTCCGGCCAGACATCGGTCTCCGTGGCAAGCCGTTTTTCCACCTCGTCCCGGACAACGTCCGGTTCTTTCGGAGCCAGGAGGTCACCGCCGATACGGTTCCGGGCGTAGCGGTACGCCGCGAGTTCACTGCCCCGGGCAAGTGCCTCATCGCGCCAGCGAACCATTTCGTCCAGGTCAAGGCGGTCTTCACGCGTGTCGCCATAGACGTACATCATGGACAGGGCGGAGAAAGAATCCGCGACTCCCGCCTCCGCCGCTTCACGGAACAGTTTTTCCGCCTGTGCGCAGGAGCCCTCTTCGGGCATAAGTAAGTAATGCCAGCGACCCAGTGCAAAGCGGGCAGCGGGCGCATCGGACGCTTCCAGCGCCCGGATATCGCTGCCGCGCAGCCTGGCCACTTGATCCCGAGTATAGAACTGTCGGTAGAAAGCCGGCGTATCCTCCACGACAATGGCACTCTCCAGGAACAGGTTGAGCTCGAACTCCGTGTAATCCCGACCGTCCTTGTCAAGGGGCAAGTTCGGATGCTCCATACTGATGGAATACAGCTTGGTTCCATAGCTCAGCACCATGCCGTCCTCCGACACGGAATCAACACGTATCCCTCCGAAAAGGCCGCCCGGATCCTCGTAGGACAGGACTTTTCCGGCACACAGGTCGGATTTCGGAAAAGCAGTCCGCTCGCAATACCAGGTGCTGTTGCCGGAATCGCAGGGATGATAATCCACGTCAACAATCAATCGTGTCCATTGTCGCATAAATTACTGAGTTTGTGCATTTTCTACAAATATAATAAAAATCGGCATGGATACACCTCCGATTCAAAGTTTACCGGTAGATTTCTACGTGACCGGGGATTCAACCATCAATGCTTTCTCCATCGCTTCGGAGGATGCCGGGCATCCCCACATCGTGAACGTCAACTCCGAGCTCTTCAACCTGATGAGCGAAGATGAACTGAGATTCGTCATCGGGCACGAACTGGGGCATCTGATCAACCAGGACACCGCGCTCAAGCGCCTCATCTACTTCGTCTATCCGCCGCAGACCACCACGCCGCCCGTCACCCTGCAGTTCAAGATCCACCTGCACGACGACCTGGCCATGATTGGAAGAAACGAAACCCTGATGCTAAAAAATACAACCTTGATCTTAAGGATGATATCAATATTCGATATGTTTCTCTTGAAGAGACTGCAGGACAGGCATCAATGACATATCTGTCGACTCTGGCTGTACTACAGTTAGATGCAATTCTAACAAACGCCATATTGGTAGAAACAAAACCGGCGAATCCAAAGAAAAAGAACCAGAAAGGATTCACCAGTATGCTTCGAATGTCATATAATTGCCCTGGTATCGGGCTGGTTAGAATGATGGTAGGCGTCAAGCAAAGTGACAAAACGAAAGTCCAAGAATCCTGCCCTCCGAAAGGAAGGCAGGAAATCTTTTTGTCCCCTCGCCCGTCAAATGGGCAAGGATTGAGGATGGCCTTTGATTAGGCCCCCGGAGTCCACTTGCACTCCGCCAGCATGGTGCCGGACTTCTCGCCGGTGCTGGAGTTGACGTAGTAGTAGCGGAAGAAAATCTTCGGCGCTGCTGCGTTGGGGTTGCCGTTCTTGGCCACGTAATCGGCGCGGATGTCCACGGCGGCTGCGGTGGGTTGGTCGTACGCCTTCGTAACGTCGACCTGCTGCATCAGTATGGTGATATCGCTTTTCGTCAGCATAGAATCATTAGAATATTTCACCGTTCCACAGCATCCTCAGGAAATCAAGCACAGTAATTAGCTCTATGTCATCGACTTTCCTCGTTATTGGATCTAACGACACAAATATCAAACGGCAGTCTGGATGCTCTTCCTTAAAGGCCTTGAGTCCAGCTTTGTGTTTGGCCTTCACCTGCTCGGAGGATTTGATTTCAATGGCGACTTTGGCGTCTCCGATGACTGCATCAACTTCCTTCTTGTCGTATGTACGCCAGTAGGAGATGATGTCCTTTTTATCGTTATATCCCTTGTACGCAATGATCTCCTGCATCACAAAATGCTCAAATGCATGCCCGTAATCGTCCGTGCCACGTTTCAGTGAATGGCGGCCCATAAGATAGTTGGCGAGACCCACGTCAAAGTAGTAAAAACGCGGTGCCTGGATAATCTTCCTTTTGACCGCCTTCCTGTATGCCGGAATTTCGTATCCTATCAGTGTGTCATACAGAATCTTGAAGTAAGACTGCACTGTTTTGACGGAGACTCCACAGTCTGAGGCGATGTTTGAATAATTCAGCATTTCCCCATCGGAGATGGCCGCCACTTCCATGAAGCGTTCGAATGCCTCGAGTTCCCTGACTTCTCCTTCTTCGCGGATTTCTTCGTTCAGATACACTTCAACGTAACCTTTCAGTCGCTTGGTGGCATCCGCTACCATATAATGGCGCGGAATCATTCCGTTCTGGACAGCCCGGTCCAGTTGGAAGTCAGTTACTTCCGGCCAGACGAGTGGATAAAATGTTTCCGGAATGGCACGGCCCCCGAGGGTGTTTGCACCGGATTTCTTCAGCTTCCTGGCGCTTGAACCGCTGAGGATGAACCACAGTCCTTTTTCGACCATCAGAGTGTGGACGATATCCAGCAGTTCCGGCACTTTCTGAATCTCATCTATGATGACCAATGTACCGGCCGGTTTGTCCCAAAGCGCCTCCTTCAGGGAGTTAGGATTCCGTTTAAATGCTTTTCTCACATCGGGGTCCAATAAATCGTAGTAAATCTTCCCCTTGAAGCGTTCTTTCAAAAGGGTGGATTTCCCGGTCTGACGTGCGCCAAACAGGAACATTGCTTCGTCCAACTTGTCCTCTATATCGAATATTCTCTTGTACATAATACCTCCGAATTTCTTTACTATACTCCAAATATTTATATGAATTTGTGGAGTATGGTCGCAAATTTACTAAAGTTTATCTGAATACCAAAATCTTTGCAGGATTATCCACTACAGGCTTAAGGAGTTGGCAAACGTGTTCATTGCATCGGACTTGGTCTTGCCGGCAATGTCGATGTATGGCTTCATGGACTTGTAGTCGCAGTGGCCGGTCCATTTCATCACCACCTGCGGCGGGATACCGCTGGAGAGGGCCAGGCAGATGAAGGTGCGGCGGCCTGCATGGGTGGAAAGCATCTCATACTTTGGGTAAGTCTCTTCCACCCTGGCTCCTGCGCGGAAGCACACTCGGGTGATGGGCTCGTTGAAACCGCACAGCTCACCCAGTTCCTTCAGATACTGGTTCATCTTTTGGTTGCTGATGACCGGCAGGGCATGGTCGCCAACAGTATCCATATCCTTATATTTATCAAGGATGGCACGGGAATAGGGATTCAAGTCAATAGGCAGGCGGTCGTTGGTCTTCTGGGTGGTGACATAGATATAGTTCTCGGTCACATCCTTCTTCCTGAGGTTGTACATGTCAGAGAAACGCAGGGAGGTGAAAGCGCAGAAGCAGAAAAGGTCACGGGCTTTGGCAAGGGCACCGGCCTCCTTGACCTCTTTCTCGTACTCATTGCCGTTCATATCAAACAGCTTAACCTTCTCGCCGTTCTTGGGAATTGGGAGATTGTAGAGGGTATTCAGCTCATCCTTGTCCAGGAAGATGATGGGCTTCTCCACCACTTTGAACTTGGGTTTGTAGCGGGTGACGGTATCCTGACGGGTATATCCCTTCCGGAGCGCCCAGTTGGTGAACCAGAGGAGATTCTTATACTGCTTGCGGACGGAATTGTCCTCCAGCCCCTTGTCCTTGCGGAGGTAGGTAACGAACTTATTGAGGCCGGTCTCGTCGAAGAACTCGAACGTGACATCCTTCTTGAATTTCTCCATATGGTGTCGGAAGGTAAGCCAGCACTGGTTGGTGGCATAGGCCCACTGCTGCACGGCTCCCTGCTCCCGGGTGAACTCATCCAGCATCTGGAAGAAGGTGAACTTCCTTGCCTTCTTCACAGGCGCAGGCTCCGTGAGGTCCTGGCGCTCCAGGGCAATATCCAGCTGCTCCTTGATTTCATCCTTGGTGGGCCGGTGCTTCAGCTCCTTGTCCCAGTCAAGGAAATGGTTTTCGATGGTGTTCAGGCGCTTGTTGATGTCGGCGCCGGTCATCTTCTTTGAGTTCCGGTAGGCACCCTTGGTGACACGGCTTCCGCCCCACTGATCAGGGTCAACACTGATACCGATAGTTGATATGCGCGTAACACCCTTTACGCATATCTGGGCGCGGATGGGAAGTTCACCAGCCTTGTTCGCCCGACTCTCTAAAAAATAGTTCACTGCCATAGCTCCGTGCGTTTATCATTTACGCACAAAATTACGCATAATTAGGCAAATATCCAAATAAACTTCGATTTATTTCAGTGAACTATATTACTCTATTTCAGTTAGTTATATAACCACATTGAACTCCGCTTTTCCTTAAAAATGGACTTCGTAGCACCACCTAGAAAGCCCGCTGTATCCAGCGGGTTTTTTCGTTATTGGGCTTTTTTTCGTATCTTTCTGAAAAAGAATGCAACTTTTTTTCCAACCTTTCGGCCGATGGTTCCGTCTAATGGATGAAACCGCTCCGGAAGCGGAAATGTTGAACCTATAAAGAAATACAGTTATGGAAGCCACGTTAGTACCGATCTTCATCTGCGTCATTCTCCCGATCGTCATCGTCTGGCTGGTGGTCCGGGCCCGGCAGCATGAAACCGACAAG
>JAEEGF010923277.1_pt1 | contig 22866 bp, 20 predicted proteins | sample 9134171 | NCBI WGS metagenome assembly JAEEGF01 (sample SAMN16246542, study PRJNA631951) | gut metagenome | biome: gut microbiome; feature: rumen; material: AP-attached | host: Bos | place: Iran: Karaj | collected 2018-10
GGAATGCGAACGTGACCGCCGCATATTCAAGGTGCAAGGTGACCACAACCCGTTCGTATACGAAAGATGCCCGCATTGACGCGGGCATCTCGAAAAGCGGTAAGAATGATTACATCCAGCCGCGGTCGGAAGTACCGGAAATACCGCGAATCTTAAGATCGAAGTCATCCTTGTTCGTCGCCGCATTCATGGCGGTTTCCAAGGAAATCTGACCACTCTGGTACAAGCTCAGCAAGGCCTGGTCAAAGGTCTGGCTGCGGTACTGCATGTGGCCTTCGGCAATGGCGTGTTCCACCATCTCGAGTTTATCCTTGTCGCGAATATACTCTTTGATGGCGGCGGTGTTCACGAGCACTTCGGCTGCAGGGACTCGGCCCTGGCCATCGGCGGTCGGCAACAAGCGTAGCGAAATGATGCCCGCCAAGACTTCGGCCAAAAGCAAACGGATTTCGTCGTGCTGGTGCGGCGGGTACATGGAAAGCACACGCTGGATGGTTTCGGTCGCATTCGTCGTATGGATGGTCGCGAACACCATGTGGCCCGTATCGGCAGCGGTAAGCGCAATCTGCATCGTCTCGAGGTCACGGATTTCGCCCACGAGGAGCACGTCCGGGTCCTGACGGAGAGCGGCACGCAGGGCGTTCGCATACGAAAGCGTATCCACGCCGATTTCGCGCTGCGAAATGATGGCCTTCTCGTCCCTGTAAAGGTATTCGATAGGGTCTTCAACGGTAATGATGTTGACGGCTTCGCGCTGGTTGATGTAATCCAGCATGGAAGCAAGCGTCGTAGACTTTCCGGAACCGGTCGTTCCCGTCACAAGCACCAGGCCGCGGCGGGTCAAGGCCATGTCACGGATAATTTCGGGCAGGTGAAGTTCCTCGAATGCGGGAATCTTCGCCTTGATGTGACGAATCACCACGGCAATCGTACCGCGCTGACGGAACACGTTCACACGGAAACGGCCCATATCGCGGGCGCCCACAGCAAAGTCGCATTCCTTATTTTGTTCAAAACGATTCTTTTGGTCGCGATTCATAATGTCGTCCAAAAAGGAGTCCATCATGTTCGCGTCCACACGCGTGTCAAAGAGCTTTACCAGGGAGCCGTTAATACGGTAAATGGGCGGCACGCCGGTACGAATGTGCAAGTCGGAAGCCTTGTTCTCGACCATGGCGCGGAGGAGTTGTTCAATTCTCAAATCAGCCATTAGCGTTGTCTCCGAACTTTTCGCGGTAAGCCTTTTCAATTTCTTGGAGTCGGCTTGCTATTTCGGCATTGTCGGGTTCCTTACGGGCAAGGTCCTCGTAAATGTCCAAAGCCTTGCCGTACAAGCCCTGTTCAAAGTAAATCTCGGCAAGAGTCTTGGTGTTCAGGCTCTCGTCCAAATCGGTGGCACCGCGTTCGAGCGGAGCCGACGGATCCTTGATGAGTCCGCTGGAGACTTCGTCGTCGGAGTCACCGGACATCAAAAAATCGACGCCCTTGTTGTTCTCGGTCTTTTCTTCGGGGAGCGAATCGTCGTCCGTCTGGAACAAACCCTTGAACGCACCGTCAATTTCATTTTCAAGCGATTCGGTTTCTACTGCGGCCGGGACTTCGGCAACAGGCGCTGCAGGAGCTTCGGCAACGTTCTCTGCCGGAGTTTCATCGGCAGCCGAATCTTCGCCAAACAAGCTGTTGAACGACTTGTCGAGGTCCGCTTCAAGCGAAGCGTCCGTCGCGGGAGCCTCCTCTAGAGCGGCACCCGTGTCTTCTTGGGATGGAGCAGGAACTTCGTTCGCGGATTCCTTTTTTGCCTCAGGCAAATCCAGGTCATCGTCATCTTCGCCAAAGATGCTGGCAAAGGCGCCACCCATTTCCTTCTCAAATTCTTTGGTTTCATCCTTGGCCGTTTCTGCAGTGGGCATTTCCAGCTCGTCCTCGGCAGAGGTCACCTGTTCCACAAGGGATTCCTTGGGTTCTTCCTCAACGGGGGTTGCGCTTTCAGCAGGCTTTTCTTCGGGCAGGTCATCGTCATCGGAGCCAAACAAAGCATCCAGTGCGCTATCTACACTAATTGCACGGTCTTCGTCAGCCGGAGCAGGTTCTTCCGCAACCGGTTCAGCGGGAGCCGTCTCCGCGGCGGAGTCGTCAAAGAAATCGTTCCCCGTAACCTGCAGGGATTCTTCGGGAAGCGAATCTTCAGCAGAAGGTTCTTCGACAGTTTCTTCCTGTACGGCAGCGTCTTCGGCAGGAGTCTCGGCGGACAATTCCATGTCAAGGTCCGCGGACTTTTCAAACAGGCCATCGGCATCGGCACTCTTGTCGAACATCGAGGAGGAATCTTCAATCGAAAGGTCGGCATCAGCGCTCTTGTCAAAGAGGGAATCCTCGGTAGCGGACTTCTCGAACATCGAGGACGATTCCTCGGGTGCAGGTTCTTCCGCAAGCTTCTGTTCAACTTCGCCCTGCGGTTTCTCTTCGGGGAGTTCATCCTCGCCAAAGATGGAATCAAAGGCGCTGTCCACACTCTGCGGTTTCTCTTCGGGCAATTCATCTTCGCCAAAGATGGAATCGAAGGCGCTGTCCACGCTCTGCGGTTTTTCTTCGGGGAGTTCGTCCTCGCCAAAGATGGAATCGAAAGCGTTATCCACGCTCTGCGGTTTATCCTCTTCAATCGATTCAGAAACTTGTTCATCCTGCACCGGGGCGGCCTCGGCAGGAGCCGGTTCATCGTCCAACGACACCGGCAAGTCCAACTTGGCAAACGGGGATGCCGGGGCTTCCGGTTCCACATCGTCTTCGACACCGAACATGTTGGAAAGAGCCGAGCCCACATCGCTGCCAGAGACTTCGTCGTCGGCAGGGAACACTTCGGGGGCAGACGGTTCGTCCTTAGCCATTTCGGCCATGGCGGTATCCAAGGAAGCCTGCAGAGAATCCATAGCCGCTTCTTCACCCGAATCTACATTCGGAAGCAAGGCGGAGAGGGCGGCAAACGGGTCGTCCTCTGCAGGAGCGTTGTCCGTCGGAGTCAAATTCAGTTCGCCCTCGGCAGCCGGTTCGGCATTTTCGCCCACTTCTGCCGGTGCAGATTCCGCACCTTCCACAGCCGGACTGGCTTCGGCGGAAGTACCCACATCGGGCATGGAGAAGTCCACATCGTTCATCTCGAGACCGGCGGCGGCAGTAACGCCCGCGGCGGCAGCGGCTTCTTCGACCACGTTCTCGTATTCTTCCTTCCAGAAGGGGTCAAGCGGGTCCATATCGTGTACACGGCGATAGCACTTGTTGCGTTCGTTCTCGTTGCCCAGCTGTTCATAGGCATCACCCATGCGCTTTTGTGCCGAAAGGCAGAACGGGTCGAACTTCAAAACTTTTTCACATTCGGCAATGCAGCCCTCGAAGTCACCCTTCTGGAACAGAATCATGGAGCGGACGAGCATCGCCGGAACGTCGCTCGGGTACATAGTAAGACCACCGTCCACACGCTGGAGCGAGGTGTCCAGGTCACCGGACTCGCGTTCCAAGTCGGCAAGCCAAGCGAACGCCTGGGACTTGGCCTTCTTTTTACCAATGCTCTTTTTCAAGGATTCCAACTGTGTAGCAGCCATTTACGCCCCCACGGGAAGAGAGATTGCTTCGTCAGACAAAAGTACAGGGATGCCCTCGCGAATTGGGTAGACTCGGCTACCGTCTTCGGAGACAAGGGCTTCTTCCAAAGTTTCAGAAATCTTTTCGCCAGCCACGTTCTTGAGCGTACCAGCGGAGATGGCCTTGTTGAGGGATGCCAGGCAGGCATCGTCAGCCAATTTCAACGCCCCACGAGTCTCGGGGCAGCAGAGGATATCCAAAAGATTAGTATCGAACATAAGACCTTTATAATCAACCACTTAGGACGGTAGAGACCGCCCTATTTACATGGTAAAAATAACTCTATTTCAAAGAAAGGGAAAAGGAATTATCCCAATTAATGCAGATATTTAAGGTCAACAAGGGCAAAATTGCCGTTTTTACCATTTCCAATGAGCAAAAACACCTTCAATTGCAGCTTTTGGAGCCAATCCAAGTCAAAAGGTTCGCGGTAACCCGAGAAATTGGACACCACGAGGAGTTCGCGGCAGCCGGTTCGGTTACAGATGCTTTCCATGTCGCTGAGGGAACCCAGAATGTGCTTGCGGTTCTCATCGCTCACCTTGTCGGTTTCCCCGCTCACACAGCCGAGAATCTCGATGCCGGGAATCACGTTGTAGCTGTCAAACCAGTTGTTGAGCGAATCCTCGCGGCCGCCAAGCAAGATGGAGCGGTGACGCTTTTTCGCGAAGATGCGGTAAAAATAGTTTATCCAAAATGCAATACGGCGCCAGGCCAAAAGCGCTAGCGGGATAAAGAGGCTAGAGCAAACGACATAGACGCACCACCCAATACTGGTATAGATCCTAGACCAGTCTCCTGGGTCATAAGAAATCTGAGCAAAATAACGGAACGCCTCATACCCTCCCACCGCAACAAGGTTTAGTGGCACAAGGTACCGCAAGAACTTTTCGCCCTTGAGACTAGAACGAGCATATTCACCAAGGAACGTCAAGAGCACGACATTCACCAAGGCGACAATTCCCACAAGCCACCAGTCTTCAAACGTCGTTGTTACCCCTATGGATTCCTTAATGGGGGTAAAAAGGTGTCCATCGTTGCCTAAGCCGGGCAACAATACGAGAGCCCATACAGCAATCACGCCCAAGTCGAGGAATATTTTCCAAAACTGAGGAATTACGCGGGAAAACACGCCAAGACATGCGGCAAGGACAATGCCGAAGGAAACTAAAAAATTAGGGACAAAGTAAAGGTCCTTGTGCTTTTTCACAAAAATGAGCATCGCCTGGTAAAAGTCGACATACGACTTCCAACGGCGGGTGCGGCAACTTTGCCCTTTAAAGTGCAAAATGTTCGTCACCGGCGTATAGTAGTTCTTGAGACCCATCAACTTGGTGCGGAAACACAGGTCCAAGTCCTCGCCGTACATAAAGAAGTCTTCGTCAAAGCCGTTCAACTGCTCGTACACATCACGGCGTATGCAAAAGAACGAACCACTGATGGCATCGACCTCGATCATCTCGTCCGGGTCAGCAAACGTCATGTTGTACGAAGCAAGAGTCTTGTTCTTGGGGAATAGAGCCGCCAAACCGATAGTTTTGGACACTGCCGAAATGATGGTCGGGAACGAACGACGGCACGCCCACTGGATGGAGCCGTCCTCGTTTAAAATGCGACATCCCACCGTTCCCGCCTCCGGGTGCTCGTGCATGAACTTGAGCATTTCGCGGAAGGAATCACGAGAAATCACGGTGTCGGGATTGATGAAGAACAAGTAAGGCTTGGTCGCCTCTTTTTCGGCAAGGTTACAGCCCTTGCCAAATCCGAGATTCACTTCGGAATCGAGCCAAAGGACCTCGGGGAAAAACTTCTTGATTTCGGGGAGAATCGGTTCCGTGGAACCGTTGTCCAAAACAATAATCTGGGAATCGATGCCCTCGCAAGCGTCGCGAACCGACTTGAGGCAAGCCGGAATAAAGTCGCACGAATTGTAGGCGACAATGACAATGGAACAAGAATATTCCGGGGAAGTCATTAGGCGAGACCCAGGCGGAGTTTGAGAACCAGGAAGAACGCTTCCGAAATAATGCCCCCGCTCATCTTGGATGTGCCACGGGTGCGGTCGGTAAACACGATGGGGATTTCCTTTACATTAAAGCCCTTCTTCCAAATCTTGAAAGTCGTCTCGATCTGGAAGCAATAGCCGTCACTCTTCATCTTGTCCAAGTTCAATGCCTGCAGCGCCTCACGACGGAAACACTTGAAACCACCCGTAGCATCGCTAATCGGGAGGCGTGTGACCATACGGGTATACACGTTGGCGCCATAGCTCAAAATAAGGCGGCGCAAATCCCAGTTCACTACACTAATACGGTTGTTCAGGTAACGACTGCCCAAGACCAAGTCGGCCTCCTCGGCAGCTTCCAAAAAGCGGGTCAAATCGGTCGGAGCATGGCTAAAGTCGGCGTCCATTTCAAAAACGCGTTCGTAGTCCCTTTCGAGAGCCCACTTGAAACCCGTCACGTAGGCGGAGCCCAGCCCCATCTTGCCCTTACGACGGAGCAAGTGGATTCGGGGATTCTTGTCGACCTCAGCCTGGACCATATCGCCAGTACCATCCGGGGATCCGTCATCGACAACAAGAATCTCCAGGCACTCATTCTGTTCCAAAATAGCGGACATGATGAGCAAGATATTCTCTTTCTCGTTGTAGGTCGGGATAATCACCAAGCTCTTAGGAAACGACATAACATTCTCCAGCATTTATTCCATTAATCTACAAATCATTCTTCGCCAAAAGTATCGGCAATTGGGTAAGTTCGCCTTTTATTGCCGTTCATCATCTCGGCAAGCAGGCCAAGCGAAAAGAACTGGACACTCATCACCAGGGAGAATCCGCCGGCAAGCAAAAGCGGACGCACATGCATGGCTCCCGTTTGGAACCACTCGTAGCCAAAGTAACCACAAATGCCAAGGCCGGCCAGCATGAACACCAGGCCGATGAGGCCAAAGAAATGGAGCGGTTTGGTCGAAAAGCTGCGCATGAACAAGAGCGAGACCAAGTCCAGGAACCCAGAGACAAGGCGGGAGATGCCGTACTTGGAGACGCCGTGAACGCGGGCACGATGCGCCACAGGCATCTCGGTGATGCGGAAGCCCTGCCACTTGGCCATCACCGGGATAAAGCGGTGGTAATCGCCGTAAAGCTCAATGTAACGGACCACAGAATGGCGATACGCTTTGATGCCGCAGTTAAAGTCGTGCAAGCGCTTGCCGCAGACCATGGACACCGTCAAGTTGAAGAGCTTGGAAGGCATGGTTTTGTGCCACGGATCCAGGCGGTGCTTTTTCCAGCCCGAGACCAGGTCGTAGCCCTCTTCCAAAATCGCGACCATCTTGGGGATTTCAAGCGGGTCATCTTGCAAGTCGCCGTCGAGCGTCGCCACGTACTTGCCCTTGGCCTTCGAAAAACCAAGTGCGAGGGCGTCGGCCTTGCCGCAGTTGAACTGGAACCGGTAACCATGCATAAAGGGATATTCCTTGGAAAGGTTCTCAAGAACTTCCCAAGTGTTGTCGCGGCTGCCGTCATCGACCACAATGACCTCGTACTCCCAGCCCGTGGGAGCCATGGCAGCCACAATCTCTTTTAGCAGGTCAGGAAGATTTTCGCTTTCTTCCTTGACCGGGATGACCATACTTAAATCCATCAGAACCTCTTAATTTGCAGAAGCGACAACGGGAGTAGAATCGACCTTCGAAGAATCGGCTGCGGAGTCGGACTTAGCAGAATCCGTTTCGGCAGGAGCGTCCTCGACCTGGAGCGGTTCATCGGACATCTGGGAAATCTGCTTCACGCTTACAGCCAGGCGTTCACGGCCGCCTTCGTCAAAAGCGGGGATATTCTTGAGACCGCGAGCGAGCACTTCAAGGGCTTCCTTCTTCATGCCGGCGACTTCGTAAACATAGGCGGCAGCCCAATAGTTACGCCATTCACGCGGGAACTGCTTCATGCCGAGTTCCAGGTATTTGCCCGCCATGGCGGCGAGGCTATCGACCTGGGCCTTCTTCTCGGCGGTGAACGGACGTTCCTGACGGAGTTTCGCCATCTGTTCACGGGCGTCAAACGAAATCTGCAAGTACAGCGAAACGTAGCTTGACAGCAGGCGTTCCGTTTCGGAGTTGATGTAGGCGGTGCCGTCACCAAGACCGCGATACTTGAAGGTATTGTCGATGAGGTTTGCCGTGTAGGCGGCATCGAATTCGTTGCGTTTCGGAGTGAGGTCGCCCTTCACCAAGTTGTACACCAGGCCTTCCTGGACCATGTACTTTTCGAGGCCCATGAAGTTGGAAGTACCGACCGTCGTCGAAATTTCAATCGGCTTGTCCATGTTCTGCAGGGCAAGGTCAATCACCAGTTTGTGCTGCGTGAGCATCATGCTGCTGCGGGTGCGTGCCGCCCAATCGTGGAAGGCGTCCCAAACCTGGTAGTGGACCTTGAACTGGAGCAGCTTCGCCGAATCAGCGGCGCTCAGTTCCTGGCCTTCCATCTGGTCGATACGGGCCTTGAGCTGCGGCATCAGGCGTTCGGCCTGACGCACCCAGGTAGAAACCTGGTGGTTCGGGTTGTTGGCACTGCTGTTATCGAGCACCATGTCGCGGTCAATGGCGGCCTTGTCGTAACTCAACTTGAGGATGGGCTCGTTGTCGAGCATCTGCTTAATGTACCAGTCGGTATTGCCGAGCGAGAGGTTCACCACGCGCACGTCCTTACGAATGCCTGCGACTTCTTGCGCAAACCACAGCGGGAAGGTGTCATTGTCGCCATTCGTAAAGAGGATGGCGTTCGGGCGGCAGCTGTTCAGCAGGTTGTAGGCGTAATCCCAGGGAACCCAAAGACCGGAGCGGTCGTGTTCCTCGTAGTTCGAAATGCACGGGACCGCAAAAGACACAACGGCGAGCAATGCGGCAAGCGGGGCGGCAAACGAAGCCGTGGCGGCTGTGGTGGCGCAGGTCAGTACCAGAATTCCGGCGCCCACGCCAAAGATAAGGCTCATAAAGATGAACGCCGGCGTGTAGAAGTAGTCACGTTCGCGGACTTCCATGTGAACGGCGTCGGGGAACGGAGCGCGGCTACCCACCTGGGCAAAGCCAGCCTCGATCTTTTTCCAGTTCTGCCAAGCGGCGGTATTCTCGTAATCCGAAATCTTCTTTTCGACTTCGGCGATTTTGCCAGCATCGGCTCCATGACGGCGGAGGGCCTCGACGCGGATTTTGCCGCGTTCAATGTTCTGGCGCAGGTCAATGAGGTCGTTCGGGTCCGGGAGAGCCGTAATATTGGCACCATTGCGGTTCAGGTCGCCCACATTGCGGGTCATGATGGAGACCCAGTAGTCGTGTTCACGCTGTTCCATGCGTGTGCCGTCAGCGAAGTTGATGTAGAACAACAGGCCAAGCGAGCAGAGGGCATAAAGAACAGAGGTGAAAATACCCAAGTGGCGGTTGCGCTTCCAAATAAAGACGCAAACCATAACGAGGAGACCGTTGAAAATGAGGAAGATGAGGAACTGCGGAAGGAGCGCATCACCCATGAAGGTCATCTGCGTGGGGAACTTGATGCCAAAGCGTTCCAGCGGTTCGTTCTCGGACGCGTCAAAGGTGTAGACGCCATTAGCGTAGTTCACCCCGCCCACTTTGTAAGGCAGGTACTGAGCCATCTGGTAGCCACCGTAGCTCATGCTCGGGAAGCTGAACACCTGGTGGACAATTTGAGAACGGCGGTAGAACGCACGACTGAGCATGCTCTCGGAACCGTACTGCTTGCGTTCCACAAAGTCGTTGAACGCCTTCCAGTTCTCTGCCTTGAAAAGATTGCCCAACTGGAGATTGCCCTGGTCGTCACGGATGTTGATTTCGGGATTGTTCTCGTCGACAGTCGGGTTGAGTTCGGAACGGATGGGAATATAGAGGTGCGTGCTGTAACCGACAAGGGCAAAGAACGCAAAGGCGAGCGAAAGCTTGACCGCTTTTTGCACACCCGGTTTGAACGGCTTGACAAATGTCAGGACGGCGAGCACCACTAGGCAGACAATCGAAATCTCGATAAAGGCGGACACCATGTAGATCACAGAGCAGAGGAGCGTACCCGTAATCCAAATGGGCATGCGTTCCAAAATCTTCTTGGGTTCGGCAACGAGCAACAAGGCGAACACGGCCGGCACCGTAAGCATGGTATAGAGGTGGGCGCCCACGCCCAAGAAGGCGATGTAGCAAATGAAAATCAAAATACGATTGGCGCCATCTTCGTCTTCGTCCTTCTTGTTGTACCACACGAGGCCGAGGTACGAGATGAGCATGAGGATGAACATGGCGATGCCATAGACTTCGGCTTCAACGGCGTTGAACCAGAAGGTGTCCGAGAACGTGAGGAGGAAGCCGGAGACGAGAGCCGCCGTGGCGAGCACAATGTTGCGGACCTTGTCAGAGATGACCTCCGTGAACTTCGGGGACTTGAGGACCGTGGCGAGCAATTCCCAAGCGAAGAGAGCCGTCACGTAGACTGTCGCAGCGGAGGAGACCACCGAGATGTAGTTCACGCGCTTCGCGATTTCTTCCACAAAGGGGAGCAACACGATCGCGGCACGGGCGAAGAACACGAAAAACGGCGTTCCAGGAGGATGCGGAATGCCGAGCGTGTTCGCGCAGGCGACAAATTCACCGCAGTCCCAAAACGAGACCGTCGGAGCCATGGTCATGGCGTACACGACCAAAGCCACAAGGCAGGAAATACCTGCAAAGATATGCTTCATCCACTTTTCTTTAATCACGATTAGTTTTCCTTCTTCGAGGGTTGAGCCATAATTCCACGTTTTTGCATAAAGCCGGCCAAAATGCCATTGACGAACGAGCCCGAGTTATCGGTGCTGTACTTGTTCGCCACCTGGATCGCTTCAGCAAGAGCCACCTTAGTCGGGATGTCGGGAACATAGAGCAGTTCCACCATGGCGATGCGAACCAGGATGCGGTCGAGTTTTGCCATGCGTTCGATTTCCCAATGGACTGCCGCCGACGTGATTTCCTGATCCAGTTCCTCGCGATGCGCCTGCACCAGGTCCACGAGCTTCATGCCATACTTCTTTTGATCGTCGTGCAGAGGCTGCGCCGAGAGCACTCCCGGGAGAGCCTCCCCTACCGTAGAGCCGGAAACCTCCATAGCGTACAGCAACTGCATTGCAAACACACGCGCTGGTCTATAACTACGTTTCATTGTCATTCTTTTTTAAAGTTCCTCAAAGTTCATTGTAACGCCCCTATAGGGCAAGCTACTAGTTACTAGTTATTAGTTACTAGAAATTCGTACAGAAAAAGTCTAGTAACTAGCCCCTTAGGGCGTAACTTAGAACTAATAACTCATCTTAAATTTCCTTATACAAATTCACCATCTCGACAGCGGTCGTGGCCCAGTTGCAGCCGAGGTTCCCCGCCTTGAGGCCGGCGCGGTTCATGGCCTGGTCCACCGTGTCGGTCGTGAGGATCCCGAGGATCACCGGGACCTTGCCTTCGGCGGCGAGGGCGGCAATGCCTCCGGTAGAGGCGTTCACCACCACGTCATAATGGCTGGTCTCGCCGCGAATGATCGCCCCGAGGGCAATCACGGCGTCAAACTTTTTGGAATTGACGAACTTGCGGCAAATACCCGGCAGTTCAAAGGCGCCCGGGACATGGGCCACGGTTATGTCCTTTTCGGAAACACCCAGGGATTCGAGCTGGCGCACGGCGCCACTCAACAGCTTGTCGGTGACCACTTCGTTGAAGCGGGCCACGGCAATCGCAATCTTCATGCCTTCACCATTGAGGGAATTCTTCAGTTCTTTCATGTTACTTTCCTTCGTTTAAAACTTCTGCGGCGCCGTGATCGGCTTCGTCCAACGCCAAGGCGTGACCCATCTTCTCTTTTTTGGTCTGGAGGTAGTAGCGGTTCACCTTGTTCGGCTTGATCTCTATAGGCACGCGCTCCACAATCTTGAGCCCGTAGGCCGAGATACCCGATATCTTGCTCGGGTTGTTGGTCAAGAGGCGCATTTCGCGAACACCCAGGTCGGCAAGGATCTGCGCGCCCGTGCCGTACTGGCGCAAATCGGACTTGAACCCGAGGTGCAGGTTCGCCTCGACCGTGTCGAGGCCTTTCTCCTGCAATTCATAGGCACGGAGCTTGTTGCAAAGCCCGATGCCGCGGCCTTCCTGACCACGCAGGTACAAGAACACGCCTCCGTGCTCGCCAATAAACTTCATGGCCGCCTGCAACTGCTCGCCGCAATCACAGCGCATACTCCCGAAAATATCGCCCGTAAGGCATTCACTATGCACGCGCACGTAAACCGGCTTGCTGAAGTCGGGGTCACCTGCGACCCAGGCCACATGTTCCACGCCGTCAGTCTTGCTCTTGTAGGCGTAGGCGGTAAAGTCGCCGTACTTGGTCTGCACATGCGGGGATGCCACGCGCTGCACCAGTTTCTCGTTCTTGAGGCGGTAGTCGATGAGGTCGCGGATCGAGATAATCTTGAGATCGAACTTCTTCGCGACTTCCTCGAGTTGCGGCATGCGGGCCATGGTGCCGTCGTCGTTCATGATTTCGATCAGGGCGGCCGCCGGGCGCAGGCCCGCCAGTTTAGCCAAGTCCACCGCCGCTTCGGTATGGCCAGCGCGACGGAGCACGCCTTCTTCCTGCGCGTAGAGGGGCGAAATATGCCCCGGACGGCCAAAGTCGCTCGGCTTGGAAGCAGGGTCCGAAAGGGCAAGAATCGTCGCCGCGCGGTCGTGGGCGGAAACACCCGTGGTGCAGCCTTCAATCTTGTCGACCATGATGGTGAACGGCGTTCCCAAAATCGAGGTGTTCTCGGCAGTCTGGCGCGTGAGGTTGAGTTCATGGCAGCGCTGGATGGGCAGCGGGCAGCAGAGCACGCCACGGCCCTCGTGGAGCATGAAGTTCACCTTCTCGGGCGTAATCTTCTCGGCAGCGATGACAAAGTCGCCTTCGTTCTCGCGGTCTTCGTCATCGACCACGATCAAGAACTTGCCGTTCTTAAAATCTTCTATGGCCTCTTCAATCGTATTAAGCAAGGTCACGTTCCTTCAGATAATTTTCAATGTACTTGCCGAGCATGTCGACTTCCACGTTCACGATGGTCCCGGCAACCCAGTTGCGCAGGTTCGTTCGGGCGAGCGTCTCGGGGATGATACACACGCGGATGGAATCCTCGAACTTTTCGGCCACTGTAAGGCTGATGCCGTTCAGGGAGATGGAACCGCGACGGATAATGTAGCGCTTGAGGTCCGCAGGCATCTTCAGGTCGACTTCCACGCCCGTTTCGCGCGGAACCACCTGGATGACCTCGGTAATGCAGTCCACATGACCCATCACAAAGTGCCCGCCCATAAAGCTGTCGGCACGGCACGGAAGTTCCAGATTGACCAATTTGCCGACAGCGGCCTGTTTGAAGGCGGTATTTTCGACCGTCTGGTGCATCAGGCAAAAAGTGGCTTCATCGTCGGTACAAGATTCAATGGAAAGGCACACACCGTCGTTCGCGACGCTGTCACCCAGTTTGCAATTCTTGAAAAATCCTGGCGACTTGAGACGCATCGAGAGAGCATCACCACGAGCCTCTATCGAAACGATTTCGCCGGTAGATTGAATAATTCCCGTAAACATACGGGGACAAATTTAGAAATTTTCCCGGTGGCAATCCGCGATTTTACGCCTAAATCGATTAAAAATCGTCTTTCACGCACCGTGCAGAATGCGGATACGTTTTGGTAGTCGCGTTCACGCCGAAGGTTTCAAATCTCTGCGCCGCCTCGTAACTCATCGGATGGTAATTGACGTATGCCACCTGGACACTGTCAGCACCGCTCTCGGAAGAAGTCCACCAAACCGAAGAGCCTATGGCACCACCTTGCAGCCCCATAACGGACGCATTGGAAGCCCTGTAATTCATCGCCTTGAACAAGGACATCCATTCTACAGACGTGGGGAGCCTCCAGCCACTCGGGCAAAAGTCCTCCACAGAGACTTCATCCCAAGAAAAGCGTGCCGTATCCGCCTGCATGTTATCCCTCATCCAATACAAGCCGGCCACCTTCGTCGCCCTGTATTCCTTGTCGTCGCTGGAATTCTTCACAATGAGCTCATTCAATTTCCATTGGCTTGAATCACAGACATACTCAAAAATAGACCCCGCCTTGACGAGTCCGTCATTATCGGTTCCGCAAAGTCCGCATTCCTCTTCGACTTCCATGGGGTAGCGCCATTTTCCATGGTCGCACACATACATCTTACCCGTTGTTGAATTCTTGATTTCACGGTAATCGCTACTGTCGCAATCCTGCTTGTAAGTATTCACCTGGAGGTCGCTTGCCCTTATCCAATTGATTTCGCTATTGAAGCCTTCACGCTTATCGGTACAGATAAAGTATCGACCTGCAGAACTCAGCGAATCCTTGTTTTGCGTAACGACGTTAAGGGAATCCCAGTTGCAAGGCCCTACACCATAATCATCTTGCCAGAACTTGTAAAAGGCCTTTTTAAATTCCTGATAATTTAAGTCAAGATCCCTCTCGAGGCGATCAAAACCGGAAGGCACAATCACATCGCCATACAGACGTTCAAACGACATGCTATAGGCGCAATCCGCCAATCTGGTCGTCGCCTCGCCAAAGTTCCCCTCTTTTTCATAGACTTTTAAGAGCGAATCCGCCATCAGCGAATCACGTGAGCAGGAGCGGGCAATTGCATTAATCGCCGCAATCTCTTCGGGCGTCTTCGCGGAAGTTTCGCTTGACTTTATTTCTGAAGTTGCGGAACTGGAAGATTTTTCCGTTACGGATTCAGAAGATGATGATGCCTCGGAAGAAAACGAGGCCCCGGAAGAAGATTCTTCAGAAGATGAAGAAATTTCTTCATCCGAGCTGTTTGAAACAGAATCCGAGGAACAAGCCAAAAACGCCCCACAAAACAGAATGTGGAGGATAACAATCCAAAAGACTGGATTTCGCTTGTTCATAATTTAAATATATACAATTTTTTCGCTTACGGACAATAAACCGTCAGCACATCGGGCCCGATTATCGCAGATTCCTTGGCAACTGCAGAAGAAGGGAGCCCCGGGAATTCAAGGCCGCATTTTGCCGAACCCGATTCAATCAGGCGTTCGAGAGACGCTTCGACGGACGGATCCGTGGAACGCCAAAGGTCCAGGCGGTTCCAAAGGGGCATTTTTGAATCCAAACTGGAGGAGAAAAGTTCGCGTGCTAGACCTGCACCCGGCTCCACCATCAAACGGTGCATCCCGCGGGCAGAGAGGTCGTCAACCATCATGCGCCAGTTTTCAGCAAACGATTCGCGACGGAGTTCAAGGATTTCTGCGCGCCCATCCAGATGCGGCTGCGCCACACAGCTGAATACAATTGGTAAAAAGGCCCCTTCGGCACACGGAGCAAAGACGCGGAGCGATTCGACTTCCTGTGCAGTAAACTCGTGATGGCCCGCCCACACAGCTTTCACGGGGCTGTTTCCCTGCGCGTAACGTACATTTAGGCTCGGGTTGTCGGCAAGGAGCGTGCCCGCGCCGACCAATACGGCATCGCTCATGGCGCGCAGCTCATGGTTCCAGCAGTTTGCGCCCTGGCCCGTGATTTTAAGCGGCAGGTGGCGGCCATCCGCAGTAACACACCCCATAAAGCCGTCTTCAGAGACGGCGGCCTTCACTTCGACAAAAGTTCTTTTATTACAAACAAAATAATCGTACGCTTCAAAGTAGCGTTCCACCTCGGCATATACGCTGCGGCCTTCCTGGTTGGCATCGGGAAGCGGCTCCGCGAATCCGAGCATGCGGCATTCCCCGCCATCGGCACACCCGCCAGAAAGTTCCTCGAGATTCTCGGAAACCGCGTTGGCGGAAGCGCGGATACAAGCATCTTCGCCTTCGTAGACAGCGAGGCCCGCCTCTTCGAGAATCTTACGCGACTTGCCGCGCACCAGCGGATTCGGGTCGGCATGCGCAAAGTAGACTTCGGCGATACCCGCGTCGATGATGGCCTTTGTGCAGGGGGGCGTGCGGCCATAATGGCAGCACGGTTCGAGCGTCACGTAGATGGCCGCCCCGCGGGCGAGCTCGCCCGCGTCACGCAGCGCCATGACCTCGGCATGGGCACTGCCGGGGCGCTGTGTACGCCCCCTGCCCACGATAATCCCGTCCTTCACCACGACGGCACCCACCGCCGGGTTCGGGCGGCTGATTCCTATCGAGAAGAAAGATTCTTCTAATGCGAGCTGAAGGTAGTTCACTAATTCTTCGGGAACGCCATGAATCCGCCGACCACGTTGAACACGCGTTCATAGCCGTTCTGGATCAAGAAATTCGAGACCGCCATGCTGCGCTTGCCGCTACGGCAGAAAATCAGCAGGTCCTTGTCCTTCGGGAATTCAGCCAGGCGCTGTTCGGCTTCCTGAAGCGGGATGTTGATGGAACCCGGGGCCGTACCTTCGGCAACCTCGCCCGGGGTACGTACATCAATGAGCACGGCGCCCGCATTTTGCATCTCGAGAGCCTTCGCCCAGTCGATGTCGGTAATGGAAGCCTTCGAGGCCTCGACCGCAGGCGCAGCCGGAGCGGGAGCGGCAGGCTGTACCGCCGGCGCTGCGGCAGCAGGCGTAGCCTCCACCTTCTTCTCGGCCTTGGCTTCGTTGCAACCAGCAAGCATAAACGTAACGCCAATTAAAAAAACAAATATTTTTTTCATTTTTTCCTCTTTTTTGAAAATTACACTTCATCCGTAAAGTCACCGCGATCGAGCAACAGGTACACACCCATCACCCCGCTCACGGAGCCGTCTTCAGCCTTGAGCGGCATCGCGTTGAACATCAGAAGTCGGTCTTCGCGTTCAAAGCCGCCTTTCCAAGAAACGCTACGCCCCATGTTGAGCACTTCGGAAAGGACCCTGCTAAAAGTCGGCAGCATGCGGTGACTCACCACCTGGTCCAGCTGCTTCCCGTAAGTTTCATGCACGTCAATAATCTGGAAATCCGTAGCAAAAGCCTGGTTACAACCGTGGATTTTGTAATCGCGATCGACCCAAAACACGCGAATGTCCGGGAACGTCAAGGCCGCATTGAAGAGGGCGACAACTTCCTCGCCCTCGCCCATGTTCAAGTTGTCTAGAACCACGTCCATGCGGCGAGCCGTACCTTGCAAAACCAGTCGATTATTCTCGTCCATCGTGAGTTTCCCGCGCAGGCCGTACCACACGAGCGTTTTTTCGGAACCGTAAAAACGGACCTTCAACGTTTCAAACGGGTCCCCGCGGAACCCGTAATTGCGGTAATCTTTCACGCGTTCGTTCAAGACCTTGTCGAGCAAGGCGTAATCGCCTTCGGGCATCATCTTGTGGATGTCCACCAGGCCGACCGACTGCGGGATGACCCGATGTTCCTCGTCCATCATGGGCGTGAGGAGCCTCATGCTACGGTCTTCGACATCGAAACTCCAGAGGAAGTCCCCCGTATTTTGCAAAAGCGAATCAAAGCGATCCTGAAGCATCTCCTTCTCGACGCGGGTCTCGTTCTCCTTGGAGATGTTCTTGATAAAGCAAATGTAGTACGACTCGTCAATGCTGATCTTTTGGATCGCCAAGCGCATTTCGTACCACAGGTTCCTCGACGATTCCCTTTCGCCAAAGTCCGGTCCCAACTGCAGGGAGAACAAGAAAGGCATTTCCAAGTGTTTCTCGATTTCGTCCATGTAGGTGCGCATGCGGTTCCAGTTGCTGCTTCCCAGGATTTCGGCAAAACTACGCCCGCTGCTCAACCGGTCAAAAAGAGGGTCCGACAAAAAAAGGGGCAATCCATACAGGAACTCCAGCTTTTGCGAGAGCACCACAATGAACTCGTTCAAGTTCCCGTTAAAATTCTTGTACAGCTTTTGCTTGTTGCGGTTGTCGCGAAGAAGCATCACCGACACCACGGTCGACACAAACAGGATTACACAGACAAACGCCCAAATAATGTTGGGTGTAAAGCTGTGAACGCCGGCAATTGGATCCATGTAAGCCTCTGGGTGCGAAGTACGTTACCCTAAGATAATCATTTTTTTAACCTTCTGCGAACCCAAAACGCATTCCAGTCCAAATCTTCACCGCCAAACCAGTGATTCCCGCCCATATTCCACTCCCCCAGGACGACACTCGCCCCAAGTGCAAAGGCAAAGCCGGGTGCACGGAACGCCGACTCCACGCACAGATGCGCAAAGCAGAGCTCGTAGCCGGTCACGGCTTCGTGGCGGAACCCCTGCACAAAGAACCGAAGCCCGGGCGATGGATGCCAGTAGAACGCCGCCACCGCACGGGGAGGTTCCTCGGAAAAACCCGATAGCGAAAGACCGAGAGTCAACGAGCGAAAATGGCCCAGAGCGCCCACGTCGTAACGGTGTCGCGCCCAAAAGGCGTCCCCGGGAATCCACTCCATGGCAAGCCCGTAACCGCCTCCCACGCCAAAATGTTTCCAAACAAGACCGGCCTCCAAAGTACCGAAACTTTCGCGATAGATGGAGTCGAGTTCCCCGTAGCTGTAATAGAAGGCGCCGCGGTAGGCGCGGTATTCCCAGTTGGCGAAGGCAGCATAATGGCATTCGTCAACACCGTTGCCGCTCACCCAGTAGGCAGCCCCAAAGCCGGCATCCTCGTATGCCGCCACGGCAGGCGAAAAGAGGAGCGACGGGACCTGCGCCAAGGCAAGCGAATTCATGCATAAAAAAGCGAACCATTTAAGGACGTACAACAACACCCACCACCTTTTTGAAAGTCCCCACCGAGAGCGAAACGTAGCACACCCCCACCCCGCAGCGTTCCACGGCCGGAAGATTTTGCCAGGCATTTGCCCCCGGGGGCACCAAGGTCTTCCACACACTATGGCCCGCAGAGTCCAAAAGCTGGACCTGGACAGCGAATTCGCTTACAACCGAGACCCGGAGCGGGCTCCCCCGCTTGCATATGACCCGCGACGAAAGGCGGAAAGTGAACGGTTCCTCGGACGCAGGGCCGGGGCTGTGCCGTTGGAAGCCCGGCGTATTCTCGGCTCGGCCGACGCGCGGGTCAAAGCCCGAGGGGCAGGCGACCGTATTCTTGGTCCACGAGACGCTATCGATGGCGGAGCCGTCAAAGCAGAGCAGCAAGCTCCCCGCCGTGTTGTTCAAGAAGCCCATGGCGGCATAGGCGATCCGCACGTCCCTGAAGCCGAGCTGTTCGCGGAGCCCCGCCGTATCCTTGGTGACGATCATGCTCTCGTAAGGCTGCAGGGAATCCTGGGTCCCGCCCCAGGCACCGCCCCGGCCGCAAAAACGGAGCCTCGAAAGCGGCAGCGGGTAGCGGGACGCGTTGTAGACCTCGACCCACTCGGGCATGGGCTCCTCGGGGCAGTGGTGCACTTCCGTGATGACCACCGGCGGGTGCCCCGGGTATACCAGCAGGGTATCGAGCGTGTCGTTCGTCGGGGCGGCGTCGGCGGGCAAGAACAGCCGTACCCACGCCGACCCCCGGGCAGGGGCCGTGAGCGAGAACTGCCCCGAAAAGACCTCCTCGTCCCTGCCCCATCCGACACCCGAGCCAAAATCCAGGACCTCGAGGGTGCCGGACGACGAATCGCACCCACTCAAAAAACCGCGAAGCGTCCAACCGACCTCAGGGAGCCAGGCCGTCCCCGACCACGAGATGCCACAGTCCTCAAGCCCCAGTTCGTAGTCGGGATCGGCCACCCCGGGCGTCCCCACGGTAAAAGCCCAGTCGTCGCTCTCCGCCACCCGCTGTAAAGCCCTGCCCGGCTTGGGTGCAGGGAGAAAGACCGAATCCCGGCAACTCCCTGCCCAGAGCCGCCAATAGCTGTCCCTGGAATTCGGGAGCGAGAGCGCCCCCAGGGAACTGCAGACAAGCGAGTCCCTTTTGGGGCACCTCAAGGAGTCGTGGACCAGCAAAAGGCGGTTCGCCCCACGCGGAAACCTGAAAGACAGGGCGGACTTGACCTCAAACTGCACATACAGGGAATCCGCCAAAAAATCGTCCAGGCGAATCTCGACGAACTCGCCCTCCTCGTCCCCCACGTCAGTGGGATCCGGGAAAAATTCCACAAACATCGGGCACGCAAACGAACACGCCGCGAGGCACAGCACCAAAATGAAAAGCAAATTTCACCCCCTGGGGGTGTTCCCAAAACCACCGCCGGCAAAGCCGGTCGCCGCCCGATGGAGCAGCCCTGGGAATCAGTCGACCGAGTGGTCGCCTGGAAGCATATAGGCAAGGGGGTTCACCGGGTTGTTGCCGACCCAGACCTCGTAGTGGAGGTGCGGGCCCACAGAAAGGCCGGTATTACCCATATAACCGATAATCTGGTAACGGCGGACAAACTGGCCAGGCTGCACAAGCATCATCTGCATGTGACCGTAGCGGGTCTTGATACCGTTGCCGTGATTCAGAGTGACAAAATTTCCGAAGGAGGAACTGAGCTGGGCCACCTCCACGGCGCCGTCGGCCGAGGCAAAGATGGGGGTCCAGCGGTCGTTCGCAATGTCCACACCCTGGTGCATTTTGCCAACTTCCCCCGTCACAGGGTGGATGCGCGGGCCAAACGACGAGGCGTAGCGGCCGCTCGTCGGCGAAATGGAGGGAATATAGCGCCACATTGCCTGGTTCTGGCCAATGTACTGGGTCAAGGAGTTGAAGGACTGGCTGTTATTGTCGAGCTTGCCGTGCATGCGGCTAGCCGTCTCGCGAAGGACGGCCATCTTTTCAAAGACCGGTGAAGAATTGTGCAAAAGGGCGGAATCGGGGGCCAAGGCGCCACCGGTCGCCAGTTCGCGGGATTCGGTATTCGGAATCGGGAGGCCGAACTTGGAGTGCAGGCGCTGTTCATCCCTCAGGAACTCGGCAGACGTCCCCGACAGGTAGTCGAGGGTGCCCTCAATTTGGGCAAGGTCCTTGGCCAAGCTCTTGCGTTCGTTAAGCACGTGGCCCAAAATGCCGTCGTAAACAGTCGTCGTCGAGAGTTGCACCAAAAGAAGGGCAAGCCCCACCACCACCAGGACCTTCAGAACGGGCCACGCCTTGAAGAGCAGGGCGGGCATGTGCAAAGTCATGGACTTTGACGAGTTCTGGAAGTGGATGGTAGTCTTGTAGAACTTCACGGGGAGGAAAGATAGCAAAAGGTCTCCGAAAAACCCCCGAAAAAATGGTGACCCCGGTCAAATAACAACTGACCGGATAAAAAACTGCCCCTTTCGTTTCAAAAAGGGCTTTTTCCAGTTTTCCCAGTAAGCAAAAAGTATTTTTACTTTCTATAAAAATTGCTCAAAATTGCAGTACATAGGGCACCAGGGATACCCTTCCAACCCAATGTCATAATCACTAAAGAGAGTCTTGTGTAGCATTGTCAAGAACGCCCTCAAAACGGCCTCCCGCAGGAAGTCCGGCAAATATGCATGCTCGTGTTCAACACCGAGCATGTCGGGGAAACTATACAGGGTTGTCGATATCCACGAATTTCGCGGGGATTCCGAGTTCGGCTTCGATTTTTGCCGCCAGGGCGCGTACGCCGAAGATTTCGGTGCGGTGGTGACCCGCCGAAATCAGGTTGAAACCCGCTTCCTCGACCGCGATGGGCACGTATTCCTTGATGTCGCCCGTGACAAAGACGTCGGCGCCCTTCGCGATGGCCTCCTCCATGCCGCTGGCACCGGAGCCGCTGCAAATGGCGACCTTCTTGATGGCGTCGGGGCCGTAAAAGAGTCGATTCTGTATCCCGTGCGGGAATACGTTCTCGGCGACGGCGACAAACTCCGCGAGCGAAAGCGCGCTCTTGAATTCTCCAATCCAGCCTACCGGTCGCTCCCCTTCGACCATGAAGCCCTCGAGGTTCTCGAGGCCAAAGGCCTTTGCAATGAGCGCGTTGTTGCCTATTTCAACGTGGCCGTCCAGCGGCAGGTGGAAACCATAGAGCGAGATTCCATGCTGCATCAGGCGGCGCATGCGCTCGCCGAACTTGCCCACGAGCACGCGGTCGTCATTTTTCCAAAAACCGTTCGGGTGGTGCACTATAATACAGTCCGCACCCTCCTCGATGGCGGCGTCTATCAGCCGGTCGCGGAAACTGACCCCGGTCACGATTTTCGTCACCTGGTCCGAGGCCTCCACGCAAAGTCCGTCCACGCAATAGTCCCGGAAAGCTCCTGGGCACAGGAGCTCGTTCAACCACAATGAGAATTCAGAAAGCTTCATTGAATTTCTGGAATGGACTATTCCTCTTCTTCTTCCTCTTCCTCGTCTTCTTCCTCAACCTCGGCTTTCTTCTTTTTCTTTGAAGATTTCTTTTTGCCAGAAGAAGATGATGACGAGCCCTTTTCGGCGCTCATATTGTAGGCAACAGCGATGCCGCGATAATTGCAGGATGTGCTAAACACGAACGCAGCAAATCCCATTTTCTTCTCGGTCATCACCACATCAACCAAGTTCGTATAGGTTCCATTCGTGTTATCGGCCACAAAGGCTTCCAAATCGCATTGGCCCGGTTTTTCATCTTCCACCTTTTTGAAAGACTTGATATTCTTTGATTCCGGATTGGTCATGGCGTTGGAAAACGTTTCACCAAGCGGAGCATGGGTACTAATCGTGGTGCAAGCCGTAAAGAGGGGCAACAGGAAAAGCGCCATTATTGCCATCGTTAGATTTTTTTTCATAATTAACATCTCCATAAAAAGCTTTTTTCAAATATAAAAAAGAATTGTAAAAAAAAAGACACGAAAATAAAAAAAAGCCTTTCACTTGTTTTATATCACTTGTCATGATTTATGCGTTTTTCTACATTTATGCATAGAATACGTTAAACATCAACACGGTTCTTCAAGTGTTGTGTTCGTGCGGTCCCCGCAAAAAACGGACATTTCGCGCTTGAAGCCTAAAAGGAATGCCACATGGCCCACTATCTCTTTACCTCCGAATCCGTGTCCAAGGGTCACCCGGACAAGGTCGCCGACCAGATTTCCGACTCCATCCTCGACGCCTGCCTCGCACAGGACCCGAAGAGCCGCGTCGCCTGCGAAACGCTCGTGAACACGGGCCTTGTCGTGATTTCCGGCGAAATCACCACCAAGGCGAACGTCGATTTCCAGGAAGTCGCCCGCAACACCATCAAGAATATCGGCTACGTGAACCCCGACCTGCAGTTCGACTACAAGGGCTGCGCCGTGCTCGTCG
>JAEEGF011427503.1_pt1 | contig 22866 bp, 20 predicted proteins | sample 9134171 | NCBI WGS metagenome assembly JAEEGF01 (sample SAMN16246542, study PRJNA631951) | gut metagenome | biome: gut microbiome; feature: rumen; material: AP-attached | host: Bos | place: Iran: Karaj | collected 2018-10
GATGAGACTTAAGTCCGACGTAATGAAGGACTACGACAGAGACGATCACTACGATGATTACGATAAAAAGAGGCCTAAGAGAAGGGACTATGATGACGATGATGACTTCTACGGCTACTCCAAGACCTCAAACAGGAGAAGATCTGGTTCAAACTCATCCCAGACACGTGTTGAGAAGATGACTATTGTTATGGCTATCATCTCAGCGGCTCTTGTCGGATTTATCGTCCTGCTTCTTCTTGGAAGGAGCCTGGGAATATTCGGAGGAGGAGAGGAGCCTACAGAGGGTGCCAGCACAGAGGTTAGCGGCACTGAGTCAACATCCGATTCTTCTGACGGAATAGAGATTCCCGACGTTGTGGGCAAGACTGTTGCAGAGGCTGTTTCGATCCTTCATGATGACAAGGGATTCGATGTTGAGAAGGCAGCAGATTCTGCCAATACTGCAGCTAAGGACACCATCGTTTCAATGAACCCATCCGCAGGAAGCAAGGTCAAGAGCGGATCGAAGATAACAATTTATATAAGTGACGGTTCAAACTACAACGCGCAGGCAGCGACCACAGAGGTTTCAACTGCCAAGTCCGATGGACAGGTCACAGTACCGAATATAATCGGTATGACTTCCGAGGACGCTGTGATCACACTGGTAGAAGCAGGACTTGAAGCAGGTAAGGTCGTAGAGACCACCAATGAGGATTCCAATCTCACAGGTCTTATCTGTGCTCAGAGCATAGCTCCTCAGACTTCGGTTTCTCAGGGCACTGTTATCAACATGGAGCTTTCAACGGGCCCTGCCAAGGTGACATACAGCTACAATGCAGATATTTCAGCTCCCACTGAGGGAGAGAACTATAATTACGGTATTCCTGTAAAGGTGACACTGGTTACATCAGACGGAACAACACTTCTCAGTACCACAACAACCGATTTTCCGGTTCAGGGTACATACAAGGGGATCACTGCTCCCACCGGAACCATCACCTTTGTTTACACAGCAACAACTCCGACATCCACCAATCCTGAGACGGGAGAGACCACAGGTGGACAGCCTCAGGAGTACACTGTAACCAGAGCGGTTACTTTTACGCAGGAGAACTAACCCTTATGCGAGGTAGAATACTTAAGGGCATCGCCGGGTTTTATTATGTGGAGACCAAGGATCTTAAGGTCTATGAATGTAAGGCCAAGGGTATATTCAGAAGGTCGGGTATAAAACCAATAGTAGGCGATAATGTTGAGATCGAAATCATTGATGAAGATAATAGGCAGGGCAATCTTACAGATATCCTGCCTAGGAAGAATTGTCTATACAGACCGCCTGTTGCCAATGTTGACCAGGCGGTTATTTTGTTCGCTATTGTCAAGCCCGATCCCAATTACAATCTGCTTGACCGTTTCCTTATCACCATGAGGCAGCAGGATCTTCCTGTTATCATCTGCTTCAACAAGCAGGACATAGCTACTGAGGAAGAGCAGAAAGAGCTTCATGATGCTTACGAGAAGTGCGGCTACAAGGTCCTTTTTGTCAGTGTAAAAGAGGACAGAGGCCTTGATGAACTAAAAAAGCTCCTCAAGGGCAAGACCTCTACTCTTGCAGGCCCCAGTGGCGTCGGCAAGTCATCTCTTTTAAACAGGCTGGTTCCGGATGCGGATATGCAGATCGGTGAACTCAGCAGAAAGATTGACAGGGGTAAGAACACTACAAGACATTCAGAGCTCTTTTTCGTAAAAGACCTCTCAGAGGACGGTCAGGATACCTTTATTATCGACACACCGGGATTTACATCGCTGGAGATAAGGGATGTCAGCGCGGATGAACTCATGGGCTATTATCCTGAGTTTGAGGAGCATGAGCCCTTTTGCAGATTTGGCGGATGCTCTCATATTGCAGAACCCGACTGCGGAGTAAAGGCTGCCCTCGAGGCTGGTGAGCTTTCAAAGGTCAGGTATGACAACTACAGGATCATCTACAAGGACCTGAAGAACTCAAGACCGGATTATTCAAAAAAGAAGAACGCGGAGAAGTGATTTTAGTATGAAGATCTATGTGACAAGACACGGTCAGACAGACTACAACAAAAAGAGAATGATGCAGGGCAGGAGCGATATCCCGTTAAATGCGGTTGGGATCGCTCAGGCCACAGAGAGAAGAAAGTCGCTTGGAGATATGAAGTTTGACGCTGTTTATTCAAGCCCTCTTAAAAGGGCAGTCAGAACGGCTCAGATCATCGGAAATGTCTCTGAAGAGGAGATAATCAAGGATGAGAGGATAATCGAGGCAAACTTTGGGAAATATGAACTGCGCAATTATTACAGGACCGGTATCCCGATGATGGCGTACTGGAGCTTCCCTGAAGTGTTCAAGGCTCCAAAGGGAGTAGAGACCATTCAGGAGATGATAGACAGGACAAGCTCTTTTCTTAAGGAACTTGAGCAGAAGGATTACGAGAATGTACTTGTGGCCTGCCACGGCGGGATCATAAGACCTATAAGAGGTTATCTTGAGCACAAAAAGAGCGGTATTATCTGGAGACCAAGGCCCAAGAACTGCGAGATCTTCGTCTATGAGTACAAGAACGGAGATTACAGACTGATCGAGGATATTCAGTAAGCATAAGGAGGATTGGCATGAACGTATCAGAACTTGTTTCAAAAATGACATTACAGGAAAAAGCATCTCTTCTTTCAGGAGGAGATTTCTGGCATACACAGGCCGTTGAAAGGCTCGGCATTAAGGGCTACATGATGTGCGACGGCCCTAACGGACTAAGGAAGCAGGAGGGAAATCCTGACCATCTTGGTAAAAAGGAAAGTATCAAGACTGTTTGTTACCCGTCAGCCAACACACTTGCTTCAAGCTTTGATGTGGATATGGAGAAAAAGCTCGGAGAGAACCTTGGAGACGAGTGCAACAGAGAGCACATCAGCATGCTCCTCGGTCCCGGACTCAACATGAAAAGAAGTCCTGTCTGCGGAAGAAACTTCGAATACTTCTCAGAGGACCCTTATCTTGCAGGTAAGCTCGCTGCTGCGTTTGTAAGCGGCGTACAGTCAAAGGGTGTTGCAGCCTGTCCCAAGCACTTTGCAACCAACAATCAGGAATACAGGAGAATGTCCGGCAATTCCATCGTCGATGAGAGGACGCTTCATGAGATATACCTTCAGGCCTTTGAGATCCTGGTAAAAGAGGCTCATCCAAAGTCCATCATGTGCGCCTACAACCAGCTCAACGGAACCTACCTTTCCGAGAATAAGTACATGCTCACTGATGTTCTCAGGGATAAATGGGGATTTGACGGATTTGTAGTAACTGACTGGGGCGCAGGAAAAGGACCTGCCAAGGGAGTAGAAGCCGGCCTTGATCTTGTTATGCCCGGCGGAGGCAGCGATCACGAAAAGGCTATTGTAGCAGCAGTAGAGTCCGGAGAGCTCTCTGAGGCTCTTGTTGATAAGGCTGTAAGCCGCATCCTTGATGTATTTAACTGGAACGAAGAAAACGCTGACCTTGATGCAAAGCCCTCAGACAATGCAACCGGTAAGGCTGATTATGCACTGGCAAAAGAGCTTGCGGAGAACAGTGCGGTTCTTCTTAAGAATAACAAGGTCCTTCCCCTTAAGGATGACAAGAAGATCCTGTTTGTAGGTGAGTTTGCAACAAAGCCAAGATATCAGGGATCGGGTTCATCTCATATCAACAGCATCTGTGTATCCAATGCTCTTGATGCTGCGGGGGACAAGGGAGTTTCTTTTGTAAGAGGATACGATACCCTTGATCCAAAGAACAGCTACATTCTCAGGGAAGAGGCTGTGCAGGCGGCAGAAGATGCTGATATCATAGTTGTCTTTGCAGGACTTCCGGCATCCTATGAGTCAGAAGGATTCGACAGGGACGACATCAATCTGCCTCAGGACCAGAACAAGCTCATTGATGAGCTTTCACATCTCGGGAAGAAGGTTGTTGTAGTACTTCACAACGGCGGAGCTGTATCAATGCCATGGATCGATGGCGTCGATGCGGTACTTGATATGATGCTGGCGGGAGATGCAGTAGGAGAAGCAACCGTAAGACTTCTCTGGGGTGATGTCAATCCATCGGGCAAGCTTGCGGAGACATATCCTGTGAAGCTCTCAGACAACCCGAGCTTTTTGAACTTCCCGGGAGATCACGGGAATCCGGTCTATGCAGAAGGTATCTACATCGGTTACAGGTATTATGAGAAGAAGAGAATGCCTGTGCTGTTCCCCTTCGGACATGGACTCAGCTACACAGAGTTTGAGTATTCCAACTTTGAGATAGATAAAGAGAGCATCACAGACAAGGACACTGTAAATGTCAGCGTCGATGTCTGGAACATTGGAAGATACACCGGTAAAGAGGTAGTACAGCTCTATGTTTCAGAGAACGACCCGAGAGTTTCAAGACCTCACAAGGAGCTTAAGGGATTTAAGAAGATAGAGCTTGCTCCCGGAGAGTCACAGAAGGTTACCTTCACTTTGGACAAGAGGTCTTTTGCCTACTACAATGACAAGCTCCATGACTTCTATGTCGAGAGCGGAGACTACAGCGTGATGATAGGAGCTTCCTCGAGTGATATCAGACATACCATTACCGTACACGTTGAGGGAACTGTTGAGCTTCCGCACAACTTCACCACTTTCACTCCTATCGAGGACATCCTTGAGAGCAGGAAGGGAAAAGAGATCCTCGGACCTGTTATTGACAAGGTTCTTGCCGAAAACGACAAAGAGGGCGGAAGTGACGAATCCCTCGGCGAAGCAGGCGCCAAGATGTTTGAGAAGATGATCAAAGAAATGCCTGTACTTAGTCTTGCAAGCTTTGGCATGATGAGTGTCGACGACGTTCAGAGGATGCTGGATCAGATAAATTAATAGAGCAGCGCCCGGTGCTTAATGTATGATAAAATATATATTAGGTTATTATGCGCTGATTATGGAGACTTGCTATGGATGAGAGAAGTGTAAAAGACCTTTTGAATCTGGTTAAGAGCGGTGAAATATCTGTTGATGATGCTGTTCTTAGCCTTAAAAAGGAGCCTTTTGAAGACATGGGCTTTGCAAGGCCTGATTTTCACAGAGGAATAAGGCAGGGGAAGCCTGAGGTCATCTATGGCGCAGGTAAGACTCCGGAGCAGATATTTGAAATATCAAAAGCACTTCTTGTTAACAGCCAGAACAGGGTACTTATCACCAGAATGTCAGAGGAAGCTGCGCAGTATTATGAGAGCAGATTGTCTGAAAATGCAGACAGCTCTTTTCTCTATGACAGGACAAGTAAGATAGGAATAGCTTACAAAGAAGCCGGGAAGCCGGAGTTTTCAATCCCGCATGCAGCTTCAGATAAGCCCTATGAAGGCGATGGCAAGATAGTCGTTGCTACAGGCGGAACAAGTGATATACCAATTGCTGAGGAAGCGGCCCTTACTGCCGAGTTTTTTGGCAACAGGGTTGTAAGGCTTTACGATGTCGGTGTTTCCGGAATACACAGGCTTCTTGCGGAGGAGCCGATGGAAGAGATCATGACGGCGAGTGTTATCATAGCAATTGCCGGAATGGAAGGTGCTCTGCCGAGTGTTATAGGAGGTCTTGCTTCCGTACCGGTCATCGCGGTTCCTACAAGTGTCGGATACGGAGCTTCTTTCGGAGGTATTGCAGCTCTTTTGTCCATGCTCAATTCCTGCGCAAGCGGAGTCAGTGTGGTCAATATAGATAATGGTTTTGGTGCCGGATATCTTGCGGGCATGATAAACCAAAAATAAAAAGAAAGACGAGGCAAAAATAAAACAAAAATGGTGACTAACAAATCAAAGAGAGCGGTATCGATCGTCGCACTTACATTGATCCTGGCCATGGTTCTGGGTACAATAGCCAGCGCACTTACAGGATGCGGAGCAGCAGAGAAGAAAGACGATGCAGTGATCCGCCTTGGAGGAATGAAGGGTGCTACTACAATAGGCCTTGTAAATCTTGTTGATAAGATTGGTAAGGCTGAAACTGATAACAACTATACCTTTGAGATGTATACAGCCGGTTCTGATGTCATGGCAGCTATGGTTGCCGGTCAGGTTGATATTGCCACTGTACCTGCCAATGTTGCCTGTGTTATGAACAGCAAGGTAGAGGGCGGCGTATCTGTTATTGATATCAACACTCTTGGAGTCTTAAACTGCATTTCGGCCGGTGATCAGATCTCATCCTTTGCAGATCTTTCAGGCAAAACAGTTTATGCAACAGGACAGGGAGCTGTTCCTGAGTACACCATCAGATATCTTCTTGATGCAAACGGCGTAACTGACTGCAACCTCGAGTTCAAGTCAGAGCCGACAGAGATCGTTTCAATATTTGCAGAGAATGCCGATGCGGTAGCTATTCTTCCGCAGCCCTTTGTTACAGCAGCTCTTGCCCAGAACGAGGCTCTTAAGATCTCTTTTGACCTCAGTGACGAGTGGGCCAAGGTCAACCCCGACTGCAAGATTGTGACAGGCGTCACCGTGGCTTCCAATTCATTCATCAAGGACCACAAGGGACTTGTAGAGGCATTTTTAAAGGATCACAAGGAAAGCGCTGACAAGGCACTTTCAGATGTTGATACAACTGCAGCACTTGTTGTGGAGCAGGGCATTATCGCCAAGGAGCCTCTTGCCAAGAAGGCAATTCCAAACTGCAACATAACATGTATCACGGGAAAAGAAATGAAGAGTGCCCTTGAGGGTTACCTGAAAGCTTTATTTGAGCAGGATCCCAAGTCTGTGGGCGGAAGTCTTCCCGGGGATGATTTTTATTACGGAGCTTGACCGGGGGAAGATTTTAAGTGAAAAAAGTTTTGAAAAAAGTCATTCCGGTCATAGCATGGCTGTGTATCTGGCAACTGGTGGCTTTTATTATCCACAATAAAATACTGCTGGCAGGACCTATAGAGACGCTGAAGGCTCTTTTAACCCTGTCACAAAGTGCTGATTTCTGGGGATCGATAGCTGAGAGCACCTGGCGAATACTCCTTGGGTTCTTCATCGGCTCCGCCCTCGGTATCCTTGCGTCTTACCTGGCATATACAAAAGAGATCGTAAGGGAATTTCTGCAGCCCTTTGTTGTTACACTTAAGTCCGTGCCGGTGGCGAGTTTTGTCATTCTTCTTCTGATATGGTTCGGAAGCAGGAATATATCTGTTATAATCTGTGCCATGGTGGTTTTTCCGATCCTCTACCTCAGCAGCCTGGAAGGTCTTCTTAGCACCGACAGGAAGCTCCTTGAGATGACAGAGGTTTTCAGAATGCCAAGGGCGAGGGTGATAAGGTATATTTATCTGCCGCAGCTAAGGCCGTTTTTCCAGAGCGCATTTAAACTGGCAATCGGAATGAGCTTTAAGAGCGGAATAGCAGCTGAAGTTATCGGACAGCCGCTTCACACCATGGGGAACGGACTGTATCTGGCTAAGGTTTATTTGGAGACAGGCGAGCTTTTTGCATGGACTATAGTCATAGTCCTGATCTCTTTTATCTGCGAAAAGATACTTGCCCTTGCCACGGGGAGGGCTAAATGACAATAGAGGTAAAAGACATTAGGAAGTCATATGACGGAAGAAACGTCTTAAATGGCTTTAACTTAAATATAGAATCGGAACACAGCTACATAATCACAGGGCCTTCGGGCTGTGGCAAGACAACGCTCCTTCGGCTCATTCTCGGACTTGAGAAACCGGATGAGGGAACGGTCAAACTCCTTGGAGATTACAAGTATCCCTTCATCAATTCAGGCACGGTTTTTCAGGAGGACCGTCTTTGTGAGGAGTACGATGCAGTCACAAATGTGACCATGGTCAGCAGAAAGGTCTTTAAAGAGACTGTAACTCAGGAGCTTTTGCAGCTTCTTCCTGAGGAGGCTTTGCATAAACCGGTAAAAGAGCTGTCGGGAGGCCAGAGGAGACGAGTGGCAATCGTCAGAGCCTGCGCTATTCCCAGTGACATCCTGATAATGGATGAACCGTTTACGGGACTTGATGATGAGGCCCGGGAGAAGTGCATTGAATATATAAGACAAAAGCAGGGGTCCGGACCGCTGGTCCTTACGACTCATGACACAAGAGGCCTTGGCTTTGGCCGTATAATTCAAATGGTATGAAAAAAGGAGATTTTTTATGGTAACAAATGATGCGAGTATGAACAGCTTCAAGCACAAGATCATGGAGGAAGTGTGCAGACTGGAGTGGAATGGCGAAAACGACCAGGAGCACATTGAACAGCTTGTGCTTAAGATGATACCGGGCCCCAAGCCTGAGTATCGCTGCTGTGTATATAAGGAGAGGGAGATCGTAAGGCAGAGGATCAATCTGGCAAATGCCAAGGCTCCCAGCTACAATCCGGGATCAGAGAACATCGTACAGGTTATTGATCCTGCCTGTGACGAGTGCCCCATTGCAGCTTATTCTGTAACTGATAACTGCAGATTCTGTATGGGTAAGGCCTGCCTTAGTTCCTGCAAATTCGGGGCTATCACACCCGGTGATACACATATGCACATCGATCCCGCCAAGTGTAAGGAGTGCGGAATGTGTGCCAGTGCATGCCCTTACAACGCTATAGTTCATCTTGAGAGACCCTGTAAGAAGGCGTGCCCTGTAGGTGCCATTACTTACGATGAATACGGATACTGCAAGATAGATGAGGATAAGTGCATCCAGTGCGGACACTGCATCCACAGCTGTCCTTTCGCAGCAATCGGAAGCAAGACTTTCCTTGTAGACATCATCAAGGAGATCAAGGCCGGCAAGGAAGTCATTGCGATGTGCGCTCCTGCTACCGAGGGACAGTTCGGTGAAGAGATCACCATGGGTTCCATCAGAGAAGGCCTTAAGAAGATAGGCTTTGCTGACATGGTAGAGGTAGGACTTGGCGGTGATATGACTGCAGCCTATGAGTCAGCCGAGTGGTCGGAGGCATATAAGGAGGGCAGAAAGATGACAACCTCATGCTGCCCTGCATTTATCAACATGTTAAAGAAGCACTTCCCTGAGCAGTACAAGGAGAATATGTCATCAACAGTTTCACCTATGTGCGCTATCTCGAGATATTTAAAGGCTACAAGACCCGGTTGCGTTACTGTGTTCATCGGACCATGTATCGCCAAGAAGTCTGAAGCTCAGGATAAGTCTGTTCCGGACAATGCAGATTATGTTGTAACCTACGGCGAACTCAGAGCTCTCATGAGATCAAAGGATGCCAAGTTTGAGCCAGTTCCTGAGGATTATCAGGAATCTTCGATCTGGGGCAAGAGATTTGCGGCCAGCGGCGGTGTTGCCAATGCAGTTATTGAGTGTATGCATGAGAGAGGCGAAGATACAGAGGGTATCAAGCTTCACAGAGCAGCCGGCGGAGCAGAGTGCAAAAAGGCTCTTACACTCCTTAAGGTCGGTAAGCTCCCTGAGGATTTCATCGAGGGTATGGTATGTCCGGGAGGCTGCGTAGGCGGACCTTCTAGACATAAGAACATCAGCGATATCAATAAGCCGAGGGAAGCACTCCTTGCAAAGGCTGATGACAGAAAGGTTCTCGAGAACCTTAAGAATTATCCCATGGACAAGTTTTCTATGCACAGAGACGGTCATATGTAATACATTTGTAGTACCTGAGGATGTCATATATGGAAATACTGGGATTGTTTAAAAGACCGCGTGACACAAAAAAAATCCAAAAACGGATCATAACTGCACTGATGGTGGCAGTTACCGCTTTCTACATCATTAAATACAATGAGAAAGTATTTCATGTAGAAGATATGGGCGTTTTAGCTGAAGGGTTATCCTACGCCATCAGATATATTCCACTGGTCATCGTTACCGCCATTGGCGGTAATATACCTGGGATGATGTGTGTCCTTTTGGTGTTCCTTCACAGGTCTTATATAAGCAGCTCTTTTTCCTATATGACATTTATTTACCTTCTGGTAGTCTGTGTTGTGGACATGCTCTCAAGACGCCGCTTCTATGGCAAGTGGCAGAAGGTGCTTGCTGCCACAGCATTTTTGCAGCTACTGGTGGGAAATTTCTGGGGCATAATCCTTATACTCCTTAGCGACGAGGGGATTAACGGCTTAAACTTAAAGCAACAGCTGTTTTTCTTTTTAAATGCACTGCCGGGATGTCTTTTGAGCAGCTTCATTGTCTATTTATTATTCAAAAAGCTTCCGGACAGGATCAAATTATTATTCGGTAACGGTAAATACTATGTGGATCTCTCCAAACTATCCGAAGATGAGAGATATACTGTGGAGACCAGATCCAGAATAGGTCTTATCGTTATGAATATCATTATTTTCGAAGCACTGGTGATCGGCTTTTCGGCAGAACTTGCTTCCAATACCATTCTTCCCATAATTAAAAATGAGAATACAACATTACAATCCGGCGATATTTCAATCTCTGAGATTGGCAGTTCAGACAGGATCGAGTCGATCGTAAGCCGTCAGATGGAAGAAGCGTTCCAGTCTGAAACGACGTATTTCAATGAACAGGTATCCGGTATCAGGCAGATAGATTATAAGTTCTCAATCCAGCTTGCAATGCTTATATCCGTTGTTGTGATTCCGTTGGCTATCTTTCTCAACAGGTATGCCCAGTGGAGAATTGCAAGGCCTATCAGGATGCTGTCCAAGGCTATGACAAATATCTACAATTCCAAGGACAAAGATTTAAATACTGCGGTAGAAGCCGTTCATAATCTTGATATCAACACCAGGGATGAGATAGAAGGCCTTTATCATGCCGTGGACCTTACGGTGTACAGGCTCGTGGAATATATTGATCTTGTGAGGAGCAGACAGAACATTGAAGATCAGCTTGAGATCGCAAGATCAGCAAATGAAGCCAAATCCAGGTTCTTGTCAAGTGTTTCCCATGAGATCAGAACACCTATCAATGCTGTACTTGGCTTTGATGAGATGATCCTTAGGGAATCCACGGATGAAAACATCCTTAATTACGCCAGGGATATTCAGGGATCGGGCAAGACTCTTTTGGCGCTCATAAACGATATCCTTGATTTCTCCAAGATCGAGGCCGGTAAGATGGAGATCATCCCTGTGGAATATGAGCTTGGCTCTGTCCTTAACGATCTCTACAATATGTCAGATATAAAGGCCAGGGAAAAGAACCTTGAGCTGACTATAAATGTTAATGAGAATATCCCTCATATCCTTTTCGGAGATGAGATAAGGATCAAGCAGTGCATACTCAACATTGTCACAAATGCTGTAAAATATACGGAAGCAGGTTCAGTTGTGATCGATGTGGACTACGAAGAAGTTGAACCGGAAAATCCTGAATTTGATGATGCAGAGGATATTCTTGTTAAGGTAAAGGTTTCGGATACCGGAATAGGCATAAGGCAGGAAGATATGGATAAGCTCATGTCTGCCTTTGAGAGGATAGATGCCAGGAAGAACCGTACAATAGAAGGATCCGGACTTGGTATCAACATTGTTGTCAGCCTTCTTGAAATGATGGATTCCAAGCTGAATGTATCCAGTGAATACGGTAAGGGAAGCGAATTCTCTTTTGCCATAAAACAGCGCGTAGTGGACTGGGAACCCGTCGGCGATTTCGCACAAAGAGCAGGTGAAGTGAGCAGGGCATCCGGCGGATATCATGAGAGCTTCCATGCTGAAAACGCCAAAATTCTTGTGGTTGACGATACAAGAACAAATCTTACGGTTATAAAGGGACTTCTGAAGCAGACCAGGATTCAGGTAGATACAGCTGCCAGCGGAATGGAAGCTATTGATATGGTAAAAAAGAATAAGTATGATATTATCTTTTTGGACCATAGAATGCCTGAGATGGATGGAGTACAGACCTTCCATGCCATGAAGGAGATGTCTGATAATATGAGCAATGATACGCCGGTGGTTGCGCTGACGGCCAATGCGATTTCAGGATCCCGCGAGATGTATCTCGGCGAGGGCTTTGCCAACTATATGTCCAAGCCGGTGGATCCTTCCAAGCTTGAGGAGATGATCCTTATGTATCTGCCTGAGGATATGGTCACAAAATCTGTTGCAGGTGAGATGGGCTCTGATGGAGCGGAAATGGATGACGAGGAAAAGAATGCATTCCAGGATCTGCTCAAGCTGACAGGTGTGGATATAAATGCCGCCATTGAAAGATGCGGATCTGCAGTACTTGCAAGGGATGTAATGAAGGATTTCTGGCTTTCCATCGATGAGAGGTCAGGAGCCATCGAGCGCTATGAGTCAGAGAACGACATCAAGAATTACACCATCTATGTACATGGCCTTAAGAGCTCGGCCAGGGCGGTTGGAGCGCTTGATCTTTCGGATAAGGCAGAATATCTTGAGAGCTGTGGAAATAACGGCGATGTAGATGAGATAAAGCTTCTTACTCCTGAGCTTCTTGCACTGTACAGAAGCTATAACAGAAGGCTTGAGCCTCTCTTTGAAGGGGAGAATGATGATAAACCCGAAATAGACGCCGGGCAGCTACAAGAAGCATTTGCTTCCATAAAAGAATTTGTTTCTGCATCGTATTTTGACAGCGCTGATGATATTATGGAAATGCTTGACGGTTACTCTATTCCGGAGGAACACAGGAACAAATTCCACGAAGTTAAGAGGCTTTTGGCAGCAGTTGACAGAGATGGACTTTTAAATATATTGTAGAGTAAATATAAATGAGAGGCACCCTTATATGGATAACAAAAGAGTACTGCTTATCGGAATACAAAAGAGCTTTATGATAAATGCCATAATGGTAGGTCTTCTGAAGGAAGACTTCCAGGTAGAGACAGTCAATCCCAGTGAAGTGGCTGTTAAGCAGATGCCTGACAAGCCCAGGATATATATCCTTTATCTTGGAGATTTTACGGAAGATCATTACGGTCTGCTCAAATATATAAGCGAAGCTATTGATGCAGAGCGTTTTATGTTGTACCTTATTGGCAATAAAGAGGAACTGGATCTTGCTGTATCTGTGATCGGCAAAGAGAAGATCCAGGAGACATATTTAAGACCTCTTGACGTTAAGCTGCTTGTACAGGAACTCAACACAGTTTTTGACTACAGTGCTGTGGATGAGAGCCTTAAGAAAAAAGTGCTCATTATCGATGATGACGGTGCTATGCTCAGAATGATGAAGACATGGCTCTCCGTCAAATATCATGTTTATATGGCGAGCTCAGGCAAGATCGCACTTTCTTTCCTTGCACAGAACCCTGTGGATCTCATTCTCCTGGATTATGAGATGCCGGTCATGAACGGCCCCGAGGTTCTTAAAGAGATCAGGGAGACCCAGAGTATCAAGGATATTCCCGTAATTTTCCTGACAGCCAAGGATGACAAGGAAAGTGTAATGAAGGTCATCAGCTTAAAGCCTGCCAAATATCTTTTAAAATCAATGCCAAAAGAAAAACTCATTGGCTCAATTGATGATTTCTTTACAGTCCTGGAAAACAGGAAAAAATCAAAATAAGGGAAAAGGTAAATTTTCATGGTCTCCAAGCTTATTGACAAGATTCAAAAGACAAACGCACCAATAGTGGTGGGGCTTGACCCCAAACTGGATTTTATTCCGGACAGAATAAAAGACAAATGCTTCGAAGAAAAAGGAAAAAATCTTGAAGGGGCAGCAGAAGCCTTCTGGCAGTATAATAAGGAGATCGTAGACAGTATCTATGATATAGTTCCGGCAGTTAAACCCCAGATAGCAATGTACGAGGAACTGGGAATACCGGGACTCATAACTTATAAGAAGACAGTAGATTACTGCAGGGAAAAGGGTCTTGTGGTGATCGCGGACGTAAAGAGGGGAGACATCGGTTCAACATCTCTCTCATACGCACAGGCACATCTGGGAGGAGTAAAAATCGGGGATTCTACATTCCGTGGCTTTGATGCTGATTTCGCCACAGTTAACCCCTATCTTGGAACAGACGGCGTTAAGCCTTTTATAGATGTATGCAACAGCTCTGACAAGGGAATTTTTGTGCTGGTCAAGACTTCAAACCCATCCAGCGGAGAATTCCAGGACAGACTTATTGACGGAAAGCCACTGTATGAAATAGTCGGCGAGCAGGTAGAGAAGTGGGGACTTGATTCCATGGACGGTGCTGACAGCAATGTAGGAGCGGTAGTTGGAGCTACCTATCCCGAGATGGGCAGGATCTTAAGAGAGATAATGCCTCACGCCTACATTCTTGTTCCGGGCTATGGTGCTCAGGGCGGCAAGGGAAAAGACCTTGTTCATTTCTTCAACAAAGACGGTCTCGGAGCTATTGTGAATTCCTCAAGAGGAATAATCGCTGCCTGGAAGAGTGATGCTTACAAAGAGTTTGCTGACGGAAAGGTCGGCGATGCTGCAAGAGCAGCGGCTCTTGATATGAAAAAAGACATTGAAGACGCACTACAAAGGAGAGTATAGTTATGGAGAGGTACAAGGAAGAATTTATCGAATTCATGGTAGACAGTAATGTTCTTAAGTTTGGGGAGTTCACACTTAAGAGCGGACGCAAGTCTCCGTTTTTTATGAATGCAGGAGCATATGTTACAGGAGCTCAGCTTCGCAAACTGGGTGAGTATTATGCAAGAGCTATCCATGATACCTATGGACTTGAGTTTGATGTATTGTTCGGACCTGCTTACAAGGGAATCCCTCTTGCTGTAGCAACAAGTGTTGCGATCAGCGAGCTATACGGCAGAGAGATCAGATACTGTTCTAACAGAAAAGAGATCAAGGACCACGGAGATAAGGGAATCCTTTTGGGATCCAAGCTTCGTGACGGAGACAGGGTTCTTATCATCGAGGATGTTACAACATCCGGTAAATCCATCGAGGAGACTGTTCCGATCATTCAGGCTCAGGCAGAGTGTGATATCGTAGGTCTTATGGTTTCACTCAACAGACAGGAGAAGGGTCAGGACTCAGACATGAGTGCTCTCGATGAGATCAAGGAGAGATACGGCTTTGGCGCTCATGCTATTGTCAACATGTCCGATGTTGTTGAATATCTCTACAACAGACCGATTGATGGTGAAGTTCTTCTGACAAAAGAGATCAAGAAATCTATTGATGAATACTACGCTGAATATGGCGCTAAATAATACAGGAGGTCATTTATGGACGAGCATGTATACAAGGTTTTGGGTGGATCCGGGGCGCTTAATATTGCCTTTGGAATAATCTCTATCATTGTGGGAGTTTCCACAGGTGTTCTTCTTATCATCAGTGGGGCTAAGCTCCTTGGTTCCAGAAAGAAAATAATATTCTGATATGAAAAAGTTCAAACTTCGCATAAAAAAATTCGAACCGGTCAGAGACCGTTATATGTTTACCGATAACAGACATCCCGAGAAAGGCGTAATGTCCGCAATCTTGGGATGTATATCTGTTACCGCACTGGTTGTTTCCGTCGTTTTTACATACAGGGACGGAGGCCAGGCTCAGATCAGATACGCCGCAGCGGCTTTAGTTGCGGCCATTTTTTCTGTTGCGGGAATTATTCTCGGAATTATGTCAAGATTTGAACGGGATATTTTCAAGCTCTTTCCAAACCTGGGGATCATTCTGAATTTGTTATCCATTATTTTTATTGTGTTTTTACTGGTTTTGGGCTTTATGTAACAGGTAATTTTGCAGGTGTAAATGTTAATTTTTTTGTAAGATTTTAGTGGCACAATATTTAGTATTATGTTATGATACGTGTGACTAAATATAGGAGGATACAATGCCAAAAGTAGGAATTGTAATGGGCAGTGATTCAGATATGCCCGTAATGAGTAAGGCAGCAGATGTTCTTGATCAGCTGGGGATAACCTATGAGATGCGCATAATTTCAGCGCACAGGGAGCCTGATGAATTCTTTGAATACGCCAGGACAGCTGAGGAAAAGGGCTTTAAAGTTATTATAGCAGGAGCAGGTATGGCAGCTCATTTGCCGGGTATGTGCGCTGCGATCTTTCCGATGCCGGTCATCGGAATCCCGATGCACACAACTTCCCTTGGCGGAAGAGATTCTCTTTACAGCATAGTTCAGATGCCTTCAGGCATTCCTGTCGCAACCGTAGCTATTAACGGCGGAGCCAATGCGGGACTGCTTGCTGCTAAGATTCTTGCAACATCTGATGATGAGCTTTTAGGTAAGCTCAAGGATTACTCCAAATCCCTCAAGGATGCGGTAGTAGCCAAGGATGCTAAATTGCAGGAAGTCGGATATAAGAATTACAAATAAATAGGAATTAAGAGGAGTGAATGATGGCACTGGATTACAAATCAGCTGGAGTAGATATTGAAGCGGGCTATAAGTCCGTTGAACTTATCAAGGATTATGTTAAGCAGACAAACAGACCTGAGGTATTAGGCGGACTTGGTGGATTTTCGGGAGCCTTTTCCATGGCTGCGATCAAGGACATGGAGGATCCGGTTCTTTTATCGGGAACAGACGGTGTCGGCACCAAGATCAAGCTGGCATTTCTTTTGGATAAGCATGATACTATCGGGATCGACGCTGTGGCAATGTGTGTAAACGACGTTGCCTGTGCAGGCGGAGAGCCATTATTCTTCCTTGACTATATAGCCTGCGGAAGAAATATACCTGAGAAGATCGCTGCGATCGTAAAGGGTGTGGCAGAGGGCTGCAAGCAGTCTGAATGTGCACTTATCGGTGGTGAGACTGCTGAGCACCCGGGACTTATGCCCGAGGAAGAGTACGATGTGGCAGGATTTACCGTAGGTGTTGTTGACAGAAAAGACATGATAGACGGAAGCACCATCAAGGCAGGCGATGTTCTTATCGGTGTTGCCAGCAGCGGTGTTCACTCCAACGGATTTTCACTGGTTCGCAAGGTCTTTGACGTGACAAAAGAAAACCTTGAGACATATTATGATGAACTTGGAATGACTCTTGGCGAGTGCCTCCTTACACCCACAAGGATCTATGTAAAGATGATGAAGTCCCTTAAGACTTCAGGTGTAAGAGTAAAGGGCTGCTCACATATCACAGGCGGCGGATTCTACGAGAATATTCCAAGAATGCTTCCGGATGGTATCAAGGCAGTCATCAAAAAAGACAGTTACGACATCCCGCCTATCTTCCCGCTTATGCAGAAGAAGGGTGAGATTGACGAGAAGATGATGTACAACACCTTCAACATGGGCCTTGGAATGGTCCTTGCTGTAGATAAAGACGATGTAGATGCTGCGCTGAAGGCTATTGAGGCTTCAGGAGACAAGGCGTGGGTAGTAGGCTCATGTGAGAGCGGCGAGAAGTGCGCAGAACTGATATAAGAGGGAACTGAGTAATGAAAATCGCTGTTCTTGTGTCTGGAGGCGGTACTAATCTCCAGGCAATTATCGATGCTATAGAGAATAAGACCATAACCAATACAGAGATCTGCCTGGTATACAGCAACAATCCCAAGGCTTATGCCCTTGAGAGAGCCAAAAAGGCCGGTATTAAGAGTGTCTGCAAGAGCCCCAAGGAGTTCGAAAACAGAGAGGACTTTAATAAAGCTCTTTTACAGATATTAAAAGATGCTTCTCCGGACCTTGTAGTACTGGCAGGCTGTCTGGTTGTTATTCCGGATATTGTTGTTAAGGAGTTTGAGGGAAGGATCATCAATATACATCCTTCACTTATTCCGTCCTTCTGCGGAACAGGCTATTATGGCCTCAAGGTTCACGAGAAGGTTTTGGAGAGAGGCGTAAGAGTCTCAGGTGCAACTGTTCATTTTGTGGACGAGGGCACCGATACAGGACCGATCATTTTACAGAAACCTGTAATGATAAGACAGGATGATACTCCGGAGGTGCTTCAGAAGAGGATCATGGAGCAGGCCGAGTGGAAGATACTTCCAATGGCAATTGATCTGATTGCCAACAATAAAGTTCAGATCAGGGGAAATAAAGTATTTATCGAAGGGTATGAAGAGGAGACGGTTTTCTGATGAAAGTTTTGATAGTAGGCGGCGGCGGACGTGAACATGCAATTGCTGAGGCGGTTTCAAGATCGCCCCAGGTAGACAAGATATACTGTGCACCGGGTAACGGCGGAATAGCAGAGCTTGCTGAGTGCGTGCCAATCACTCCGATGGAATTTGATAAGCTCACTTCTTTTGCAAAAGAAAAAGAGATCGACCTTACAATAATCGGAATGGACGATCCGCTTGTGGGCGGTATTGTTGATGCATTTGAAGCGGAGGGACTCAGGGTATTCGGACCTCGTAAGAATGCAGCTATCCTTGAAGGAAGCAAGGCTTTCTCCAAAGATCTTATGAAGAAATATGGCATTCCTACCGCAGCTTATGAGACTTTTGATAATGCAGAGGAGGCACTGAAATATCTTGAAGGTGCCAAGTTCCCCATTGTACTTAAGGCAGACGGACTTGCGCTCGGAAAAGGTGTCCTTATTTGTCAGGACCTTGAGGAAGCCAAGGCCGGAGTCAAGCAGATAATGCAGGATAAGAAGTTCGGAGATGCCGGTAATCATATGGTCATCGAAGAGTTCATGACAGGCAGAGAAGTTTCTGTGCTGTCTTTTGTGGATGGTAAGACATACAAGCTTATGTCCAGTGCTCAGGATCACAAGAGAGCAGGAGATGGCGATACAGGACTCAACACAGGCGGTATGGGTAACTTTTCACCGAGTCCTTTCTACACTGAAGAGATTGATAAGTTCTGCCGTGAGAATATCTATGGCAGGACAGTGGAAGCTATGGCCAAGGAAGGCAGAGAGTTCAAGGGTGTTATTTTCTTTGGACTTATGCTGACAGAGGATGGCCCCAAGGTTCTTGAATATAACGCGAGATTTGGAGATCCCGAAGCACAGGTTGTGCTTCCGAGACTTAAAACTGATATAATAGATGTTTGTAATGCCTGCATAGACGGAACACTTGGAAGTCTTGACCTTGAGTTTGAGGACAAGGCTGCTGTATGCGTTGTTCTTGCCAGTGACGGATATCCGCTCAGCTACGAGAAGGGCAAGCTCATTAAGGGACTTGAGAACTTCAAGGGCAAGGATGGATACTACTGCTTCCATGCAGGAACAAAGCTTACACCGGAGGGTATTGTTACCAATGGTGGAAGAGTGCTTGGCATAACAGCAAAAGGTGACACTCTATCAGAAGCCCGCAAAAAGGCTTATGAAGCTACAGAGTGGGTAGACTTTGAGAATAAATACATGCGTCATGACATCGGTAAGGCGATTGATGAAATGGAGGAGTGAAATATGAAAAGAATAGGAAAGAGACTTATGTCGCTTGGGCTTTCAGCCGTACTTTCAGCGACAATATTCGTATCAATGGGTATGCAGGCTTTTGCTTACACAGAGACTACAGGAACGGTTTCAACCTCAAATGTTAAGGTAAGATCAGAAGCCAGCACAACTGCTTCACAGATCTCAAGCCTCAGAGAAGGTGATACTGTTGAGATCATCGATGAAGCCAAGGATGCTTCAGGCTATGTATGGTACAAGATCCGTGTCAACAAGAGTGAGCAGGGCTATGTAAGAAGCGACCTCATCAAGAAGGCAGGTGGCGATTCATCAGCTAAGGCTACTACAACCACAACATCCAATACTACAGAGTCCAACGCTGCAGCAGCATCACTTCCTGCAACAACAGTAACTGCTACAGATACTAAGACAGCAACCATCACACAGGACAGTGTTAATGTTCGTGAGGGTGCCGGCACAGCTTACAACTCAGTTGGTAAGGTTAAAAAAGGCGATACTGTTACAATTACAGGTGAGGCAACAGGCACAGATAACAAGACATGGTATCAGGTAACCTTTGGCAGCAACAGCAAGACAGGATTTATCAGAAGCGACCTTCTTGAAGTAAGCGAGGCAGCTCCTGCTGAGAACACAGAAAACCCTGAGGGCGGCGAAACTCCTGAAGCAGTAGAGGGTGAAGGCGAGAATGCAGAAGCAGCTGAAGATGCACAGTCTGAGGAGGACTCACAGCCCGCTTCAGCAGGTGATGCAGGTGACGGGCACTATTCACTTATGTACCTTGAGGATGGAGAGAATGGTTCCGTATGGTATCTCTATGACAACGTAGAAGGCTACAGAGTTAAGGTTAATGAGCTCATCGAGGCAGCCAAGAGCAGTGATGAGGTTAACAAACTCGTTAAGACAAACAATAATTACAAGACAATCCTTATTATCCTTGCAATAGTGATTGCAGCACTTGTAGTAGGACTTATCCTTCTTGCACTCAAGCTTCGTGATTCACTCTATTATGAAGAGGAAGAGGAAGATGAGTACGACCGTTATTCACAGTCTTCCAGAAGAAGAGCACGTGATGATGACGATGAGGAAGATCCAAGAGCTGCAAGAAGACAGGCTTCTGAGAGAACTGTAAGACCTTCAAGGGACGACAGCGCAAGAACAGTAAGACCAAGAAGAGACGAGGAGTCAGAGGAGAGACCTGTAAGACAGAGAAGATCTGCAGAGTATGACGAGGAACGTCCTGCAAGAAGAAGTTCAGAGGACAGACCTGTAAGAAGACCTGCAAGAGATGATTCCGAGGAACGCCCTGTAAGAAGACCTTCCAGAGCAGAAGAAGAGCCAAGAAGAGAAGAGGCTCCCAGACGTAAGGCTAAGAACTTCATCGGCGATGATGACGATTTTGAGTTTGAGTTCCTTGATCTGGACGATGAAAAGTGAGAGATAGAACCTCCGCTATATGCGGAGGTTCTTTTTCGTAGTGGGAAAAATCTGTAATATGTGTTATACTAAATGTGTCACACCGAGCAGAACTTCTTTATCAAGGAGATCGAAATGATCATAGAAATTGATTTTAACAGTGATGAAGCGATATATGTCCAGCTCTGTAATCAGATCATATTGGGAATTGCAACGTCCCAGTTCAGAGAAGGGGAGCAGCTTCCCAGCGTAAGGCAGCTTGCCGAGACCATTGGCATCAACATGCATACGGTCAACAAGGCATACTCGATCCTGCAGCAGGACGGATTTGTTAAGATCGACAGGAGAAGGGGAGCAATCATAGCTATTGATATCAACAAGCTCAAGGCCCTTAAGGAAGCCAGAGCAGAGCTGGCTGTGGTGCTTGCCAGAGGAATATGTAAGGGTATCGGAAGGGATGATATCCACGCTCTTGTTGATGAACTCTATGACAATTACGAAGCTAACACAAACCTTTAACAGAAAGGATAGTATATGGAATCTAAATTCACAGCTATGGCGGCGGATGTACTTAAGCTAGCCAAGAGAACAGCCAGAACTTTAAAACTTAATTATGTCGGAACAGAACATATCCTCATGGGTCTTATCCTGGAGGATGGATGCGTTGCATCCAGGATCCTTATCGACAACGGTATCGATGAGAACAGGATGATGGAGATGATAAGGGATCTTATCGTTCCGGACAGCAATGTCAGGACTCTTGACAGGGATGGATTTTCTCCCAGAGCGGAGAAGGTCTTAGAGGAAGCCCACAGACTTGCTGAGCGTTTTCATGCGGATAAGACCGGAACAGAGCACATTCTTCTTGCTCTTATCAAGGAGGGAGAGAATGTTGCAGTAAGACTTATCAGCACCCTCAATGTGCCTGCTCAGAAGATTTATGCTGAGACACTCGCAGCAATGGGCGAGGATCCCAATATTGTAAAAGAGGATCTGGGCAGGAAGGCGGTTTCACCCAAGGCCGGCAAGAAGGCATCAATACTGGCGCAGTACAGCCGTGATATGACGGCACTGGCTGCTGAGGGTAAGCTTGACCCTGTTATCGGAAGGCAGAGGGAGATAAAGAGAGTTATCCAGATACTCTCCAGAAGGACCAAGAACAATCCCTGTCTTATAGGTGAGCCGGGTGTCGGTAAGACTGCAGTTGTAGAGGGACTTGCACAGAGGATCGCTTCCGGTGATGTCCCGCTTACAGTACAGAACAAGAGACTTGTAACCCTTGACCTTTCGGGCATGATCGCCGGATCCAAGTACAGAGGTGAGTTTGAGGAGAGGATCAAGAAGGTCATCAAGGAGGTTGCAGATGATGGAAATATCATCCTCTTTGTTGATGAGATGCATACCCTTATCGGTGCCGGCGGTGCAGAAGGCGCTATTGATGCCTCCAATATTTTAAAGCCTTCTCTTGCAAGAGGCGAGATACAGATGATCGGTGCAACAACGATCACCGAGTACCGCAAGTATGTTGAGAAGGATGCAGCACTTGAGAGGAGATTCCAGCCTGTCAATGTGGATGAGCCTACGAAGGAAGAGGCAACAGAGATCCTGAACGGTATTGTAAGCAAGTACGAGGAGCATCATAAGGTTACAATTACACCTGAGGCTATAAAGGCAGCAGTTGAGCTCTCAGAGAGATATATCAATGACAGAAACCTTCCTGATAAGGCTATTGACCTTATCGACGAAGCAGCTTCTGCTGTGAGACTGCGTACCATGGGAGTATCTTCCAAGGTCAAAGACCTTGAGCAGGAGATCAAGGATCTCGACATCAAGATAGAGACAGCCCTTAAGGATGCTGATTTTGTAAATGCAGGTATTTACAACAAGCAGCAGAACCAGCTCCTTGGTAAGCTTCAGAGAGTTAAAAATGCTGAGAAAAAGAAAAACCTCTCAGCAGGCTATATAGTAAATGAGAATGATATAGCAGAGGTTGTTGCCGAGTGGACCAGGATCCCTGTCAAGAAGATTGCAGAGAAGGAATCCGAGAAGCTTCTTAAGCTCGAATCTGTGCTCCACAAGAGAGTTATCGGACAGGAGGATGCTGTAAAGGCAGTATCCAAGGCTATCAGAAGAGGAAGAGTCGGACTTCAGGATCCAAACAGACCTATCGGATCATTCCTTTTCCTTGGACCTGCAGGTG
>JAEEGF011514996.1_pt1 | contig 22866 bp, 18 predicted proteins | sample 9134171 | NCBI WGS metagenome assembly JAEEGF01 (sample SAMN16246542, study PRJNA631951) | gut metagenome | biome: gut microbiome; feature: rumen; material: AP-attached | host: Bos | place: Iran: Karaj | collected 2018-10
TCGGACTGTCCCAGTTTGGCGTCGCGCCATTTGGTCATGGAGCCGAGTCCGCCCATGATGTCGAAAAGGTCCCACACCGCGCCGTCGGTCTCTTTGGCCAGACGGTAGAACACATCGCGGGCGAGCAATCCGTGGACGTTGGCTGCATATTTGCGTCGCGCCACTTTCTTATAGCTGTCGTTGTTGGTGATAAAGACAAAGGCGCATTCGGGGTTCACGGCCTTTATGCTGTCGATGATGCGCAGGTAGTTGCGACGGAACGCCACGGTGTCGAAAGTTTTGCCCGCCGCGTCGTTGATGCCGATGCCGAAAATTACGAGGTCGGGCTTGACAAGCTGCAGGTCTTTGGTGAAATAGGGACATTTGTCGTGGTAGTCGTAGGTGGCGGCGCCGTTAACGCCGATGGAGCTGAACGTAATGCCGCTTTTGCGGTTGGCGAGGTACACTCCCGTAAGGGTGAACGACTGCTCCTCTTTGCAGGGCATCACAATGGTGAAGGAATCCACTGTGGTGTGGAAATTATACACATAGCGCCTGGTTTGGAGGTTTATGTATGTTGGAAGGTACTCTCTGTCCTGAAATTTGATATACGGGGCCACATTGCCTGTTTCGGAATATCCCAGAAGGATTATCTGCGTGGTGCCGAAATTGATGCGAGGCTCGTTTAGTGTTATCTTTATCCATTCGGTTGAGTCGTAGGCAGTTACGGCAATGCCGCATAGTCCCAGCAATTTCTGTGGCTCTTTGTAAACATTTCGTGTAAGTTGCAGAGTGTTAGATTTTTGTATCTTGTAGTCGGCAGGATTGTTGCATTTGGCGCCTACCGAGTAGGGGAAAATCATGCCTCGGTCGGCAGTGATACCGGTGAAATTGGTGAGTATGTTGGTGCGTATGCGGTGCGACAGCGTGCCGGCCTGCACGTGTGAGCCCCCAATATGCATTATATTCACATTGCCGCGCTTTAAAGAAACCACCGCGCCGCATTTCTTGAAAAAGGCTTTCATTTTCGGCGAATTCTTGTCGTAGATAAGGGTGTCGGCGGAGAGGTTGATAAAAGGATATTTTTCGGCAATATCGTCGTTAACCACTTGAGCCTTAGCTGCAAAGCTTACCAGCAAAAACAGTGCTACTATCGTTGTTTTGAATATTCTTTCCATATTTTGTCGAACTTTTCGGGTGCGAAATCTTTTTTGAACAAATAAAACTCGTACATGGTGCGGAAGGCATCGACGAGGTATCCGGCCATTTTCCTTGCCCCCTTTTCGGAGAAATGCAGGTAGTCGGCACCGCCGAGACCGTTCTTAACCCATGTGTTCATCGAGCCGCTGCCGCCCATCACGTCGTACATGCTCCAGAAAGCCGTCTCGTTGTCGAGGGCCATGGTCTTTAGTTCGTGAATCACTCCCGGCAGCTGGGGGTAGGTCTGCAGGCCGCCCGTCTCGCTGTTGCGGCACATATCGGCGGGACCTATGAAGATTATCTTTGCGTCGGGACAGGTGTGGTGCAGTATCCGCAACTGACGTTGCATCTCTTTGGCATAATGCTCCTGATTTCCTTTTCCGTGAAGGTAAGGCACCGAGTTGCCGCCGTACTGGTAAAGGATAAGTCCCACGTTCATCTCGGCAAACGAGCGTGCCAGAAGCGCGCTGTCGATCATCTGAATCTGGTGTCCCGACGCTCCGCGCATTGAGATATTGTCCACACTTACGCCATAGTCGCCATCCACCATTATGCCATACACATCGGCCACGCCCTGCACCGTAACACGTGCCGAGGTTACGGCAGTGTCGAGTTTCCACGAGAGGCTGCCCACACCCATCTCGGTACTTACCTGCTGGTCGGTGGTGCCGTTGGCGGTAAGCGAAACGGCCACGTTGCCCGACAGGTTGTCGAACAGCACTGTTACTTTAGAAAACGATTTCAGATGCTCGTCGCGGGTGTCGGACTTGGTGGCGTTGATGGTGGCCGAGGCGGTGCTGTTAACACGGCAGCATTTGGCCATGGGACCATAATGTCCGTGGTTGCGCGACACGGTGCTGTCGCCATACGAGGCGTAGCGGGTGAAATCGCCGGTGGCGTACTGGCTAACCGAGGTACAAGGTATCGTCTGCGAGAAAGGCAGGAGTCCCGCCCCCGCTCCGCCGAAAGTCGCCTGCATATAGGCACGCAGCTCATCGCTCATGCGGTCCATCTCAATCTGCGAATCGCCGTAGTGCAGTATGCGCACCACCTTGCCCTCGGCAGCGGCGTTCTCGGCTCGGGCAAAGAAATCGTCGAAAAAATGGATGTCGCCGTCGGGAAGGGCAAAGCCCATGGTGCTGTCGGAGAAAAAATCGGCGTAATAACGCACCTTGTCCTTGACTTTGGCGTAGGTGGCGGCCTCGGCTCTTGTGCAACGCCGCTTGTCGATCTTTTCGATATCCACTTCCTGCTGATTGCCGCCTGCCAATACCGCACTGATAGAGGGCATACGCAGCTTTATCCCGGCAATGGTTATGCCGTCTTTCGGAAACAGAAGGCATACAACACCCAACACCGCAATAACTGTAACCAAGAACAAAACCGTCTTATACGACTTCATTAAATGTGAATAATCTACTGATTTTTAATAATTTACAAACAAACACCTTTCGGCATTGCGGTTGCAAAGATACGAAAAAAAATTGTCATTTGAAAGGCTTTTGGCTATTGCAGTGCATCATAATTATATGTTATTGTTACGGCAATAAAACCATCATAAAACCTATCCATTATTTGTTGATAATCAAACTTCAATTAATGCGGTATCCCCAAAAATAGTTGTTGTTGTGCGATTGTTTTCCAATGGAAGGAAAATACCATCGGCAACTCATTACAAAATATTGATATTTAATTTATTTATGTGATTGTTATGGAAAAACTCACCCTCTTTTTTGCATTGTCGAATAAAAATCGTAACTTTGCACTTGCAAACACCCAAACATCCCACACTGCAATGGACAAGATATTAGTTGTTGACGACGAGCAGGACCTTTGCGAGATACTGCAATTCAACCTCGAGAGCGAAGGCTACGAAGTGGACACCGCCAACTCCGCCGAGGAAGCCCTCGAAATGGTGGGACCGCAGCACTGCCTCATACTGCTCGACGTGATGATGGACAAAATGTCGGGCTACCAGATGATGAACATACTGCGCAAGGAACGCGGCAACGACATCCCCATCATTTTCCTCACCGCCAAAAGCACCGAAAACGACATGCTCACAGGATTCAGCCTTGGCGCCGACGACTACATTGCCAAACCTTTCTCCATAAAAACCGTGCTCGCCCGCGTGAAAGCCGTGCTGAAACGCTCTCAAGCCGACACCTCGGCCACCGCCAAACAAAACACCTCCAACACTCTCTCCGCTGGCGACATCAGCATCGACACCGACGCCAAACATGTGTTTGTTGACGGCAACGAGATACAGCTCACACGCAAGGAGTTCCTCATCCTGGCCATGCTTATGCAGTCGCCCGACAGGTATTTCACCCGTCAGGAGATACTCGACAAAGTGTGGGACGAGGACACCTTCGTCTCCGACCGCAGCGTTGACGTGCACATTACCCGCCTGCGCAAAAAACTCGGCAACGCAGGCAACCACATAATAAACCGCATCGGTTTCGGTTATTATTTCAAATACTAAAACCTGACTATTTTGAAGGACAAAAGACTGACATACAAGCAGAAAACAATCATCTACTTTGTCGCGGCTTTAGTGGCATACACTGTAGTTTTTGCCATTTTCGCCGACTGGGGCAAGGCCTCCACATTTATATTATACTTCGCCCCCCTGCTCATTTTCACCGTTATATTGATAATAATAGGTAACACCTCCGACAAACTGTGGTCGGTGATGGACATACTGAACAAATTTGTTGGCGATGCCGAAAAAGGAGCTCCCGACTACGACACGGTGCGTTTTCCCAACACCGCCTCCGGTGAGACGGGCAACAAAATCATCTTCTTATACAAACAACTGGAAAACAGTAAGTTGGAGATAATCAAGGAGAAAGACCGCAACCGCCAGATGAAACAGGAGATGACCAACAACATCGCCCACGAGCTGAAAACCCCCGTTACCAGCATACGCGGCTACCTCGAGACACTGCTCGGCGACAAGCCCCTCGACGAAGAGCGCCGCCACTATTTCCTCGACCGCTCGTACCAACAGACGCTACGCCTGTCGAACCTTATCAACGATGTATCGATAATCAACAAAGCCGAGGAATCGTCGGAGCTGTTCCCGAAAGAGGAGCTGAACGTCCGCCAGATAGCGCAGGAGGCCATCGACGAGCTTGCCGACGCCATCGCCGAAAAGAACATCTCCGTGACAAACGACATACGTCCCGACATCAACATCAACGGCAACCACAGCCTGATGTACAGCATTTTCCGCAACCTGATAGAAAACGTGGTGTCGTACGCCGGCGAGAACATCAGCATCGGCATGGAGTCGCACAAGGAGGACAAGGAGTTCTACTATTTCCGTTTCTACGACACGGGATGCGGCGTAGAGGAGCAGTACATCACCCGCCTGTTCGACCGTTTTGTGCGTATCGATACCGGCCGCAGCCGCAAAAACGGCGGTACGGGACTGGGACTGTCGATAGTGAAACACGCAGTGCTTTTCCACCAAGGCAGCATTGTGGCCAAAAACTCGCCCCAAGGCGGACTGGAGTTCTATTTTTCATTCAAGAAAACCGACAACAATCAGTAAAAACACTTTTGAACACGGATGACACGGATCTAACAGATTGATTTTTTGAATTTTATTCAAGCATGAATACAGATAAAACAAAATAGAAACCACCGATAATATGAAAACAGCCAAAGAAATACAGGACACCGTAAAGGAACTTTTTGAAAAAGAGAGTTTTATACAACAGCCCAAGGAGTTGTACGACCCCATCGACTACACCCTTGCCCTTGGCGGGAAAAGGCTGCGCCCCACCCTGCTGCTGGCATCGTGCGAGATGTTCGGCGGCGACATCTGTCTGGCGGCCTCGGCAGCCGTCGGCATCGAGGTGTTCCACAACTTCACCCTGCTGCACGACGACCTTATGGACAAGTCGCCGCTACGACGCGGCAAGGAGACGGTTTACCGCCGTTGGAACGAAAACATCGCCATACTCTCCGGCGACACCATGTTCGCCCTTGCCTACAGGTATTTCCTGCGGCAGTGGCACCCCAACATGGAGGCCATACTGAAGACCTTCACCGAAACGGCCATCGGCGTGTGCGACGGACAACAGTACGACATGAATTTCGAGTCCCAGTCCGACGTAAGCATCGCCGACTATATGAAAATGATAGAGCTGAAGACCGCCATACTCCTTGCCGGAGCGATGAAAATCGGCGCCCTCTACGCCGAGGCCTCCGAAAAGGACATCGACACGCTGTACCGCGCCGGCATCAGCATAGGACTTGCCTTCCAGCTGCAGGACGACCTGCTCGACGCCTACGGCGACGTGGCCGTATTTGGAAAACAGACCGGCACCGACATCAAGGACAACAAAAAGACTTACCTCTACCTGAAAGCCCTGCAGGACGCCGACAGCACACAACAACAGACACTGCGGCAACTCTTCGCCACCACCCCCGAAAACCCCGAAGAAAAGATAAAAACCGTCATCGGGATATACAACCAACTGAATATTAAACAGAAAGTCGAACAAGAGATAGACCGTCTCTTCGACGAAGGTCAAAAACTGATAAACGCCATTTCGGTTGGCGAAGAACGGAAAACGACTTTAAAACAGATTATAAACCAATTACTTGGACGTAAAATTTAAAACAAAACAATTATGGCAAAAAAAATAACAGCAATTTTAATTATGTGCGCAGCACTGTTCAGTGCATCGCAAGCCCAGAAAATAGAGAACGGCTCGAAATGGTGGGACGGCTACGCCCTCTGGACGGCCACCTGCGAAGGCAACAGCATAGTTATGAACGGCGAAGAGCCCAACGGCGATATGGATTTCTTCCAAATCTACAAACTCGACGGCAAGGACGAATATGCTTTCACAAGCGACCGCCCGTATTTCAACAAATTCAACGCCGACCTCAGCTGTACGCTGAAATATATACGCAAGGACGGTATGTATTTCATTGCCGTGCGTAATAAAAAAGGCGAGACTGTGTGGATTTTCGTCCTCACCCCCGACAATCTGGAGAACTGCACGGCACAGCAGAAGGCCTTGGAAGGTGAACTGCCAAGCAATCTGCTCTGCAACACCCTGCTCAACGCCGCTTATCTCGACTTTTTCTCGAAAGAGGAGCTGAGGCTGATGCGCAACGAAATCCTCGCCCGACACGGCTACAATTTCCAGTCCAAAGACCTGAAAGACTACTTCGGCCAAAAGTCGTGGTACAAACCGGCCAAAAACAACAGCGGCATCAAGTTGAACATTATCGAGCAGACCAACGTGGAGCTGATAAAAACCATCGAAAACATAAAAGCATCCATAAAATAAACACCCCAAAAACAATATGAAAAGACTGACATTACTCACCGCGATAGTGGCCGGATTCTGCCTGACCTGTTGCCACAGCAACCAGCAGGGAAGCGCCGATGCCGACAGCATCGACAGCATGGCAGCCACCGAAAACCTCGACATAGAGCAGCCACCGCAACGCGACGAATTCCGTTTTGTGGCCTCCTTTACCAAAAACAGCGACGGACAATACGACTGGATAATGGTGAAAGGCTACGTGGGCAACGACGAAAGTCCATATTTCGAACAGGACCACTGGCTGATAGCGCCTTTGGACGAAAACCCCTCCGCCGAACAGGAGAAATGGATAAACGACAAAACCGACATCAATTTCGACGGAACGCCCGACCTGCTTATCTACTTGGGACTGAACGCTGTAGGTAGAGTGTCGGAGTTTTACGACGCATACATCTGGAATACCGAAGGAATGTATTTCGAAAATGTGAAAGGTTTCGACGGCATCGCCAACCCCGACATCGACGCCCGCACCAAGTCGATTACGAGCGTCTACCGCTCGGGAGCCAACGAGATAACTGAAGAGATATACAAATGGAAGAACGGAAAACTCGAACTCACAAAAACATCAACCGAAAAAATTAGCGACGATGAAGATTAAAAACATACTCTTGGCAATTGCGGCCACGGCCTTTGTAGCCGCCTGCCACAACGGACAACAGCCCGCCGCAAGCACCGACGACACCCTGCTTGCCGACGACACCCCCGAAGAAGTGGTGGACACCACCCCCATGCCCATGTTCCTCTACTACCACAATCCCGACAATATGCAGGTGGTGTTCTGGATAAGCCTTGCGAAACCCGACGAGCCCAACGCCAACTGGGACTTGCAGCAACGCACCCGCCGCATAGCGTCGCAGTACACCAAACTGCTGCTGCCCAACGGCAAATTCGCCGACGTCAAGTTCACTGGCGAGCAGACCAAGGACCCCGACGGCGGCGACCTCGAAGTCTTCGCCCTGCACCACGACTACGCACCATCGGCAGGCCTGAACTACGCTTTCGAGAATAAAAAAGATGCCAAAGCCATAAAATACGGCGGCACCATGCTAGTCCTCGTCACCGACGAATACCTCGAATCGCACAAGATGCTTGCGGTAAAAGACCTCTCTTCGCGGCAGAAAAAGATGCCAACCACAGTGGTGAAAAAACTGGAGGAACAGTACGGGATGAAAGCCCTCCGTTCCACCGTTACCAGCGAGTTCGATGGCGGATACAGCTTCGGCTCGGTGCAGTTCAAACCCAAAGGCGGCAAAGTGCTCGCACTGCAGGTGCTTGCCTGCGGCGACAGCGTATATTCCATCGAAGAATGGGGAAATTACGACAAAACCGAAGGCGCCACATGGAATGTCGATGACGGCGGCGAATACATACCCAGCCACATACTTGCAGCCTTCGAAGGTCCCAACGGCATCGACATCTGTTTCATCCACGGAGCACCCGAAAGCACCGTAACAGGCTGGATGACACTGCGCGACGGGCAGTTCGAGAGTTTCGAGATGGGAATGTTCTACAACTATATCGACGAGCCGATGCCTTTCTGGAAGAAAGACCTCGCCAAGCTGCAGAAAATCCTCGAAAAACACGACCCCGTGTTCAAAAACGTCAAAATGACGAAATGGACATACGTGTGGATCGACAACGACGACGAGCGCGAGATATGGCTCCGCTCCGACGACGAGGAGTACGGCGCCATCTTCGCCCTCAAAGGCGAGCCACAGCTGCTCTGCACCGAACAAGGCAGCAACAAAGCGCGGCTCTACGAGGGCGCCGTGAGCGTCACCGGCAGCTGCGGCAGCGGATGTTTCAACATGGAGGTGGTAACCCTGAAAGACAGCCGCAAGTCCCGCCGTCTGCAAATTTACCGCCTCACCGCCCCCGACAACAGCATCACCGAAGAGGAATACAAACTCGACGGCAAAACCACCGACAAGGCTACCGGAGAGCAGTTCCTGCAACAAGCCCTGAAACAGGAACATTACCTTAAGAACCCAAGTTTCAACGTATTTAATAACTAACACATATTTTGTTATGAAAAAAATAGCGATAACCCTGATTATGCTTGTCGCGATAAGCGTTCAGGCACAGACCATCAAAAACGGCACCTCGTGGTACTCGGGATGGATAAACTTCACGGCACAGACCAAAGCCGGCGGCAAAATACTGATGGCCGCCATGGACGAAGGACAGGAACTGGAATTCACCCTTACGCCGATAAAAGGCAAAGCCGGCGAGTTCACAATCTCCGACGGCGTAACTGAGGGGGCCATAAACCCCTACGAGTTTGCCAAGACAATAAAACTCAAATCGAAGGACGGTCTGGAAGCCATCTGCTTCTACAATGCCGACGGAGGTCTTTTCGGCGTGATGGCCAAAGTAGGACCCAACGACGAAAGCACTGAAATAGCAATCAACCAATGGATACGGCAGCACATAGGCACCTACAAATCCAGCGACGGCCGCATCACCCTCGAATGGAAACACAACGTTATGGTGGTTAACGACATAAGCGCCCACTACACCGTGGAGACCTTCAACGGCCATGTCAACGGAGCCATCTCCATCAAAGGCGGCGAGCTGGACGGACTCTGGGGTGTGGAACCCACACTGCAGGGACTGGAGATGTATCCCGTAAAATACGACGAATACGGCATGCTCACACGCACTGGCGACATCAAGACCTTCACCGAGAGCGACCCACACACCGGACGTTTCGCCTACGCCAGCACCATACTGCTCAACGACAAATGGTTCACCCATTTCGGCAAATACACCCTGCGGATAATGCGCAACGAGATAATGGCACACCACGGATACACTTTCCAATCCAAGGACCTGCAGCAATATTTCAACGACGAGCAATGGTACAAAGCACAGCCCAACGCCAAGATAAAACTCTCGCTCGTGGAGGAACTGAACATAGAAATGATAAAATATGCCGAAAGCAACACCGAAAAAGACTATTGACACTCCCCACAAACAAAAACATAGGCAAACAATACCATATTTAATCGTTAATTACGCCACAAAAGGCGTTGGACTAAACGGCTGTAAAACAAAAGGATAACAAAGCAACAATCAAAAAAACGAAAAAAAAAACAAAAAATACTTTGTTTGTTGAAAATATATTGGTATTTTTGCACCATAAACCAACAAAGAACAAAAAAAAGTAACAATTTAATAATTAACAAATTAGATTATCATGAAAAAAGTAATCGCATTACTGTCGATAGCAGGATTATTGACATTTATGAACGTAAACAGTGTTAGCGCACAAGGTAAAAACGCAGCCAAAGACGACAAAGCTGCTGTAGAACAAGCCGACACAACCGCTGCAAAAGCCGACACAGCAAAAGCTGAAGAAGCCGCCCCGGCACAAGACGTCAAAGCCGACAATGAAAAGGAAAGCAAATCCTTCCACCAAGTATTGAAAGAAAAATACATCCAAGGTGGTGCAGGCTGGATGACCCCCGTGCTTCTCTGCTTGATATTCGGTATGGCACTCGTTATCGAACGCATTATTTACCTGAATATGGCTACCGCAAACGTTAAGAAACTCCTCTCCGGTATCGAGGACAATGTTTCTAAAGGCGACTACAATGGAGCCAAAGAACTTTGCCGCAACACCAGAGGTCCTGTGGCCAGCATCTTCTACCAAGGTCTGGATCGCGTTGACGAAGGTCTTGAAAACGTTGAAAAAGCCATCACATCCTACGGTGGCGTACAGATGGCACGTCTGGAAAGCAACCTTACATGGATTGCCCTGTTCATCGCCCTTGCTCCTTCCTTCGGATTCTTGGGAACTGTGATCGGTATGGTACAAGCATTTGATGATATCGAAGCAGCCGGTGATATCAGCCCGACCGTTGTGGCTGGTGGTATGAAAGTGGCTCTGTTGACAACAGTGTTCGGTCTTATCGTAGCTATCATCCTTCAGATATTCTACAACTATATCGTTAGCAAAATCGAAAGCCTTGTAAACCAAATGGAAGACGGTTCCATCACATTCATGGACATTTTGGTAAAATACAAAAGATAATAGTGTAAGGACGAAAATAATTAAGTATTAACCCTTTAATCCTTAAACTGTTATGCAAAACAAAACAAATAAAATTATATTATTTGCGTTATTAGGCATTGCCCTTATCGCAAGTGTGATTACCATTATTTTTGCGGCAAAAGTCACAGCGGCAAAAAAAGTAATCGTTGACGAAAATGAATATAAGGACGACTACTTTTTCAGAGTGATGACAAATACCGAAGAAGTAGTACCCGATGCAATCCAAGAAGCTGCACAAACCGCAAGATCGGCAAACAAAATATTCAACATATCATCCACGATATTGTACATTCTTGTCGCCATCGCAATTATAGCTGCATTGGTAACATTTTTCAAACTTTGGTGGACAAAGAGACAATCTTTCATAAAGACGCTCCTTGTCGCAGCAATATTGTGTGTGATATTCTTTGTTGCTTGGCTTGTTTCCAGTGGCACAGATGTACCGGACACCATGCTCCAAAAATTCGATATGACCCAGAGCGGTTCCAAACTTGTGGGTGCAGCCAGTATTTCGGTTTACATCCTCTTTTTCGCCTCGCTTGTATCAATTATCGTTACAGAGGTAATAAAATTATTTAAAAAGTAAGTATTTATGGCTAAACGATCAACACCCGGATTAAATACCAGCTCAATGGCGGATATATCCTTCTTGTTGCTGACGTTCTTCCTTATGACGTCGTCAATCAACACGGATATGGGTATTTCGAGGAAGTTGCCGCCACCAAAAGATGAGAACAAGAAGGAAGAGGTTGATATCCACAAAAGAAACATCTTTGTGGTGAAAATCAACAGCCACGATGCTCTTCTCTTCGACGGAGAAATTGGTGACATCAGAGACCTCAAGACCCGCGCCAAAGACTTCTTGGGCAACCCCAACGACCTTGAGAACCTGCCCGAGAAGATAGAAATGGATATTCCGTTGCTGGGTTCGTACAGAGTCTCCAAAGGAGTTATCTCCCTGCAAAACGATAGGGGCACGTCGTACGATATGTACATACAGGTGCAGAACGAGCTTACCGCCGCTGTTAACGAGATGCGCGACGAACTGTGCCGCATCAAATTCGGCAAATCGTACAACGACGCCGAAAAGGAGCAGAAGGAAGCTATCGACAAAGCAATACCTGTGGCCATATCTGAAGCCGAACCCACTAAAATAGGAGGAAACAACTAATGGCACGATTCAAGAAAAAAAATGACAAAGGCACTCCCGGTCTGAATATGGGATCTATGTCCGATATCATATTTATGTTGCTGTTCTTCTTCATGGTTATCACCACTATGAGACAAAGCTCACTGATAGTGAAAATAACCGTTCCTCAAGCCACTGAAGTACAGAAACTGGCAAAGAAATCGCTTGTTAGCTACATCAACGTGGGTGTACCTCTGGAACCGCAGAAATACGGCTCCGAGCCACGTATCCAGCTCAACGACATGATTGCCGAAGTTTCGGACATCGCAGGTTTTGTGGAAACCGAAAGAGCAGGTCATCCCGAGGACGAACGTCCTTTCCTTTCAACAGCTATCAAAGCCGACAAGGATGTTAGGATGGGTACCATTTCCGACATCAAACAGGAGTTGCGTAAGAACGGAGCCTTCAAACTTATTTACACCACCTCGCGCAGAGCTAAATAAGTACGCTCCTCTACACTACAACAAAAAGGCAAAGAACGTTACGCTCTTTGCCTTTTTTTGATAGACACACACACCAATCACCAACTACTATTCACTAATCACCAATCACTAATCACTAAAAAAAGTGTTCCGTTTCAAGAAATTTGCCGTCAACGACGAGGGTGCCACAATGAAAGTGGGCACCGACGCCGTGCTGCTCGCCGCCCTTGCCGACAGTGACGGATCCGCCTCCATCCTCGACATTGGCTCCGGTTGCGGTGTGGTGGCACTTATTATGGCACAACGCAACGCCACCGCCTTTATCCACGCCGTGGAACCCGACAAAAGCAGCGCTCTCTGCGCACTGCGGAATTTCGAGGCCTCGCCGTGGCACGACCGGCTTACGGTTTTCGAAAACACCGCGCAACATATAGCAAGCACCACGCGGCACACCTACGACTGCATTGTGAGCAATCCGCCCTATTTCTGCCGCTCGCTGAAAAGTCCTTCGGAGAGACGCAATATGGCACGCCACAGCGACTCCCTGCCTTTCGACGAGCTGGCAGCCGCCGTGGAGGCTCTACTCTCGCCAGAAGGCACTTTCACCGCCATACTGCCCTGTCCCGAGGCTGACGAATTTATAGCCACGGCAAAGGGACAAAATCTGTTTTGCCAGAAAGAGATACTGATTTTCAGCAAACCGCAAGGCAAGCCCCTGCGCAAAGTGTTTGTCTTAGGACGAAACGCCACCGCCATGCCCGCCGTTTCGCAACTGGCCATCTACGACAACAACGGCCAGTATTCGGAGCAATACCGCTCGCTTACAGCCGATTTGTACCTATGGGAAAGTTGAAAATTGAGAATTGAAAGTTGAAAGTTTGTTTTAGGTGAAGGCGTGAAGGTGTTGAATTGTTTAGTTGTTTATTTGTTCAACTGCACACTCAAAACTGCAAACTGCAAACTTTTACGATTGTCCGAACATCTGAATATCGGAACAGCCGAACATCCTTTTATTTAGTTTTTCTTCCTGTCTTTCGACTGGGCTTTCTTGCCTTCGGGGGTGAGCTTGATGCTGCGGATGCCTTTCTTGGTGCGGATTACCACGTGGAAGGGCTTGGCAAGCACGTCCTTGGGGATGATGATACGTTTGCCTTTCTTGTATTGGTCCACGGTGAGGACGCTCTCGCCGTTGTCGTCGAGGATTTCCACGTTGGCCACAGGGCTCTCGAACGACACGCTGATGTAGCCCTCCTCGAGGTGCGGGATGATGGACACCTTCTCAGTAGAGGCGGTCTGCGGCATAGTTACCACGAAGTTTTTGCCCAGCTGGAACGACGACACGCTGCTGAACGAGTGTTCGGCGGGGGTGAACTCTTGGTCGTGGATGATGGGTTTCACCGAAATTGCCGTGCCGTTCTTCACGTCGATGCGGTAGTTGCCCTGCGCGTCGGTTTTCACTTTCTGGTTGCCAGCCTGCACTGTTATGTCCTTCATTCCCTGTCCGAAGTCGTCTACCACACGTCCGGCTATGGTGAAGCCCGAAAAACAGGTGATTCCGTAGAAATCGGTGCCGAACCATTTGTTGTTATTGTCGTCAATGGTGATGTTCTGTATGACGTTGGAGGGAAGCGGGCTGTTCTTGGTGGTGTAGGTAACCCAGAATTTGCCGTCGAAAGCGGTGACGCCCTTGTCTGTTGTCATCCACAGCACGCCGTTTTTGTCGAAAGCGAGGCTATTCACCTGATTGCTGGGGATGCGGCTGTTGCCGGTGTTGTAAACCTCCCAGTTCTCGCCGTCGAAGGAGCAGAGGCCGTTGAGGGTGGCCATCCATTTCACGCCATCCTTGTCGATAGCAATGCCGGGGACGATATTGTCGGGCAGGGGACTGTTATTGGGGGTGTAGTTTTTCCAGTAGCCGTCCTTGTCGAGCACCGAGACACCGGCGTTGGTGCCTATCCATTTGTTGTTCTGGTTGTCGATGGTGATACAGAGGATGAAATCGCTGACGAGGGTGCTGTTCTTGGTGGAGTAGAGATCCCATTTCTTGTTGTCGTAACGCACGAGGCCTCCGAGAGTTACGCCAATCCATTTCACGTCGTTCTCGTCGATGACTATGGTGCGGATGAATTTCATTTTCAGGCGGCGGGTTTCCGTCTCATGCTCTTTCCAGTGTGTGCCGTCGAACTCGATAACGCCGTGGTCGTCGGTGCCCACCCACAGAATACCTTTCTTGTCGATGGTGAGACAGTTGACAAACTGGCCTTTCAGCTTTTTGTTGAACATGGCGTAGTCGGTCCAGTTGTTGCCCGAAAACTTGTTCAATCCTTCGCTGGTGCCTATCCATTTGGCGCCTTTGCGGTCGGTGGCGAGGGCAAGCACGGTGTTGCCGTTGATGTCGCTGTTCTGGGTGTTGTACACGTTCCATACCTGTGCGACAGATATCATTGACATACAAATTGTTACTGCGAAAATTGCTATTTTTTTCATCGGATAGGATTTTATATTACTTACTTCTTCCCCACACTGCGTTTTGGAATTCTCCGCTTCGCTATCAAAACAGCCACTGGCTGTTTTTTCATGGGGGTTATTAAAATGATGTGTCTCCGACACATTATAGGTATTTTTTTGTTTGATCATCTTATGTTTTATGTTTTTCTTTTTTTGCTGCGGGAAATAATATATTGTTGAGTATCAAACGATAACCGGGAGAGTTGGGGTAGAGCGACAGGTCGGTGGGTGGGTCGCCGACATAGTGTTGGTAGTCCTCAGGGTCGTGTCCGCCAAGGAAAGTCCAAGTTCCTTTGCCCATGCTTCCGTGCAGGTAACGCACCTCGTCGAGGGCTTTGTTTTCGGCAAGGATTATCACGTTGGATTTCACGAACTTGCGACGGAACGCCGTGGACTGTCCCATAAACCCTTTGATGATGCGCGAGTGGTTCTGCGTGAGCATGGTGGGCACCCAGTCCCATTTGGCGGAGAATTCGAACAGGGTGAAAAAGTCGTTCTGCTCCGACACCTTGCCACGACGCTGGTACTGACTAATGTCGATGTCGGAGATTTCGTACTCCATGGGGTCGGTGACGATATGGAAATCCTTGAAAGCGAAAGTCTTGGAGTAGTCGAGTCGCTGCTGTGCGTCGGGTTGCATAGGGTCGCCGTCGAACATCGTCTCGCATATGTCCACCCCTTCGGCGGCGAGGGCCACATCGTAACTGTCGGGAGCCGAGCACATTGCGAAGAGGAAGCCGCCGCCCATCACGAAATCGCGGATCTTGTGCGCCACGGCTAGCTTCAGCTGCGAAACCTTTGCGAACCCGAACTCGTTGGCGGTGGCCGTTTGGGCTTTCACGTCGTCGACATACCACTGTTTGGAGCGGTAGCTTGCCCAGAACTTGCCGAACTGTCCGGTGAAATCCTCGTGGTGTAGGTGCAGCCAGTCGTACATCGGCAGAACACCGTTCATCACCTCTGCGTCATAAACCACGTCGTAAGGGATTTCGGCGTAGGTGAGGGCGAGGGTGACGGCATCGTCCCACGGCAGTTTGTTTTTCGGTGAATAGACCGCAATCTTCGGGGCTTTCTGCAGCTTCACGGCGTCCATATTCACGGCGGGGTCGGCAATGGAGGCGAGGATGTTGGTGGCCTGCCCTTCGGCGATGATTTCGCAGGTGACGCCGCGCAGACGGCACTCGCGTTCGATGTTGTCGTAATGGCCGAGCAGGAAAGCCCCCCCGCGGTAGTTGAGCAGCCACGTAACCTCCACATCGCGCTGAAGCACCCAATACGCTACGCCGTATGCCTTTAGGTGGTTTTTCTGCACCTCGTCCATAGGTATAAGCATCTGCGTGGCGACGCATCGCACCGACAGAAACATAAGGCATATTATGACGACAATTCTTCTCATCGCACCTATAACGGAGAAAAGCCCGTAATAGTACGTGACTGCGTTTTTTTAAATCGAAAGTCCATATTAGTGGGCAGTTGTCAGTATTAAGGGGGCAGTTGTCAGTTGTCGGTATTCAGTTGTAGGGACACACTGCGGGGGTCGAATCTGAAAATACACACCTTAGAACAAAAAAAAGGGCCGCACACAGTGCGGCTCTAAAATTTCAACTTTCAATTTTCAACTGCAAATACCAGTCGTTTGTAGTTTTCGTCGGTCCATTTGAGCAGCATGGCCTTGAAATCGTTGTATTGCGCAACTGGGATCTCCGACTCTGTGAGGGAGAGGCTGCGCACCACCTCCAGTTTGTTGTCCTTCTGCACCATTTTTATCTGCATATAGCCGAAGGGTTTGTTCACGGTTACGTCGATGGGCTTGCCCACCCAACGTACGTTTTTGGGCAACATAACGGTGTATCGGTACACCTCTTTGGCGGTGCCGCATACCAGAGGCGCGGTGCGTTTGCCTACAAGAAGTCCGGGCATCATGCCGAAGACTCCCAGAGGCCGCTCGAGGGTGAGCGAGTAGTAACCCTCGGCAAGCTGATGGAGTTCCACATCGCCTTTCTTGCCGCTGCATTTCAGCGTCTTACCTTCGGCGGTGAGGATGTAGTTGTCATCTACAGACACCAACTTGGTGTTGAGGCTCTTGCCCACGGGTTCCAACTTACCAGAGTGTGTGGCAGTAAGTTCGTATTTTTGGTCGAGCCAATCGAAGGTAACATATTCCGACTGCGGAAAATAGAAATCCTTGCCGTTGCATTTGAGGGTGTCGTAGCGGAAAGCCACCTTTGACTGGAATCCCGCCAGTTGCAGCAGACCGTTGAGCAAAAGCGTCTTTTCAAAGGCGTTGCCGCAGTTGGCGTTCCACACCTCGCCGGCATTGCGGAAACGCAGACCCGTTTGGGCAAGGCTGATGTTGTTCAGACGGAGGTTGCGGACCACATGTTCGTTGATTTTCTTGGCTTTGTCCAGCTCATCGCCGCTAAGGCCGGCCACGAAATTGCCTGCCGTTGTGGGCAACGAGAAATCGGTGGGCAACATGTTGTCCATTTCGTCCATTGTGGAGAGAAACAGCACGGGGTACAGCTTGTCGGCTGCAGGTGCGTAAGGCTCGGCTGTTGTCTGCGGCAGGCTGGTGCCGGTCCAAGTGAACTGGCTGCCGACTTGTTTCAGAGCCACCTTCGACGACGGGTTTTTCACAGCATAATTCAAATCGCGTGCCGACGGAACTTTCACCGACACCACATATTTCGTCACGGGAGCGTCCTCGGCAAAGACAATCTTGTCGAGAAGAACACCCGGTTTCGAGGTAATGGTGTAGTCCAGCACTATGGTTGCGCCTTTTTCGAGGGCAGTGTGCACCACCACCATTTCGCGGAAAGCGTTGTAATAACCGCAGTCGGCGCAGGCCGAGGGCAGCTGCTCCACAAAGGCGTTTTTCGGGGCGTCGACCCGTGAGCCGTCGGCACGGAGGGTGTAGGCCTCGTTTATCTTAAGTGTTTGAAATTCGGGGCTATACACTATAAAACTTTCGCCATAGACGCTGAAAAAAGCGCGTTGAGAGTTAAGTTTCAGCTCCTTGCGAAAATTATAGACCATATTGCCGTCGGATTTAATCTCGTATTTACGGCTGAGGAGTTTGTATTCGGCGTCGGGCTGCTGGGCCATCACCAAAGCCTCGGCGGCGAACATCAGTATTGCAAGAAAAGTCGTTATTTTTTTCATCGTCATATCCTCCTTTATTTAGCGTTTTTAACGAAAATCAGTTCATATAAGGAAAAATTCTGCTGGGCCATCACCGCGTTGCGGAAGTCGCTCCAGTCGGAGACTTCGTAAACACGTTTGCCATACGAGGCTTTCTGCTCGAAAGTGAGGCTGTTGCCCTGCAGGGTGTAGCCGCCATCGTAGGTCACCGATTTGCCATTGACTTTCTGCCTTTCGGGCAACGGCGACTGCGAGGCAAATCCGGCAGGCAGTTTCACCGTCTCTTTCACCTCCAACAGCCGCGAGCAGCGGTCCTTGAAGGGATACAGACGTTTCTCCTCCTTGACGTTGACACCCATGTGTCCCATGGCGCGGCTGAACACGCCTTTGGCAAGCAACGGAGTGAAAATCAATTCTTTGTCGGAGACAAGTGCGTAGCCCGGGATGCGGTATTTGTAAGTCATCTTAACGGGCTGTTTCAGGTAAGTGTCGTTGTCGGTGTAGGTTACCGAAGTAATCTGCGCTTGCGGTGCCACGCGTGTTAGCTCCATCTCCACGTTGCGTCGCCACTCGGTTTTACGTGCCGAGAAAACGGAACGCACTGCGGCGTCGCTCTGTCCCTCGGCGGTGATGGTGAATTCGCCCACCAGAGTGCCGTCGGCCATCAGTTCCGACTTGCCGGTGATACGCACGTAGTGGTTCTCTGGTGCCGACACGGGAGTCTCGGCCAGATCGGCGCCCTTGGGCAATCCCATCAGGTAGCCCTGCTGCTGCTCGGCGCTCGACCACAGCTCCCTGACGTTGGGTACCCATGTGGGGTCGAGCAGCTGGTAACGGCCGTTGCGACGTTGCACCACGGTGACGCTGTGGTTGAACTGGTCGGCGGGGATGCGGTCGATGCGCTCGCCGGCCATCGTCATAGCGGCGTAGGCGTTGAACCCAGCGGTGCGCAGCATAGCTATCAGTAGGCTGGCTTTGTCCTTGCACACCCCGCAGCGGTCGGTGAAATTCATGGTGGCGTTGTGGAGGGTGTAGCCCTCGCCTTCGCCCATGCTTATGCCCGAGTAGCGCATATTGTCGGCCACCCAGTGGGTGAGGATGGCGATGGAGTCCTCCTCGCTTTTGGCGCCCACCAGCAGCTCACGCACTTTCTTCTTCAGCTCGGGGGTGGTGTTGAAACTGCCGTAGTCCTCGTTTACGCCGTAGAACCACATCGATTTGGCCTCCCAGTTGGGACTGGTGGAGAGCAACAGCTTGGTTTCCACGTCGTTGCTGGCAAGCATGGCAGGCTCGCGTTTTATGGGCATTATGTCGTTTTTGGTGAAAGTGTAGATAACACGGTCGCCGTCGAACGACTGTGCCGACGAGAGTTCGCCGTTATACACTTTGTATTGCAAGTTTTTGTTTTTCAAAACATTGACACGATACACTTTCTCTTTCACCGGCTGGCCACTCCAGAAAGGCACTATGTCGTAGAAATGGCCTTTCATAGGGGGGATGTAGCGGCTGTCGTCGTCGGCCTGCAGCAGTGCGTAGGTGAAACCTTTGCGGAATGTCCACACCTCCACGGCGTCGCCCGGGTCGAGATGTCCCACTTCGAGCATTTTCTGACTTGCGCCCCAGTAGATCATGCGGGCGGGTGCCACGTAGTCCATCACAGGGCCGGAGATTTCCGTGGCTTCGCCGTTGGCGCGGTACACCACCACTTTTTTAATCTCCACGTAAGCCGACTGCGGGTCGTAGTCGATTTTCACCACGCTGTTGGCCTTGGCGCCGGAGTAGTTGATGATTTTCACCAGCCGGTGGCTGTTTACGTAACTCAGTCCCGACTCCTCCATAAACACGTCGGTGCTGTCGAAGAGCGTAACCTGATTGTACGACTTGTACTTCTCGACATCGGTGTTTCGCACCAGATCGAAGTTGTCCTGTGCTTTGGCAAAAAGGCAAGAGCCGACCAAAGCCGCCATCAAAAACAATTTTGTCGCTTTCATATAATAATTTATTGATTTACAACGCTTTTAAAACAACAGAGTTGTTGATTATCATTTCACAAAAATACGTTTTTTTTGGCAAAAAAGGAAATCGGATTGGCTTTTTCGGGACAAAAAACCATTGCCGATGCCAAAATCATTTGGCGGTATGCATTTTTTTTTGTAACTTTACAGCATCATTTCACACTACTGAAATATGGACTTAAGCACTTATTTTGAGCCTGTTAGCCTCGAAGACCTCGGGCTGGAGCACAGCGATTTCTTTCCGCATATCAGCGACCGCATTGTAACTTACACTGTTGAAAACGGTTTCCCTGAGACAAAAAAACAGCATCTGGCCCTTCTAGGTGTCAACGACGACCGCCGGGCCGTGAACAACGCCGGCTGCAAGGATGCCCCCAACGAGATTCGCAAGAAATTCTACAACCTGTCGCTGCCCAGCTACGACATGAAAATTGTGGATTTGGGCAACATCGCCGCAGGCAGCACCGTGGAAGACACCTATTACGCTGTTACCGAAGTGGTTGCCGCCCTTCTGCACCGCAACGTAGTGCCGATAGTGCTTGGAGGAGGCCAGGACCTTTCGTTCGCCATCTACAAAGCCTACGAAAAGATGGGACAGATTATCAACATCTGCGCCATAGACCCGCGTTTCGACCTCGGTCCCGAAGACGAGGAACTCAACTCCACCTCGTACCTCAGCAAGATAATAGTGCAGCAACCCAACTTCCTTTTCAATTTCACCAACATCGGCTACCAGAGCTATCTCGTTGACAAGCAGTATGTGAAACTGATGAACGACCTCCATTTCGACGCTTTCCGTCTGGGAGTGGTGCAGAGCGAGCTCAACGAGACCGAGCCGCTTATCCGCAATGCCGATTTTCTGAGCATCGACATGGCATCGGTGCGTCAGGGCGACGCCCCCGCCAACGGCAACCCCACCCCGCACGGCTTCTACGGCGAACAGATGTGCACGATGACACGCTTTGCCGGCATAAGCGACAAACTGTCGTGCATAGGATTTTTCGAGGTGAACCCCAAATACGACATCAACGGGCAGACCGCCCACCTCGTTTCGCACGCCATCTGGTATTTCATCGAAGGATTTTACAGCCGCAAGTCCGATTTCCCGTACAAGGACAAGCACAACTACCGCCGTTACATAGTGCCCATGATTGGCGATGATTCGATGGAAATCGTTTTCTACAAAAGCAAAAAAAGCGACCGCTGGTGGATGGAGATACCCTGTCCGCAGGAACAGCAGGACAAATACGCACGACATCTGTTGCTGCCCTGCTCCATACGCGACTACCAGCAGGCATTGAACAACGAAATTCCCGAACGCTGGTGGACTTTCTACAACCGCATTGTGGAATAGACGGCTGTCGGGACATCGCAAAAACACTCTTTTTTTCACTTATTGTAAAAAGTGTGGGGGAACCACCTTGTGGTTTCTAATAATTTGTGTTATCCGTAATCATGATCACATGATAAATCACAAAACCATCCGTTAAATCCGCGAAATCTGTGGTCCAAAGAAATAATTAGAAGTCCCTACAAAATAAAAATCCCCTACTTTCGTTATTGTTTTCCAAAACCGACAAAAAATGAGAAAAACCCTGATTTTAGCTACAGCTCTGTTTGTGAGCCTCATGGCAAAGGCACAGCAGCCGCAGATAAACAACGACAAGGCTTTTGAAATATCCAAAAACCTCGAGATTTTTTCGGATGTATATAAAAATTTGCACCTCAACTATGTTGACGACCTCGAAAGCGGCAAGCTGATGAAAACCGCCATCGACGCCATGCTCGGCTCCCTCGACCCCTACACCAACTACATCCCCGAATCGGACATCGAAGATGTGAAACTGCAGATTTTCGGACAGTACGGCGGCATAGGCTCCGTGGTGTCGCAGCGCAGCGACTATGTGATAATCTCCGAACCCTACGAAGGCCTTCCCGCCGCAAAAGCGGGACTCAAAGCCGGAGACAAGATTCTGGAAATCAACGGCGAATCGGCCAAAGGCAAAACGGTGTCGGACGTTAGCAGCATACTGCGCGGACAGGCAGGCACCTCGCTTACGATGAAGGTGGAACGTCAGGGCAAGACCCACGACATTAAGATAACCCGTGAGGAGATAAAGCTGAAGCCCGTGCCATACTACGGAATGGTGAAAGACGGTTTCGGATATATCAAACTCAACGAATTCACCCAGAAATCCAGCGACGATGTGATAGCCGCTTTCAACAGCCTGAAAAACAGTAATAAAAACCTGAAAGGCGTAATCCTCGACCTGCGCGGCAACGGCGGCGGACTGCTCACCGAAGCTGTTGACATAGTGAATATTTTTGTGAACAACGGAGAGCTGGTGGTGCAGACCAAAGGCAAGGTGCAGGAGAAGAACACCAAACACTACACCCGCAAGATACCCCTCGACAAGGACATCCCCGTGGCAGTGCTGATCGACGGCTACAGCGCATCGGCATCGGAGATAGTGGCCGGCAGCCTGCAGGATTTCGACCGTGCCGTGATAATAGGCTCGCGCTCGTACGGCAAAGGGCTGGTGCAAAACATCGTGGAACTTTCGTACAATTCGCAGATGAAAGTCACCGTCTCCAAATACTTCATCCCCAGCGGCCGCTGCATCCAGGCCCTCGACTACAGTCATCGCGACGAGAACGGACGTGCCGTGAAAGTGCCCGACTCGCTCAAGACCGCTTTCAAAACCCGCAACGGACGCACCGTGTACGACGGCTTCGGCATCGAGCCCGACGTGGAGGTGGAACCCGACTACATATCCAACATCTCGGTGGCACTGCTTCAGAAAAACCTTGTGTTCGACTACGTTACCGATTTCTACTACAAGCACAAAACCATCCCCTCCGCCTCCGAGTTCCGTGTTACCGACGAGATCTACAACGATTTCAAACAATACATCTCCACCAAGGAATACGAATACTCCACCGCCACCGAGAAGACGCTGAAAATACTGCGCGAAACGGCAAAAGAGGAGAAGTACCTCGA
>JAEEGF012169549.1_pt1 | contig 22864 bp, 20 predicted proteins | sample 9134171 | NCBI WGS metagenome assembly JAEEGF01 (sample SAMN16246542, study PRJNA631951) | gut metagenome | biome: gut microbiome; feature: rumen; material: AP-attached | host: Bos | place: Iran: Karaj | collected 2018-10
AGGTATCACCACCTTGCCACCACCTTTCTTGGAACATTGGTCGATGGCCTTCTGAATGGCCTTCTGGTTCTGGGCAGCGGTGGCGTCGGTCTTGGCACCATATTTGGTGATCAGATACACCTTGTCTGCAAACTGAGGCTCACGGATACTCTGTTCTATCTGCTTGTACTGGGCCTGATCCCAATTCTGGGCATGAGCCATCGCTGGCATCAGCAGACAGAACATCAAAACTTGAAAAATTTTTCTCATCATTCGTATTTAGTAATTTAGTCGTAGTTTCACGATTCGTTTGCAAAGATACGAATAAAACGTGAAACTACGAACTAAAAAACCGAAAATAATAACGTAAACGTTATCTTTTCAATGCCTCGAGCAGGTCGTCGAGGGCTTTATCTGCATCGCCATTGGCCTCATCCAATAGGCTGACGAACTTCGAACCGATGATGGCACCGTTGGCATTGTCTTGTGCTGCTTTCAGCGTCTGGGCATTCGAGATACCAAAGCCGATCATACGAGGATTGCGCAGGTTCATGGCGTTGATCTTGCGGAAATAGGCCTGTTTCTGGTCGTCGAAACTCTTCTGTGTACCAGTGATCGAGGCCGACGAGACCATATAGATAAAGCCATCGGTGTGGTCGTCGATGAAACGGATACGCTCCTCGCTGGTCTCCGGGGTGATGAGCATGATGATACGCAGGTCGTACTTGTCGGCGATGGGTTTGACGAGGTTCAGATAGTCGTCGAATGGCAGGTCGGGGATGATGGCCCCACTGACACCTGCTTCAACACAACGTTTGCAGAAGGCTTCGATGCCATAATGCAGGATGGGGTTCAGATAGCCCATCAGCACCAAGGGTATGGTCACTTGATCCTTGATGGCCTCCAATTGTGCGAAAAGTTTAGTGAGGGTCATGCCATTTTTCAGAGCCTTGGTGGCTGCACTCTGGATGACAGGACCGTCGGCCAGGGGATCACTGAAGGGTATGCCCACTTCTACCATGGCAATGCCTTTGTGTTGCATAGCGAGAATCACATTGGCCGTGCCCTCTAACGTAGGACAACCGGCGCAGAAATAGAGCGAAAGGAGCTTTTGGTCCTTGCTATTGTCGAAAAGCTGATTAATCTTATTCATATACCTTATTATTTTGTTAATTGTTCCAGAAATGTCTTGAGTCGATGGCTGTCCTTGAGACCTGGGGCGATTTCGAAGCGGGAGTTCAGGTCGATACCGATGCACCGTGGATGGTGGAAGGTGCGGATACGCTCTGCATCTTCGGGACCGATGCCTCCACTCAGCAGGAAGGGGGTACGACCTTGGTAGGCGGTTAGCACCTCCCAGTCGAACTGAACCCCGTTGCCTCCCACGGAAGTCCCCTTGGTATCGAAAAGGAAATAGTCCACATGACCCTCGTAAGCCTTGGTCTGTTCCAAGTCACAGGCGTTGGAGATGTTGAAGGCCTTAATCAACTGCGGAGGGATGGTGGAAGCACCCTGATAGGCAATAATCTGACGCAGTCGGTTGATGTCGCTTGTCGACTCATGTCCATGCAATTGGATATAGTCGAGACCATAGCGCCGGCTGATGTTGACAATCTTCTCCGGAGCCTCATCGACAAAGACCCCCACACGTTTGGCATTACGGGGCAGATAGTCTGGTCGTTCACTGACATAACGGCTCGACTTGGGCCAGAAGATCAGTCCGAGCCAGTCGATGCCCAAGGCTTCGATGTCGCGGATGTTCGATGCCTCACGCATGCCACATACCTTGATTATTAATGCTTCACGCTTCATCCTTAAAGTTGTTGAATAAAAGCCTCCAGGGCAGCACCGGGATCGGCGTGCTTCATGAAATGCTCTCCCATCAGGAACCCGCGGTAACCGGCTGAGCGGAGCTGTTTCACTATTAACGGGTCGGAAAGACCGCTCTCACTGACTTTTACTGCCTCCTTGGGCAGGTCTTCTGCCAGCCGGAAGGAGGTCTCTACATCGGTCACAAACGAACCCAGATGGCGGTTGTTGATACCACAGAGGTCGGGCGTCTGCTCGGCATAGTCGAGCTCTTCGCGCGCATGCATCTCCAATAGCACTTCGAGTCCTAGTTCATGGGCTGTCAGCTGCAGTGACCGACATTCCTCTTTCGTCAGACAGGCGGCTATCAGCAATACTGCAGAGGCACCACAGAGACGGGCCTGGAATAGTTGGTACTCGTCGATGACGAAGTTTTTGTAGAGGATGGGAATCTGCACCCCCTGACGTCGGGCGATGCGGATAAACTCATCACATCCGCCGAAATAGTGTTCGTCGGTGAGGATAGAGAGAGCAGCTGCCCCATGGCGCTGATAACTCAGGGGAATCTCCTCGGCCTTGCCTTCTTCCTTGATCCAGCCTTTCGAGGGTGACTTGCGCTTGAACTCGGCGATGATGCCACTGTCTGACTCGCAGAGGGCCTTCGACAGCGAGGGGGTACTGAAGTCGAGGAGGGCTTCTACCTGACGGTGTAACTGCTGGGGTGGAAGCGCCAGTTTGAATTGTTCCACCTCCACACGTTTATGCGCCACAATCTCCTGTAAAATATCCAGCATATGATTTTATATTTTCCTTATGTTCTTGTGTCTTAACTATTCAGTTCCACGAATTTCTTGAAGGTCTTCAGGGCAGCGCCACTGTCGATGGATTCGCGGGCAATCTCGATACATTCCTCGATGCTCTTCTGACCCTTCTCCAATACCTGAATACCAAAACCTGCATTAGCCAGTACGATGTTCTTCTGGGCGGGCAGAGCGCGGTTCTCCAGAACGCTGTCAAAGATCTGTGCTGCCTCTTCCTCAGTGGCACCGCCTACCAGTTCCTCTGGCTTGGCGATGGCAAATCCTAAGTCCTGAGGCTTGAAGATACGCTCGTAGTTGTTGGTGGTGACCTTGAAATCTCCGGTCAGGGATATTTCGTCATAACCGTCGATGGAGTTCACGATACCATAGTCAATACCTATTTTTTGGTACACACTGTTGTAGAGACGCATCTGGTCGAGATTCGCCACGCCCAATAGCTGACACTTGGGTTGCGAGGGATTGACGATGGGGCCTAAGAGGTTGAAGATGGTGGGGAACTGCAGGGCTTTGCGGATTGGACCCACGAACTTCATGGCCTTGGCGAACAGCTGGGCATGCAGATAGACGATGCCAGCCTCGTCGAGGGAGCGGTTCAGCTTGTCGATGTCATCGGTAAACTTGATGCCGTGGTGCTGGATGACATTCGAGGCACCGCTGACACTGGTCGCAGCATAATTGCCATGCTTGGCCACTTTATAACCCGCACCTGCAATCACAAAACAAGCCGTAGTCGAGATGTTGAAGGTGTTCTTGCGGTCTCCACCCGTTCCTACCACGTCGATATAGCGGTCTGCCTTCAGGATGGCAGGGACGCCGGTCTCAAGGACTCCATCGCGAAAGCCCAGGAGCTCATCGACGGTGACACCTCTCATCTGCAGACAGGTGAGCAGGGCGGTAATCTGTTCGTTGGGGTACTCACTGTGGGTGATACCAATCAGAATCGTTTTCATCTCTTCACGAGTCAGTTCCTCGTGGTTCAGCATCCTATTCAGGATGTCTTTCATTGTCTGTGCCATATTTTTTAACTTTAAATACTAATCTATATATTAAAGAAACATCCAGTTCTGTATCATTTTCTTACCATCGGGGGTGAGCACGCTCTCAGGATGGAACTGGATACCCCGTACATTCAGGGTCTTATGCCGCAGGGCCATGATCTGTCCGTCGGTCTCTGCGGTGATCTCCAAACAGTCAGGGAAGGCTTCTTTCGATACTACCCAGGAGTGATAACGACCGATGGTGATGCTTCTCTCTAATCCGCTGAAAATGGGATCGTCGACCACAATATGACAGGGTGTGGCAACGCCATGGAACACCTCCGAGAGGTTCACCAATTTCCCGCCAAAGGCCTCGCCAATAGCCTGATGCCCCAAACAGACGCCTAGGATGGGCTTCTTTCCGGCGTAGGTGCGAATGACATCCAATAGCAGACCTGCCTCGGAAGGGATACCGGGACCTGGCGAAAGGACAATCTTATTGAAAGGCTCCAGGTCTTCCAACTTAAACTGATCGTTGCGCAGGACGGTCACTTCTGCGCCCAGTTCCTTGATCAAATGACTCAGGTTATAGGTAAACGAGTCGTAATTGTCTATAATCACTACTTTCATATTCTTACATTTTTTCAGCCATCAATATGGCGCGACGAAGCGCACCGAGTTTGTTGTTCACTTCCTGCAGTTCATATTCCACATCACTCTTGGCAACAATACCGCCACCAGCCTGGAACCACAATTCACCGTTTCTTGAGACAAAGGTACGAATGGTGATGGCCTGGTTCAGTGAACCGTCAAGACCGATCATACCGATGCAACCGCCATAGGCACCGCGGTTATGAGGCTCGTATTCCGAGATCAACTGCATGGCGCGGACCTTGGGGGCGCCTGAGAGGGTGCCGGCGGGGAAGGTGTCGATAAATGCTTTGATGGGATCGGCACCCTCGTCGAGTTCACCGCTGACGCGGGAGACAAGGTGGATCACATGACTATAGTACTGCAGGTCTTTGTAGAAGTCTACCTTCACATGATGACAGTTACGGCTCAGGTCATTTCGGGCCAGGTCTACCAGCATCACATGCTCGGCATTCTCCTTGGGATCATTACGCAGATATTCCGCACCTTGTTTGTCGGCTTCGGTGTCACCCGTACGCTTGGTGGTGCCGGCGATGGGGTCAATATACGCCACATATCTCTCCTGACTCTTGACAACACGACAGTGTGTCTCTGGTGAGGAACCGAAGATCCTGAAACCGCCGAAGTCGAAATAGAAAAGATAGGGTGAGGGATTGATGCTTCTCAGGGCGCGGTAGAGTTTGAAATCATCGCCTTCATATTTCTGGATGAAGCGTCGGCTGAGTACAATCTGGAAAACATCGCCACGCAGACAATGTTGGATTCCTTTACGGATATTTGCCTTGTGCTCTTCATCGGTCAAGGTACTGGATACCTCGCCTACGGGATGGAAGTCATAGGCTTTCACATTGGCTTTGTTCATGGTTTTTAATACCGTGTCAATCTCCTCGCTCTCACCCAGACTCACCACCTTTAAGGTGTTATTGTGATGGTCGAATACAATGACAGTCTTATAGAGGATGTATAACAGGTCGGGCGCATCGTTCTTGGCCTGGGTCTCATCCTTCACGGGGATGTTCTCAAAGTACCTGACGGCATTAAAAGATGTATAGCCGAATAGACCACAAAACTCTGAGTCCGAGCCTTTTATTTTAATACATTGAAGCAATGCGTTAATAGCCTTATCGGTCTGGTAGTCCGGACAGATGACCTGCTCTGAAACGGTGCCATCGGGGTAGTTGATGGTGGCGATGCCATGTCCTACAGCCACACTGGCGATGGGTTGAATGCCAATAAACGACCGGGCATTGCTCTTGTCGTGATAGTCGGAACTCTCCATCAGCGCACTCTGCGGATAGAGGTCTCTCAGTCGCATATAAACTCCCACTGGCGTATACAGATCTGCCAGAATGGTCCGACTGCTGGTATGATATTCAAATGTTTTCATAATTCGTTGTTTGTTAGAAATTTCCGAATGCGCCTGCCATGGCCTTGTTTTTCAGATAGGTCTCCACATCCTTGTCGCCTCGGCCGCTGACGGTAAGCACTACCACATCATCTTTCTTGAAACTGAGTTTCTTCAGGGCTGCAATGGCGTGGGCAGACTCAATGGCGGGGATGATGCCCTCCATACGGGTGAGTTCATAACCGCCATAGATGGCCTCGTCGTCATTGATGCTCAATACTTGCGTACGCCCCTGCTTGGCCATGTTACAATGCATAGGACCTACACCGGGGTAGTCCAGTCCGGCACTGATGGTGAAGGCTTCCTCAATCTGACCATCCTCATCCTGCATCACCAGCATCTTGGCACCATGCAGGATGCCGACGGTTCCTTTGTGGATGGTGGCCGCGGTGTGATTGGTCTCCCAACCATGTCCGCCGGCCTCTGCCAGGACGATTTTCACGCGCTCATCATCCATATAGTGATAGATGGTACCTGCCGCATTCGAACCGCCGCCGATGCAGGCGATGAGATAGTCGGGATAGTCGCGGCCTTCCTTCTCTTCCAACTGCCATTTGATCTCTTCGGAGATGACGCTCTGCATCCTGGCCACCAGGTCGGGGTAGGGGTGTGGACCCATGGTAGAACCGACGATATAGAAGGTGTCCTGGGGATGACAGCACCAGTCTCTGATGGCCTCACTACAGGCGTCACTCAAGGTCATGTTACCTGTTCTCACTGGATGCACTTGGGCTCCTAACATTTTCATGCGCTCTACATTGGTGTGCTGTCGCTCCACATCCGTAGCTCCCATAAATACCTCACATTTCAGGTTCATCAGCGCACAGACCGTCGCTGTAGCCACACCATGCTGACCAGCACCGGTCTCTGCGATGATACGGGTCTTGCCCATCTGCTTGGCCAACAAGATCTGTCCGATGGTGTTGTTGATTTTATGGGCACCGGTGTGGTTCAGGTCCTCACGCTTCAGATACAGTTTGCAGCCATACTGCTCACTCATCCGCTGGGCGTAGTACAAGGGGGAGGGACGACCCACATAGTCCTTCAACAGGGCATGATACTCGCGTTTGAAGGCCTCTGACTCGATGATTGGCAGATAGGCTTCCTGCAGATCATGCACGCATTTGTAAAGAATCTCCGGCACATACGCACCACCGAATTCTCCGTAAAAACCGTTTTCGTCTACTTGATAACTTTTCATTTTAATACGTATTTATTGTTTGTATTCGTGTCGTTTTGATAAAAAAAGACTCACCGCTGTCGCGATGAGCCTTTTCTATTTTTGTTGTTGAATAACAGATATGGCAATTAGTCTCGCGACGTTTTTGATCTCGAGCACTGCCACCACCAAATGTTAAACAGACAATTCATCATTCTTTTTCGTTAAATCTGGGGGCAAAGGTATAGAGTTTCCCTCAAACATGCAAATTTTTGGCGCGTTTTTTTTAGAAAAACATACAAAAAGTTGGATTTTATCGACAAAAACATCGAAAAAAGTCACTTTTTTGCTAAAAAACTTGCAAGTTAGATAAATAAACCGTATATTTGCCGCCGATAAGATCCTTATCAGCCATTTGCTGATTCACCTTATCTTTTTATAGAGAGGTTGGTAGCGTCCTGCACCAACCTCCATTTTTTTTCCATCTATTGAATCTCCCAGCCAATGGCACTGGCACCCAGCACAGCAGCAGAGGCACCGTCCAGACCGCTTACAAGGAACTGCGCCTTGTTCTTGAAGATTTTCAGTACGTGGGCGTTATAAGCCTCGCGGATGGGTTTCATGATCAACTCTCCGGCTTTTACCATACCACCGAAGAAGATGAAGGCCTCAGGACTGCTGAAGGCAGCGAAGTCAGCACAGGCCTCACCAAGCATCTTACCGGTGAACTCGTAAATCTCCTTGGCCAGTTCGTCGCCCTTACCTGCTGCGATGGAGACATCCAGGCTGGTGATATCCTCTGGGTTCATTTCGCGAAGCAGACTCGGACGAGTGGTGGTTGAAAGGAGTTCGCGGGCTGTACGGGCAACGCCAGTAGCAGAGCAGTAGGCCTCCAGACACCCGGTTCTTCCACAGCCGCAGAGACGACCTTCTGCACCGCGAACCATCGTCACGTGACCGAGTTCTCCGGCGAAACCGTCATGGCCATAGAGCAACTGACCGTTGACCACGATACCTGATCCGACACCTGTGCCCAGGGTGATGACGATGAAATTCTTCATTCCTCTGGCTACACCATAGACCATCTCGCCGATGGCAGCAGCATTGGCATCGTTGGTCAGAGCCACGGGGATGTTGTTCAGACGTTCACTGAACAGTTTTGCCAGGGGCACTACACCATCGTGTGCCCACGGCAGGTTAGGTGCAAACTCAATGGTGCCGTTATAATAGTTGCCATTGGGTGCACCGATGCCCATGGCTTTGATTTTCTCAATGCCACCCACCTGGTCGATGATTACTTGCAGTGCTTCCACACAGGCGTCTACATAGTCTTCTACCTTCTCGTAGCCACCGGTCTTGATGGCTGTGGTGGCTTTGATGTCACCACGGGAATCGACAATACCAAAAACGGAGTTTGTACCTCCCAGATCCAAGCCGATGACATACGGCTTCATTACATTTTGTTGTTCCATTGTTGTTCGTTTTTATTGTAAATGGGTTGTTCTAAGTGCAAAATTACGCATTTTTTTCGGACAATAGTACATTGGAACATATTTTTTTTGATTTTTTTGTTCTTTTGTCTAAAAAAATAAGTAACTTTGCATACGCAAAGTGAATACACAGGCTGAATATGAAAATAAAACGCTATCTCTCGTGGCTGATTCTTTTGTTGGTGTCAATGGTGCTCGTCTCCTGTCATAAGGAGATGAGGCGCGACTTGAAGGCCAGCAGGGCCGATAGTATCCTGTTTGATGTGGGTGTCAGGATGGAATACGACAGTATGTTGTACCTGGCAAATCGTTACGAGGAACAGGGTCTCATCTCTGAATTGGATGCCAACCGTTGGCGCGGTGTGGCCTATTACCATCAGGGACATTATCTTATGTCGGAGATCTATTATCGTAAGGCCATGGATTGTGAGGTGGGGACCGACGAGGATCAGTTGAGTTACAACAAATGTGCCCGCAGACTCTCTGAACTCTTGCTTGTCAAGGGCGATTTCGAGGGCTCTTTGCAGGTGGCCATCCCGGCGGTGAAGAAGATGGATAAGTCGGGCATAGGCTCTGACATCGACTATGCCATCCTGCTCAATAATATCGGCTGTTGCCAGTTGAACCTCGGTCAGGACGAAGAGGCCAAGGAGAGTTTCCTGAATGCCCGTGAACACTATGCCAACCGTTGGCAGTCGGATACCACGAGCCGTGGCTTCCGGGAGGCGGTATTGGGCACGGTCTATACCAGTATGGCCTATATTAATACGCGTCGTTATCAGGAGTCCATCTATTGGATTGACCGTACGGAGATGTTGCTCGACAAGTATCGTCAGAGGCGCGATGCCCGTAAGGATTATTTCGACGAGTATCAGGGTCGTATCGATATCATGCGGGCCGTGGCCAAGCAGGGACTGGGCAAGTATGACGAGGCGCAGGAGGCTTATCGGGCCTTCCTGAAGACCGACTATGCGAAGACGGGGCAGGGGCATATCAATGCCAATGACTATCTGGTCATGGCCAAGCGTTACCAGGAGGCAGCCGATAACTATCGTTATCTGGATCAGACCATGGAAAACTGGGGCATGGAAGCCTCGCTCGATAACATCCAACTCTACATGTTGCCTAAGTTCTGGGCGAACAAAGAGGCGGGGCGCAGGGATTCGGCCAGAGTGGCTGCGGAGAAGGTTCTCATGGTGCTCGACTCTGCCATTACCAGTCAGAAGAACAGTGCTACGGCAGAACTGGCCACCATCTATGATACCCAGGGCAAGGAACAGGAGATCCTCCAGAAACAAGCTGATCTCTCGCGTCAGCGTATGTGGACTACAGCCATTGCACTCTTGCTCATCATTCTGTTCTTGATTATTTATAGTTTCCATAAGCGTAGGTCCACCCATCGTCTGCGTGTGGCCCATGAGAAACTGCAGGTGGCCTACGACCAGTTGGAGGAGGCGACGGCGCATAGGGAGCGTATTGAGAGTGAACTGCGCATCGCCAGGGATATCCAGATGTCGATGGTGCCGAATATCTTCCCTGATCGTGAGGGACTGGATATCTATGCGAAGATCGAACCCGCCAAGGAGGTGGGTGGCGACCTTTATGGTTATCTCCTCATGGGCGATGAGCTTTATTTCTGCTTAGGCGACGTGAGTGGCAAGGGTGTGCCCGCCTCACTCTTCATGGCACAGGCCACGCGTCTGTTCCGTACGTTGGCCACGCAGCACATGATGCCTGCAGAGATTGCCACGCGTATGAATGCGGCTCTCTCTGAGGATAACGACCAGGGTATGTTTGTGACGATGTTCATCGGCCGCATCGACCTGGCGAGTGGCGCGATGGACTTCTGTAATGCGGGTCATAACCCGCCATTCCTCACGGATGCTGGTGGAGGCCAGTTCCTGGAGATGTTGCCCAACGCCCCCATTGGTCTCTGGCCGGGACTGGAATATGATGGTGAGCGCCTCGAGGATATCAGCGGTCGGATGCTGGTGGTCTATACCGATGGTCTCAATGAGGCGGAGAACAGACAACAGGAGCAGTTGGGCGATGATCGTCTGTTGGATATTCTGGAGACGATGCCGCGTTGTAGTGCCAAGGAGGTCATCAACCTCCTCTATGAGGCAGTCCAGCAGCATCGTGATGGGGCTGAGCCGAATGATGACTTGACGATCATGAGCATTCTGGTCGATACACGGAAAAAAGAGACCGAAAAATAGGTCATCTCAATTTTTTTTTGTAACTTTGCAGCCGCAATGCCGTTTCATGTACCGATAAATATCCTGGATTTCATCTTCAAGGGAATGATGATAGGTGTGATTGCCAGTGCCCCGATGGGGCCTGTGGGCATCCTCTGTGTCCAGCGCACGCTGAACAAAGGTCGCTGGTATGGCTTTGCCACAGGTATCGGTGCGGCAGCCAGTGATATTATCTATGCGGGCTTTGCCGGTTTCGGTATGTCGTTTGTCATGGATCTCATCAACAATGATCAGAACAGGTTCTATCTCCAGATAGCGGGTAGTATCATGCTGCTCTGCTTTGGTCTGTATACCTATCGTACAGACCCGACGAAGAAGATGCACCAATCGGGACAACAGAAGGGTACACTCTGGTATAACAGTTGGACGGCCTTCCTGGTCACCTTCTCCAACCCGCTGATAATCTTCCTGTTCCTGGCCACCTTTGCCCAGTTTGCCTTTGTGCTGCCCAACCATCCTTTCGAGATGCTCGTGGGCTTTGCCAGTATCGTGGGCGGCGCGCTGCTCTGGTGGTGGGGACTCACCTGGCTGGTCGATAAGATCCGGACGAAGTTCGATAACAATGGTATCCGACTCATCAACCAGGTCATTGGCGGAGCTGTGATCGTCGGTTCTGTCATCATGCTCCTTGGCACCACGACCAACTTGTTAAGATTTTAGTCAATAGGTATTCGTTTATTATAAATAGTTTATTATTTAGTCAATTGTGTTTGTTTCTCAGGATTTAAGAAAATCAAATATCGCCGAGTACCTGCTTTATATGTGGCAGGTCGAGGATACCATCAGGGCGTTCGACTGCTCGCTGCGTCGCATTCGCGATGAGTGGGTGGCGCGTTTTGACTATACCGACGAACAGAAGGAGGAGGAGCTCGACTGGTTCGGGAATCTCATCCGGATGATGAACCAGGAGGGCTGTCGCGAGAAAGGTCATCTCCAGATCAACAAGGTGACGATGCAGATGCTCATCGAACTGCACAACCAGCTCCTTCAGTCCAGTAAGTTCCCTTTCTACAGTGCGGAATACTATAAGGTGCTCCCTTACATCGTGGAACTCCGGAACCGGGGTGCCAATAAGGACGAGAACGAGATAGAGACCTGTTTCAATTCGCTCTATGGAGTGATGCTCCTGCGCCTGCAGCATAAGGACATCTCTCCCGACACCCAGCATGCGGTGAAGGAGATCACCACTTTCATCGGGATGCTCTCCGACTATTACAAGAAAGACAAGGAAGAAGGTTTAAAGTTTGAATAATGAAGATTTTGATCACCGGCTGTAATGGCCAATTGGGAAACGAGATGCAGTTGCTGGAGAAGGAGAATCCCCAGCATACCTATTTTAATACGGATGTGGCAGAGTTGGACATCACCGACCAGCAGGCCATTGAGACCTTCGTCAATGAGAACCAGATTGACGGCATTGTCAACTGTGCGGCTTATACGGCTGTCGATAAGGCTGAGGACAACGAGGACCTCTGTACGCTTCTGAATGCCGAGGCGCCGGCCTATCTGGCTGCTGCCATTGGCAAACGGGGCGGTTGGATGATCCAGATCTCCACCGACTATGTGTTTGATGGTACCCAGCATACGCCTTATACCGAGGATGCCGACACCTGTCCGAACAGTGTCTATGGTAAGACGAAGCTGGTGGGTGAACTGAATGTGCAGAAGTTCTGTGCACAGGCGATGATCATCCGTACGGCGTGGCTCTATTCCACCTTTGGCAATAACTTCGTCAAGACGATGATCCGTCTGGGTAAGGAGAAGCCCGAACTGGGTGTCATCTTCGATCAGATAGGCACGCCGACCTATGCCCGTGACCTGGCAGTGGCCATTTTTGCAGCCATCAACCAGGGTATAGTACCGGGTATCTATCATTTCTCCAACGAGGGGGTTATCTCCTGGTACGACTTTACCAAGGCCATCCATCGCATAGCAGGCATCACCACCTGTCATGTGCGGCCTTTGCATACCGCTGAGTATCCCACCCCTGCCAACCGTCCTCATTATTCCGTCCTTGACAAGACAAAGATCAAACAGACTTATCACCTCGAGGTGCCCTATTGGGAGGAAAGCCTCGCGGCGTGTATTGCGAAATTATGATAGAAGAGATAAGTAGAAGAAGAACATTTGCGATTATATCGCATCCTGATGCGGGTAAGACCACGCTGACGGAGAAATTCCTCCTCTTTGGAGGACAGATCCAGGTGGCTGGTGCCGTGAAGAATAACAAGATCAAGAAGACCGCCACCTCCGACTGGATGGACATCGAGAAACAACGTGGTATCTCTGTGTCAACCTCGGTAATGGAGTTTGACTATACGCCTGAAAGGCTACGGGTAGGCGAGCAAAGCTCGGGAATGGGCAAGGATATTGAATATAAGGTGAATATCCTCGATACCCCGGGTCACCAGGACTTTGCCGAGGATACCTTCCGAACGCTGACAGCAGTCGACTCTGCCATCATCGTGGTCGATGGGGCCAAGGGTGTGGAGACGCAGACGCGTAAGCTGATGACGGTCTGTCGTATGCGTAAGACGCCTGTGATCATCTTTATCAATAAGATGGACCGTGAGGGTCGCGATCCCTTTGACCTGCTCGATGAACTGGAACAGGAACTCGAGATCAAGGTCCGTCCGTTGTCCTGGCCCATCAACCAGGGGGCGAAGTTCAAGGGTGTGTATAACATCTATGAACAGAAGCTCGACCTCTTTACGCCTGATAAACAGCGTGTGACGGATAAGGTGGAGATTGATATCAACAGTTCCGACCTTGACAACAGGGTGGGAGAGGACAATGCGGCAAAGTTGCGTGAGGACCTTGAACTGGTTGATGGTGTCTATCCCGAATTTGAGGTGGATACCTACCGTTCTGCCGAGGTGGCACCGGTGTTCTTTGGCTCGGCCCTGAACAATTTCGGTGTACAGGAGCTGTTGAACTGTTTCGTGGAGATAGCCCCCAGTCCCCGTCCGACGAAGGCTGAGGAGCGTGAGGTGGAACCCGAGGAGAAGAAGTTCACGGGTTTTATCTTCAAGATCACCGCGAATATCGACCCGAACCATCGTTCGTGTATTGCGTTCTGTAAGGTGTGCAGTGGAAAGTTCCAGCGCAACCAGCCTTATCTGCATGTGCGTCAGGGTAAGACGATGCGTTTCACCTCGCCTACGCAGTTCATGGCGCAGCGTAAGTCCACCATAGATGAGGCCTGGCCGGGTGATATCGTCGGTTTGCCGGATACGGGAGGTATCTTTAAGATCGGCGACACGTTGACAGAGGGTGAACAACTCCATTTCCGGGGTTTGCCTTCCTTCTCGCCCGAGCTTTTCAAATACATTGAGAATGACGATCCCATGCGTTCGAAACAGTTGCAGAAGGGTATCGACCAGTTGATGGACGAGGGTGTGGCGCAGCTCTTTGTCAACCAGTTCAACAACCGTAAGATTATCGGAACCGTGGGTCAGCTGCAGTTTGAGGTCATCCAGTATCGTCTGGAGAACGAGTACAATGCGAAGTGCCGTTGGGAACCGGTTCATCTCTACAAGGCCTGTTGGATTGAGAGTGACGATGATGGGGAGCTCGAGAACTTCAAGAAGCGCAAGTACCAGTATATGGCGAAGGATAAGGAGGGCCGTGATGTCTTCCTTGCTGACTCCGGTTATGTTCTCTCCATGGCGCAGGAGGATTTTAAACACATTAAGTTCCATTTTACCAGTGAGTTTTAGATGACACGAGAAGAAGATATCAGAAATGCAGTTGAGACGATGCGGCGGGGCGGGGTGATCCTTTACCCGACGGATACGGTCTGGGGCATTGGTTGTGATGCCACGAATGTAGAGGCGGTGAAGCGTGTCTATGCCATCAAACAGCGTGACGACTCCAAAGCCCTCATCTGTCTGGTCGACAGTGATGCCCGTCTCCAGCGTTATTTCCGCCACGTCCCCGATGTCGCCTGGCAGCTTCTCGACTCCATTCAAACACCCGGGGACGGTTCTTTTTTGTTTGACACCCCGCGTCAAACAAAAAAGAACCGTCCCCGGGTGTTTGACGAAGTGAAGCCGACGACGTTGGTGCTGGATGGGGCGATAAACCTGGCAGAGAACCTCATTGCGGAGGATGGCAGTATTGGGATACGGATTACCAATGAGCCCTTCTCGAAAGAACTCTGTTACCGTTTTCAGAAGGCGATCGTCTCCACCTCTGCGAATATCAGTGGCGAGCCCGCAGCTCAGAACTACTGTGACATTGATCCGCGTATCCTGGAGGCCGTCGACTATGTCTGTTGGTCGCGTCGTCAGGAGCATAAGCCCCATACGCCCTCCAGTATCATCAAACTGAAAGAAAACGGCGAAGTGAAGGTTATAAGGAGATGAGGAGTAAGGAGAGAAGGCAATGGCTCCAGCGCCTGCATGAGTGGCGGGTGGCGCATGTCAGCGACCGAATGTTCGTTCTGGTCCTGGCGCTCTTAGTGGGTTTCTTTGCCGCAGTGGCAGCCTTCTCCTTGCATTGGATTATCAACCAGATTGTGATGCTCCTGACCAGTTCTTTCGAGAAGTCGCGGGCCAACTGGCTCTACCTGGTCTATCCCGTGGTGGGTATCTATCTCACCTCCCTCTTTGTGCGTTACATTGTCAAGGACAATATCTCCCATGGTATAACGCGCATCCTCTATGCCATCTCCTCCAACAAGTCGCGCATCCGTTCGCATAACACCTGGTCGTCGGTCATTGCCTCTGCCATAACCATCGGCTTTGGTGGCTCTGTGGGAGCCGAGGCGCCGATTGTGTTGACTGGCTCCGCCATTGGTTCTAACCTCGGTAAGATCTTCCATCTCGACCGTAAGACGCTGATGACCCTTGTCGGTTGTGGTGCGGCCGGTGCCATTGCCGGTATTTTCAAGGCCCCGATAGCAGGCCTGGTGTTCACCCTTGAGGTGCTGATGATCGACATGACCATGTCGTCGCTTCTGCCCATACTGGTGTCGTGTGTCACGGCGACGTGTTTCACCTATATCTTCAGTGGCGATGCAGCCCTGTTTACCTTCCATCTCGACAGTGAGTGGTCTGTTCAGCGCATCCCCGCCTGTGTGCTCTTGGGCATCTCCTGTGGACTCATCTCCCTGTATTTCATCCGTATGATGGGCTTCTGCGAGGGGATCTTCGCCCGTTACAAGGAACATCCGTATATCCGTCTGGCCATTGGCGGTTCCGTTCTGAGTCTGCTCATCTTCCTGTTCCCGGCGCTCTATGGTGAGGGTTACAGCAGCATCAACCTGTTGCTCAATGGCCGTACTGAGGCCGACTGGAACCAGATCCTCAACAACTCCTTGTTCTCGGGTCAGGGTAGTCTGGTCCTGGGCTATATCGCTTTGGTCTTGTTGACGAAGGTCATTGCCAGTTCTGCCACGAATGGCGGTGGCGGTTGTGGTGGAACCTTCGCGCCGAGTCTGTTTGTGGGCTGTTTCACGGGTTTCCTGTTCTCTCGTCTGTGGAACATCAACCAGATCGGTGTGTATATCCCCGAGAAGAACTTTGCTTTGATGGGCATGGCCGGTGTCATGTCGGGTGTGATGCATGCCCCGTTGACCGGTATGTTTCTCATTGCCGAACTCACGGGCGGTTATAGTCTTCTTGTGCCGTTGATGATTGTGTCCGTATGCGCGTACCTTACTATTATTATCTTCGAGCCGCATAGCATCTATGGTGCGCGTCTGGCCAAGGAAGGTAAGCTCATTACCCATCATACAGACCATGCCGTGTTGACGTTGATGAATCTGGATTCTGTCATCGAGCGCGATTATCAGAGTGTGTCGCCCGATACCGAACTGGGTCAGATTGTCCATCGTATCAGTCGTAGCAACTCGTCTGTGCTCCCGGTGCTGGACCCTTCCGGAGTGCTTTTGGGCGAGGTGGAGATCATGAAGATCCGTAATGTGATGTTCCGTACGGAGCTCTACCATCATTTTACCTCCAGTCAACTGATGGTTGAGCCCAAGGCGACGCTATCCGAGTCCACGCCCATGGCTGAGGTGATGCAGACGTTTGACCGCACCCGTGCCGACTGGTTGCCGGTGGTCGATCCCGATACCAGACTCCTGGGTTATATCTCCCGTCAGCGCGTCTATACCATGTATCGCAAAATGGTCGCAGACATCTCCATGGATTAATCAAACATCCGGGGACGGTTCTTTTTTGTTTGACCCGCAGACGCGGGAAAGTTGTCAAACAAAAAAGAACCGTCCCCGAGTGTTTGACAACAACCCCGCTTACCGGGGGTCAAACAAGAACCATCCCCTTTTATTTTTTTCTGTTATGGCATAATAAAAAAAAGTTTTCTGCGTTTAATAAGTGTAATCATAAAAAAAGCGTTTGCCTATGAAGCATTTTACTCCCGAAGAATTCAAGCCCAGTGCTTTGTCCTTAGAAATTATTCGCCAGGTGGCCTACAGCTACCGCCCAGCTAGTAACCAGACTCCCAGTATAAGTCTGAATTAGTGATTTGTTCACCAGTCATTTAATCATTTATTCGTTTAGCATTTATAAAAAATGTCACTTGTTTCCCCATCTTTGCTTGCAGCTGATTTTCTGCATCTCGACCGTGACATTGCTATGATCAACCAGAGTGAGGCCGACTGGCTTCACTTGGACATCATGGACGGTTCGTTTGTTCCCAATATCTCTTTTGGTTTCCCAGTGATTGAGGCCGTAGCCCAAGTCTGTCAGAAGCCCCTTGACGTACATTATATGATCAACGCCCCCGAGCGTTATATTGCCCAGACCGCGAAGGTCGGTGCGATGATGATGAATGTGCATTACGAGGCCAGTGTGCATCTGCACCGTACCATTCAGGAGATCCACGATGCAGGTATGAAGGCCGGAGTGACGCTGAATCCCTCTACGCCCGTCTCTGTCTTGGAGGACATCCTCGGCGATGTGGAGATGGTGCTGCTGATGAGTGTCAACCCCGGTTTCGGTGGTCAGAAATTCATCGAGAACACCATTGCCAAGGTGAAACGTCTGAAGCAGATGATCGATGCCAAGGGTCTGAGTACCCTCATTGAGGTAGATGGCGGTGTGCAGGCAGAGACCGCTCCCCGTCTGGTAGCCGCCGGTGTGGATGTGTTGGTCAGTGGCAGTTATGTCTTCAAGGCCAAGGATCCCCTTGCCACCATCAAAAGTCTAAAAGACCTGTAAAGACCAGTCAATGAAGAAAGAAGATCTGAGAATTATATTTATGGGCACCCCGGAGTTTGCGGTTGAGACACTGCAGGCTTTGGTGTCGCATCAGTATCCTGTGGTGGCTGTTGTGACGCAGCCCGACAAGCCTGTAGGTCGTCATGGCAGTGTGCTACAGCCCTCCGCCGTGAAGCAGTACGCCTTGTCGCAGGGTATTCCCGTGTTGCAGCCGGAGAAGATGAAAGACCCGGCATTTGTCGAGCAGTTACGTTCGTATCAGGCTAACCTTCAGGTGGTTGTGGCTTTCCGTATGCTGCCGGAGGTCGTCTGGGCCATGCCCACGTATGGTACGTTTAATGTCCATGCGGCCCTATTGCCTCAGTATCGTGGTGCCGCCCCCATCAACTGGGCCATCATTCATGGAGAGACCCAGACCGGTGTGACGACCTTCTTTCTTGATCATGACATTGATACGGGTCGGATTATCCTGCAGAAGTCCTTTGACATCCCTGACGAGGCCGATGTCGAATACGTCTATGACGGTCTGATGCACCTGGGTGCGGAGATTTGTCTCGAGACCATCGAGGCCATCATTGCGTCAGATGGTCATCCGGCCTCTATATCCCAAGCAGATTTCCAAGGGACGCTGAAGTCTGCCCCGAAGCTTTTCAAGGAGACCTGCGAGATCAACTGGCATCAGTCTGCCAAGCAAGTCTACGACTTTATTCGAGGCCTCTGTCCTATACCAGGCGCTTGGACGACCTTGGTTTCATCAGATGGTAAGGAGTCGGTGCTGAAGATCTTCAAGTCTGCGAAGACCGGTCGTGTGTCCGCTCTTCCGCCTGGTCGGCTTCTTATCGAGGGCAAGTCCCTTTATGTCGCTTGTCTCAATGGCGAACTGCTTCAGCTCGTGGAGCTTCAGCTCGCCGGCAAGAAGCGTATGTCCGCCTCTGATTTCCTTAATGGTAGTCGTCAAACACTCGGGGACGGTTCTTTTTTGTTTGACAGTAATCCCGCATAGCGGTGTCAAACAAAAAAGAACCGTCCCCGGATGTTTGACAGCTCGTCAAACAAAAAAGAACCGTCCCCGGATGTTTGACTAAGCAAGTTGGAGTTCGATGGCGTGTTCGCGGGAGAGGCGACGTAGGTTGATGAGGGCGTAGCGCATGCGGCCGAGTGAGGTGTTGATTGAGACGCCGGTGGCCTGTGCGATTTCCTTGAATGACATTTCCTGATAGTAGCGCATGTAGACGACCTCCCGCTGCACATCCGGCAGAGCATTCATCAGTCCCTTGACATCCTTCAGCACCTGTTCGTTGACCAATGCCTTCTCGCGGTCCGTTTCCAGGATGGCATCCCCCCGCAGGTTACCCAGGTCATTCTCCTTAGGTGCATCCACGATATGCGAGTTCTTCATATCGCGGAAGTAGTCGATGATCACGTTATGTGCGATGCGAGTCATCCAGAAGAGGAACTTGCCGTTGTCCTTGTACTTCCCGTCCCTGAGTTTCATGATGGCCTTGATGAAGGTCTCCTGAAACAGGTCATTAGCCATTTCCTCGTTTTTCACCATACAGAAGATGTAGGCGAACAACTTGTCCTGCACACGACTTAATAGAATGTCGAAAGCTTTGTTATTACCATCTGCATAAAGCAATGCCAACTGTTCGTCGGACATTTCTTTCCATGTACTCATACGATTCTTTAATTAGTATTGAGTAATGCTGTTTCGATAGGCAATATACGTTTAATGCGTTAATAATTCGTTGGCAAAAGTATATATTTTTCTGGAAACGACCAAAAAAAATCCTTAAAATCTGAGCAATTTGTTATTTTTTTCGTACTTTTGCATCACAAAACAGGTAAATATGATGAAACTTTTTGTTCCCGGCCGTCTTTGTCTATTCGGTGAGCACACCGACTGGGCCGGTCATTATCGTACGATGAATGCCGCCATAGCCCCCGGTGCCGCCATTGTGACCGGTATCGAGCAAGGCATCTATGCCGAGGTGGAGAAATCCAGTATCTTCGAGTTGTACAGTACCGCCCCTGAGATCGAGGGTGTCTGGCAGGATTTCTCCTGTCGTATGGACGAGCTCGAGTTGAAGCGCATTGCCAAGAGCGGTTCTTTCTTCTGCTATTGTGCCGGTGTGGCCTCCTACATGCTCGAGTGGTACAAGGTCGGTGGTGTCCGCATCAAGATCACCGGTATGACCCTTCCGATGAAGAGCGGTCTGTCGAGCAGTGCCGCCATTTGTGTTCTTGTAGCGCGCGCGTTCAATTTATTATATCATCTGAATCTGAACACGTTGGGTGAGATGAACATCGCCTATCTGGGTGAGTTGCGCACGTCGAGCCGTTGCGGTCGTCTGGACCAGGCCTGTGCCTTTGGTGTGAAGCCCAACCTGATGACCTTCGATGGCGACGAGATTGAGGTTCGTTCTTTGAATGTGAAGAAGCACCTCTACTGGGTTTTTGCCGACCTCTGTGCCGAGAAAGACACGATACGCATTCTCTCCGACCTGAACAAGGCCTATCCCTTCCCTTCGAATGCGAAGGAACAAGCCGAGCACGACGCGTTGGGTGAGCAGAACCTCGCTTTGGTTGACAAGGCCATCCAGTGCATGGCCTCCGGTGATGCCGAAGGACTCGGTCGGTTGATGACCGAGGCCGAGGCCCTTTTCGATGCCCAGGTCGCCCCGATGTCCGAAGCCCTCTATGCCCCCAAGCTCCATGCCGTGCTCCAGGACCCCCAGATCCAGCCGTTGGTCTGGGGAGGTAAGGGTGTCGGTTCCCATGGTGACGGTTCGGTGCAGTTCCTGGCGCGCAGTGAGGCCGCCCAACAGCAGTTGGTCGACTACCTGAACGCCCAGGGCCTGAAAGCCTATTCCCTGACGTTGAAGCCCGTGCATACCGTTCGCAAGGCCATTATCCCTGTGGCCGGTTTCGGTACCCGTTTATACCCCGCTACCCGCGCTTTGAAGAAAGACTTCTTCCCCATACCCTGTTCCGATGGCATGGTTCGTCCGGTGATACTCATCCTGCTTGAGGAACTCATCCAGAGCGGTATTGAGGAAATCTGTCTGGTGCTCGGTTCCGAGGAAGAGCGTCAGCAGTATGCCGACTATTTCGAGCGTCCCCTTTCCGACGAGCATCTGAGCAAGTTGAATACCGAGGCGAAGGAGTTGGAGACCCGCATTCTGAATATCGGCAAGCACCTGCATTATGTCTACCAGCGTGAGAAGCGCGGTTTCGGTCATGCCGTGTACCAGGCCGCCCAGTTTGCCGGTAACGAACCCGTGTTGTTGCTTTTGGGTGACACCCTTTATCGCAGTGACAGCAACAAGCCCTGTGCCCTGCAGATGGTTGAGGAGTACGAGCGTTACAACTGTCTGATGGTGTCTATTCATACCGTTCCTTTGGCCGAGGTGAGTCATTATGGCATTCTCTCCGGAGTGTGGGAAGACAAGGACCATACCATTCTGAATGTCAATGTGATGAAGGAGAAGCCCAAGGCCAGTTATGCCGAGGAGTTCTTGGGTGTGCGCAATAAAGACGGTGCGAAAGAATATTACAGTGTCTTCGGTCAGTACATCCTCACGCCCGAGGTGTTTGCCCAGTTGCATGAAGACATCATGCAGAAGGAGATTGACGGCGATCATGTCACTGAGATTGAGTTGACCTCCGCCTTGGAGGCTGTTCGTCAGCGCAGTGGTATGGTGGGTGTGCGCCTGAAGGGTAGGATGTTCGACATGGGCAATCCCAATGCCCTTATCCGTGCGGTGGTAGAATACTCTTGTCCCTAGGCATGTCGTCTGTGAAAGATACTGAGGTACTCTGGTACGCCCTTGGTAGTACCAGTCCCCGTCATGAGTTGAAGATTCGTGACGATGCCCGTCGTTACGGTCTTGACGCCTTTGTGCCGTTGAAGTACGAGGTGAAGAAGGTCCGAGGCCGTGAGCAGCGCCTGTTGGTCCCTGCTGTGACGCAGATTGTCCTGGTGAAGGGCACGTTGGACGCGGTGAACGACTACATTGAGCATGCCCACCTGGCTGTTTTTATCAAGCGTTCGACGTATAGCAATCACAAGGACTATCTCACGGTCTCCCTGCATGCCATGGAGAATTTCATGGCTGTCACGGAGATGACGGAGCGTCGGGTTACCTATTTCCGGCCGGAGGAAATCTCGTTGCGTGAGGGCGACCAGATCCGGATCCGGGGCGGATTCTATGATGGGCGTGAGGGCGTTATCATGCGGATTAAGGGGAAGCGGAATAAGCACCTGGTGGTGCAGATTCCGGGCATTCTCATCGCTGCGGTGGAGTTGTCGCCGGAGATGATCGAATTAATGCAGGGTACGGACCCTGAGCCTGTTGATGGGTCGCAAGGAAGGCTCCAGGCGCGCCCCCGCAAAGCTCTTGTTGCCAAAACCAGGAAAGAGGTGCGGAAGCCTGTTGAATCAAAGTCGAAAGATCTTGACAAAGACAAGAAGTTATTATTCGATTTGGCGCATCGGTTGCTCTTTGAGATTGCCGACAAATACCAGAACGAGAACGAATACTATCTCCTGCGCTCGGAGTTAGTGCGAGCGCAACAGCGTATTGCCAGCTTCAAGGGCTTTACGGCTGCCACCGAAGCGGAACTGGCCCTTCCCCTCTATCTGGCTTCGGTGATTCTCGAAGACGAAGTAGATGAAGCCGAAGCCCGGCTTCGAAAGGCTGTTGCTGCCCTGAAGGACAACAGCCTTTTGAAAGTCCGGTGCCAAATGTATTTGGCGATCCTCGCAAAGGATTCGGCGCTGAAAGAAGCGCTCGAATCGCTTTTAGCCTCCTGGCGTCAATCACCGCTTTCGCCTAAGCAGCGAGATATTCTCGAGGAATATTCGATTCTTAGGGAACGCCCCTAAAAGACCTTGCTGTTCATTCTCTGGCGCAGAGAACGAACCAAGAGGTGCAGGGGTTCCCCCTGCAGGGTCACAACTACCCAACCCTCCTTGTCCTAAGGAGGGCTTCAACCTTTACCCCAAACCCCTTTCCCTCTCCAGGGAAGGGGCTTAACCGCTCCTCCTGTCGCTCTCATTTTGGCATCCTCGACCCATCAAAGGGTCGGGATAGAGTGCCTACATCCCCGCTTACGCCGCCCCTTG
>JAEEGF012264684.1_pt1 | contig 22861 bp, 17 predicted proteins | sample 9134171 | NCBI WGS metagenome assembly JAEEGF01 (sample SAMN16246542, study PRJNA631951) | gut metagenome | biome: gut microbiome; feature: rumen; material: AP-attached | host: Bos | place: Iran: Karaj | collected 2018-10
AGAGCGAGCGCTTCAGGAAGCAACATTAAAAATTCAGCAAAAATTCGGCAAAACAGCGATTGTACGAGGAACTTCATTTGAAGAAGGTGCAACCGGACTTGACAGAGCAAAACAGATAGGAGGACATAAGGCCTGATGAGTATCGAGAAATACAAGGATATGCTATACATGGAAAGACCAATATCCAAACACCATGCCCCCATGTCCATGGAGAATCGCGCAGCTCAGTTTGCGCCTTTTGCTGCTCTGACGGGCTATGATGATGCTGTTGATGAGGTTTCCAGAGTGACATCCAGAAAGGTTGAGCTCAGCGAAGAAATGAGAGCTGAGCTTGATCTTGTATTGGCGGAAATCAATTCACATATAGCAGAAATGCCTGAAGTTAAAATCACTTATTTTGTACCGGATCTGTCAAAAGATGGTGGGGAGTATACTGACATTATCACAAGAATTAAAAAGATAGATTTTGTTTCAAGAACGCTGATTCTACAAGATAAAACAAGTATTGCTATTGATGATATTTTAAGTATTGAAAAATAATGTGAGTTTATACAAATTTAAGAATAACGACTTACGTGATATAGTATCATGAAATGGGTGTTGAAAAATCGTAAACGCGCAATTTGGTGCGGGCGTGAGCGTGTGATTCACGGATTTTCATGGAGGTTCAATATGAATAAAAAAATATCATTAGTACTACTTGTGGCAATGATTGGATTAGCATTATCATCTCCTTTTTCTGTAAGGGCATATGCTGTAAATGTTCTGCCATTTACCAGTGCTCTTGACTATTCTAAGTCTGATAACTGGCTATACGATGGAGCATATCCTGAAAATGCAGTGGATGTCTTCATTGTAGCTCCTTCTGTAGATACTTTAAGTACAACAAATTCCACAATTACACCTGAATACAAGAAAAGATTCAGATATGCCATGAACCAGCAACAGGCTATATATGCTAAGACTGCCAGAATTTATGCCCCTTATTACAGACAGGCGGCATTAAATGCGTATTCAATGAAGGCGTCACCTGAAAAGGACCAGATATTTGCCAATGCTTATGTTGATGTTTCTGCGGCTTTTAAATACTATCTTGAGCACAAGAATAACGGAAGACCGCTGATTCTTGCAGGTTTTTCTCAGGGTGCTGATATGTGTTACAGGCTGCTTGAGGAATATTATGGAGGCGATGGAGAAAGAGCCGTAGCACTTCGTGACAACCTGATAGCTGTTTATGCTATAGGATGGGGTATGACAGAAGATATGATAAGCAAGTACCCGCAGATTGTTCCTGCCAAAGGCGAAACTGATACAGGAGTGGTGGTAAGTTTTGAATGTGAAGATGGAAATGTTACGGATTCTATAAGTATTCCTGCCGGAGTCAAAGCAATTTCTATCAATCCGCTTAACTGGAGAACTGATAGCAAGATAGCGGACAAGTCTCTTAATAAAGGTACAGTTACTCAGGATTCCAAGACCGGTGCGATTACATCTGTACAGGTTGGCAAGTATGGCGCATATATTGACCCAAATCGTGGATCTTTGATTGTGACCGGAATAGACGTAAAAGAATATCCGCCGGTACTTGATATTTTCCAGGATGGTTGCCTTCACCTATATGATAATTTTTTGTTCTTTGTCAATCTGCAGGAAAATGTCCAAAAGAGAACTGAAAGCTTTTTGATGAAAAAAGCTTCTCCGAATGCTGCTTAACCCTTGATTTTTACAGTAAAGAATGACTACCACAAAACATATACTTGCAAAACAGAACGTTTGTTTGTATAATGAGTCTACAGAACAAATGTTTGTGTTTGTACAGGTAATATGTTATGAGTAGAGTAATAGATAAGGTTGATGTAATATGTGAGCATAAGTCTGACGGAAGCTTGATTCCCATGAGATTTAGGCTTATAAATGACGATGGTGTGTATGAGGCATACACTATAAAGGGATACAGGCAGTTATACAATAATGAAACGCATACAACACCGGACGGAGTTTATGTCTGTACCAAGGATAAAGTGTTTGAGTGCAGAGTACTGATCCTGGATATGTACAGAACTGTGCGGCTATATTTTGATACAAACAAGTGTACATGGCGGATAGCAATCTGACGCGTTGCATAATGTATATATGATATATAACATCTATAATGGAGCTTTATGATGGAAATGCTTGAATTTGGCTCAAAATCATCGCAGATTATCCTGGTTCAGATGGTAGATGGGCATGACCTTGATATGATTGAAAAAGAAATTGCATCAATTCGCGAGAGGACAGATGCAGATTTTTTGATGCGCGTATTTAAGGTAAAGAGCTGGAATAATGATCTTTCACCATGGACAGCGCCTGCTGTTTTTGGAAAAGAGAATTTTGGCGGTGGTGCAGAAAATACGCTTAAGGAAGTGTTGGCATCTTGCGGTGATGTCGATAGGACTTACTATATAGGTGGATACTCTTTGGCAGGCTTATTTGCGCTATGGAGCGCATATCAGACAGATGTGTTCAGCGGAGTAGCAGCGGCATCTCCATCTGTTTGGTTTCCGGGATTTACTGAATATATGGATGAGCATGAGATAAAGTGTGATGCGGTTTATCTGAGCCTTGGAGATAAAGAGGCCAAAGCACGTAATCAGGTGATGGCAACTGTTGCTGATAAGATGCAGGAAGCGTATAGACTGCTTCAGCATAAGAACAAAAAGTGTACATTCGAATGGAATGAAGGAAATCACTTTAAAGAGGCGGATATACGAACCGCAAAGGCATTTTCATGGCTTCTTAATTAAGTTTGGCTGAACTTATCGCTATCTGCCAATGGTAATAAGTGAGGAATTATGGCGCATTCTCTAAGCTTTGTGCTATTATAACATTAGATATTTTCAGTTATTGGAGGAATGCTATGTTTTTTCTAATTAAAAATGAACTGGAAGAATGTAGTGCAGAGCAGTGCCATGATGCTGCTGAACCTTATGTAGCAGTTCTTACACAGGAACAATGGGCTCAGCAGAACGAGAACTTTGATATGGGAATAGATTTCGATATCAATAGTGAGGAAATATATACAACCAAAGCTGAAGTCAATTATGATTCACTTACCGGAACCTTTTTTATTCCTACTCAGTCGTCAAATGCTTCGGAACCCCAGAGATTTTCTTTTGTACTTGATGAAACGGGAATTGTATTTATTGATGAAGGAGACGCTGCGTTAAAACTGGTTCAGAGGATTCAGAGATTCAAAAAATGGAAAAAGCCATGCCTTGAGCGCTTTTTGTATGATTTTTTGGAACTAATAATTCACAATGATCTGCGGATTATGCAGAGATATGAGCTGGAACTGGACAGTCTTGAAAAAGAAATAATGTCAAACGCTGAGACTGCTCATATGGAACGAAATAACGATATACGCGGCGATATCAGAGATCTTCGAATTCACTATGAACAGCTTTTGGACCTCGGTCAGGAATTTGAGGAGAATGAGAACGGATTCTTTAATGAAGACAATCTCCGTTATTTTCATATGTTTTCCAGCCGTGTAGACAGGCTATATGATTCAGCTACTCATCTTCGAGATTATACAATTCAGTTAAACGACCTTTATCAGTCACAGCTGGATGTGAGGCAGAACAGGATAATGACAGTCCTTACCGTCGTTACAACAATCTTTATGCCTCTGACACTTATAGTTGGGTGGTATGGAATGAACTTTAAATATATGCCGGAGCTGGAATCACGTATTGGATATCCGGTTGTAATAGTTCTAAGTATATTGATAGTTGTTGGAAGCCTGACATTCTTCAAGATAAAGAAAATTTTATAAGAGAAAATTGATTATTATCTTTGAATTATCAATTCAAGAGTATATTTAGTGCGAGGGTGCGCAGTCATAAATTGATTGCGCACTTTTTTATGTTTTTTTGCATACAATAATTCACGAAAAAACAAGAAGTATTTATTCTTATTTAAGATTTATGCGAGGCATCTCATTGTAATATATATGTATAAGGGAAAAAAGTACCCAATATGAGATTTTTGAATCCATGAAAGGAGACCGTCTATGAATCATAAAATGTTTAAGAGGACGGTTGCATGCATAATATTACTAATTTTTACATTGTCAGGAACCGCCTGTAATTCGCAACTGTCGGAAAGTGCAAAGAAAAGTCAGGGAAGTACGGCAGAGCCTGATATATCGCATTTTCTCGTTGCTGTGGAGGATGAGCCTGACACGGTTGATTTCCAATGTACTTCAATCCACTATACTATCGCTCAAAACGTGTTTAATCGTCTTGTAGAAATGGAAAATGACGATAACGGAAACATGGAAATCTTACCCTCACTTGCAAAATCATGGGAAATCTCTGAGGACGGACGGGACTACACCTTCCACTTACAGGAAAATGTGACCTTTAGTAATGGCTCACCCTTAACATCTTATGATGTGCTTTATACCTTTGAAAGGATGCTGACTCATCCTGACGCATGTAATCAGGACATCGTAGATATAATTGCAGGGGCAAAGGCTCTTGAAAACAATGAAACCGATAAGCTCGAAGGCTTTAGAGTTATTGATGATTATAATTTTGTGATTACTCTTGAGCAGCCATTTGAAGCTTTTTTGGCATGTTTGTCTATGCCGGGAGCATCTATATTGGATGAAGATACCACCAAAGAAGCAGGAGACCGCTTTGGAAAAGATCCTGAATGGACTATTGGTACAGGCTCTTTTATTCTGTGGAAATGGATACCGGGAGAAGGTTTATTACTTACGGCAAATCCTAATTGCTGGCAAGGAGCGCCACGTTGTGAAGGACTTGATCTGCGTTTTATAACTGATTCCGAGGAAATTCGAAGGATGTTTGAAAATGGCGAGATCGATGTGCTTGATCTGGATGAAACAGGAAATTCAGCAGAATATTTTATGCATGGCAGTAAGTATCAGGACAGGATATTTAAGGTTCAGCGTATAGGAATAACATATATTGCGATTAATGAAAGTATAGCTCCGCTTGATGATGTGCGTGTTCGTAAGGCAATGCAGATGGCATTAAATCGCTCATCACTGCTAAAAGCAGTCTATGGTGATAATGGCTATGTTGAGAACGGAATCTTTCCTCATGGTCTGTATGGATATAATCCCGAGCTTCCGGAGATTCCATATGATACAGAGGCTGCTGCAAAGCTTTTGGCGGATGCAGGATATCCCGATGGATTTGATCTGACCATAAGTATTAATTCATCATCCACACGTTGGGAATTATCTGTAATGAAGCTTGCCGCTTCTATGTGGGAGAAAATCGGAATAAAGGCAACAATTGATGTAATTGATGAGAGTGACTTTATGAGGATGAGAAAGAGCGGCGAACTGGCGTGCTATACAGCTCAGTGGATGGCAGACTTTAACGACCCAGACAACTTTATTTACACCTTTTTTGGAAATACATCAAATACGATTTACAGAAGCCTCTGCTATTCCAGAGAAGATGTGATGGAACGAATACAAAATGCAAGAGGTATGTCGGATAGCAAAGAACGTATTCAGGAATATCAGGATCTTGAGCGCATTATTGTTCAGGAAGATGCAGCATGGATTCCGCTCTATTCAAGGCAAAGATTTTATGTTACTTCAGAAAGACTTGATGGTATTCAGGCATCATGGAATGGCTCAGTAAAAAATAAGTATCGTGAGATGGCTATTTTGTATAACGAGTAATAATTTGTGCGGTCAGGAAAAAGGAGATGAATACAGATGCGGTCTATTCGCTCGACGATCACGTTGATCACTATCCTTGTAATCCTAACAAGTATAATATCCGTTTCCTGTGCAAGCCAGATCATAATCCGCAATGAGACTGACGAAAATACCGTTGATATGATGAATCTGATAAATGATAGTACAGAGTGGCTTCTTGATAATTATTTTCAGAGCATCGAACAATCGGTAGGAATTGTAGCCAATATTGCTGTTGATGATTTGGACAGTGTTTTTTTGGTGGAATGTGGTATTGATAATAGTGGTACTGAAGAAAGCATCCAGACTTCTGAGCAGAGAAAAGAGCTGGATGAATATATTGATGCCTATTGTGAGAAACTACAGAAAATATTCTCAGGTGTAGCTGGCAATACGCAGGGAGTTATTGCGTATTATTACTGCATTGACCCACAGATTAGCATAAACGAGCACGGGTTCTTTTATATGAAACAGGGAAAGACCGGGCTTATTGAACAGAATCCATTGGATGTCTCTTCACTGAAAACAAGCGAGGAACTAGGGGCTTCATGGTACGATACGGCAGTAGCCATGGGGTGTCCCGGGTGGATAGGCGCCTATATTTGCCAGGGACAATGGGTATGTTCCTATATGGTTCCAATTTATAAGGCAGGAATGCTTATTGGTGTGATGGGAATGGATATTTCCTGCGAGTCGCTGGCTGCGCAGGTTAAAGACATTCATCTCTATAAAACAGGATACGTAAGTCTTATGGCTGCGAATGAACGTTTTATTTATCATCCCGATATGCCAATAGGCAGTAAATTAGAAGATTATGAGATAGTTATCGCGAGAGAAATTATAAATGCTGATAGCAGTGGAGACAAACTGATTCGTTATGAATCAAAAGGTCAAAAGAAACAGCTGTCTTTTTCTACCCTTTCTAATGGCATGAAATTGTTCTGTGTAGTACCGGTTAAGGAAGTTAATGCTTCATGGATGACGCTTTTGTGGAATACTACATTGATAACTGCAATAATAATTATATTTTTTGTTTTTGTGATCTTATTCATAGTGGGTAAAATCACAAAGCCACTTGAACAGCTGACAGATGCAGCAAAAGAGCTTGCTGATTCGAATTACGATGTTGATCTGACTTATCAGGAAAATAATGAAATTGGAGAGCTTACCAGTGCTTTCAGTTCGATGAGAGATCAGATAAAAAGCAATATTGAAGATCTAAATCATCAGCTTTACTACGACCAAATGACGGATCTGCCAAACATGAGAAAGTTTTTTACCCTTGCAGTTGAGGAGAGAAATCAATTGCGTGAAGCAGGTAAAGAAGCTGTCATGGTCTATTTTAACATCATAGGGATAAGAAATTATAATCATCAATATGGGTTTAAGGTCGGCGATAAACTTATCAAGAATTTTGCCAAGATACTATCACAGCATTTTGGTGAAAACAGAGTTTGTCGTTTTAATGGAGACCGTTTTACAGCTATCGCAGATCGCGCAGAGGTTGACAAAATTCTGGGTGAAGTTTTGAAGGCCTGTGAGACTGCAGTAGCCGGAAACAGACTTCCGATCAGGGTAGGAATATATCCGGATAAGCTTGAGCATGTAAATACAGATATTGCCTGTGACCGTGCAAAGTATGCATGTGACCTGAAAAAGGGGGAACTGTCCTCATCCATAACGTACTACGATGAGGAAATGCTTAGAAGGAATGAATTAGACCTTCACGTTATTCATAATCTTGAACGAGCACTTGATGAAGGATGGGTACAGGTATACTATCAGCCCATTGTTCGAACAGCTAATGGAAAAGTATGTGATGAAGAGGCACTTGTTCGTTGGCTCGATCCGGAGCTTGGGATTCTTTATCCAAGTTCGTTTATTCCTGCTTTGGAGCAATCCAAGCTTATTTACAGGCTTGATTTATATGTTGTGAGCCAGGTATTGATAAAGCTGAAAAAACAGGCTGAGGCGGGCTTTCATCTAGTTCCGCAGTCTATCAATCTTTCCCGTATGGACTTTGAGCGCTGTGATGTGGTTGAGGAAATCCGTCGCAGGGTAGATGATGCCGGAATCAAACGTTCACTGATAACAATAGAGATTACTGAGAGCACCATCGGCAGCGATTTCGAGTTTATGAAAGAGCAGGTTTCAAGATTTCGTGATATAGGATTTAATGTTTGGATGGATGACTTTGGAAGTGGCTATTCTTCTCTTGATGTACTCCAACAGATACATTTTGATCTCATAAAATTTGATATGAAATTTATGGAAGATTTTGATGATGGCGAAGACTGTAAAATTATTCTTACTCATCTGGTAAATATGGCAATAAATCTTGGTATGGATTCTCTATGTGAAGGAGTAGAGAATGAAAAACAGGTTGAATTTTTAAGAGATATTGGTTGTACAAGGGTTCAGGGCTATTATTACGGAAAGGCAATACCTTTCGAGGAAATTAAGACTCTCCTGCAAAATGGATATAAGCTTGAATATGAAAACCCGGAAGAAGCTGATTATTATACTTCTTTGGGCAGAGTCAATCTGTTTGATTTCTCCGGAATTTCAGGGGAAGAAGGAGAAAATCTTGATAACTACTTTAATACATTGCCGATGTGCGTAATGGAAGTATCCGGAACAACGTTGTGGTACATCAGGTGCAACAACTCTTATCGTGATTTCTTAAAGCGCACAATGAATGTTGAAATAAAAATGGAGGAAAAGGGCAATATTGATCTATCCGATGATAGGGGAACTTCATTCTTTAAGAAAGTTTTAGAATGCGGTTACGATGGCAAACGTCTTATAGTTGATGAAAAGATAAAAGAAGATACTATTGTTCATGCTTTTATACACAGGATAGCTGTAAATCCTGTTACGGGGATATCGGCAGTTGCCGTGGTAGTTTTAACAGTAAATAGTGAGACATCAGTTAATTAGTAGTCCTGGCATGTTGGAGGAGGGATTGTTATGGCGGCGTTTGAGCGTATTTTGTCCGGAATTCCGGAGATGGACAGTGCAATTGATAACATCAGACTTGGGGATAATGTCGTGTTCAGGGTATCGGATCTGGCGGAATTTAAGCTGTTTGTTGATCCGTATATAGAGCAGGCAAAAAAGGACAATAGAAACATTATCTACTTCAGATTTGCCAGTCATGAGCCTCTTGTTGAAGAATGTCCGGAAGTAAAAACCTATCATGTGCCTTTGACACACCGCTTTGAGACATTTACAGTCGATATTCACAATATTATAGAAAAAGAGGGAAAAGATGCCTTCTACGTTTTTGATTGCCTTTCGGAGTTGCAGATTCGCTGGGCAACAGATTTGATGATGGGTAATTTTTTCAGAGTGACATGCCCATTCTTGTTTATTCTCGACACCGTAGCTTTTTTCCCTATCATAAGAGGAAGACATTCTTTTCATGCGATCAATAAGATTCTGAATACAACACAGTTATTTCTTGATGTGTATTCCGATTCGAAAAATATATATGTCCGTCCTGAAAAGGTTTGGAACAGAGATTCAGAAACAATGTTCCTGCCTCACATCTATAAAAAGGAGGACGGAACCTTCAGACCTATCCTCGATGGAGTCAGGGCAAGTCGCTTCTATCAACTTCTTGATAATTTCCAAAGACCCGGAGAAGACCAATATATCGATTTCTGGGATAAGTTCTTTAACATGGCAAAAATGCAGTATGACAGTCATATGGATGTGACTGAATCATGCAATATGATGTGCGATATCATGATGACTCGTGATGAAAAAATGCGTGCCATGGTCAGGAAACATTTTAAGCCGGAAGACTATTTTGGTGTCAGAAGTCACATGATCGGAACGGGGCTAATTGGCGGTAAGGCCTGTGGAATGCTTCTTGCAAGGGCAATAATCCGCAATGTAAGTACTGAAATTAACGAAGTGTTAGAGCCACATGACTCATTTTTCATAGGTTCTGATATTTACTATACGTATATTGTGGACAATGAATTTTGGGATATGCGTATAAGGCAGAGGACCGAAGAAGAATACTTTTCTCTCGCCAAAGAGTTTGCAGATAGGCTAAGACAAGGGGAATTTGCTGAAGATTTGCGGACACAGTTTAAGCATATTTTGGAATACTATGGACAGGATCCATATATTGTGCGATCAAGCAGCATTCTGGAAGATGGTTTTGGCAATGCATTTGCCGGAAAATACGAATCGGTATTCTGCGCCAACAGAGGAACATTGGAGGAACGTCTACAGGAATTTGAAGACGCTATCAGAACCGTATACGCGAGCACTATGAGTTTGTCAGCCCTTGATTACAGGAAGAGAAGGGGACTGGACAAAAGAGATGAGCAAATGGCTCTACTGGTACAGCGTGTTTCGGGGTCCTATTATGGCCCATACTACATGCCATGTGCTGCAGGTGTTGGATATTCCTACAGCCCGTACAAGTTTCTTTCGGGAATTGACCCGAAAGCAGGTATGTTAAGACTTGTTATGGGGCTTGGAACCTCTGCTGTAGATAGAACCATGGGGTCATACCCAAGGTTGGTTAGTCTTGATATGCCGGAGGCCAGTTCATGCACTACTGTAGCAGAAAAGCATCAGTTTTCTCAAAGGGCAGTAGAAGCTATGGATGTAAGCGAACATGCGCTTACACGCCTTGAACTAAGGGATATCGAGAGCAAACTCCCGATGTATCTGATAAATACACTGCTTGAGCATGACTACGAAGTAGAGGATTCTCTTAAAGAGAGAGGAATTTATCGTGATGTCAGGTTCATTTCCTGCAGAGGACTGGTTAAAAAACAGGTCTTAATGTCTCAGATGCAACAGCTAATGCAGATAATACAGGAAGAGTACGAACATCCTGTGGATATAGAGTTTACAATGAATCTTTCTGATAATGGCGAGTATTCAATTAATCTTTTGCAGTGCAGACCGCTTCAGGTGTTCAAGGATACTGCTGTGGTAAAGATTCCTGAGAGTGTAACAGAAGAGAGCATTATTCTCGAAAACATTGATTCTTCAATGGGACTGTCGAGAAGTGTACCAATAGATCTCATAGTCTATGTTGACCCTAAAGCCTATTACAACATGCCCTATGCTGATAAGTCACGAATTGCAGGAATTATAGGTAAGGTTAATTGGGCGTTCAGAGAACAGGACAGGCATATGATGCTTGTAGTTCCGGGGCGTATAGGCACTTCATCGCCTGAACTTGGCGTCCCTACTACGTTTTCAGATATCAGTGCGTTTGAAGTCATATGTGAAGTGGAGGAAAAAGATGCCGGATACAATCCCGAGCTTTCTTACGGCAGTCACATTTTCCAGGATCTGGTTGAAGCAGACATCCTATACACAGCTGTATTTGCCAATGAAAAGACAAAGCACTTTTCACCGGACAAACTTGATAAGTATAAAAATATAATCTCAGATTTCACGGATAATGACAGTGATATCAACATTGTCAAAATATATGATTTAAAGGACGCAGAGTGTAAGCTGTTTTATGACCTTGAAAAGAATCATCTGTTATTTATAGATGGGTAATTAAGGAAAGATTGGGTATAATTATGAAAAAATCTTTTTTGCCATGTATGTTTATTATACTTATGGCCGTATCTGCTGTTGCTTGTGGACAAGCTGCATTAATCGAAGAAGAGGCTGACACAGCCGCTTCCGGGACGCTTGTTTTTGAAGACGGAAAGGCACAGCCGATATTTGAATATTCTGATCTTAGAAACCCTGAATATACTAACGAAGACAGCGACATACTCAGATATTGTGTATATGTTGAGACAGATTATGACACCGATTCGGATGGAATGGCAGATTTAGTCAAGGTACTTATGCAAGTGCCCCGCGCAGCAGCTGAGGGAGATTACAAAGCTGCTACAATATATGATCCAACTCCCTACGGAGCCGGTGTTATTGAAGATGCCTTAGATAATAACAGGCCATTATTTAATCCTACTCCTTTTGATTATAACAAGTTGTATCAGATCGGACAAAAACGTACACCAAGTGAGAAAATGACATCACTGGAGGCAGCTGAGATAGCTGACCCGGAAAGCTGGAATTATTATGTTCCTTCAAATGGTTCGCAGGGATTTGGTTTTGCCGATCTGTATGATTATTATCTGATAAGAGGCTTTGCAGTAGCGGAATGCGGAGGAATAGGCACATTTGGTTCAGAAGGCTTTGAGCTTTGCGGTATGGACCTTGAATGTTATTCGCATCAGTGTGTAGTTGAATGGCTTACAGGAAAAAGAGTTGCATATACTGACCCTCGTAACAATATAGAAATTGAAGCTGAATGGTCCAATGGTAATGTTGCTATGAGCGGATGTTCCTATGGAGGTACTTTGTGCTATGAAGTGGCTACCACAGGGGTAGAAGGTCTGAAAACAATCATACCGATTGCTGGAATAGCAAGTTGGTATGATTACACTAATTCACAGGGAATTCCTACTATATACAATGTGAGTTATGCAGATATTCTTGCGGCGTATAATAGCGGTGCAGCTTATATAGATGATGACTGGACTGTAATAGATGATGACTATGCATCATTTTTATGGCAAATGTCGAAAGATCAGGAAGCTACCAATGGCGATTACGCAGATATTTGGGAAATTTCAGATTATACACGTCAGACGGATAAGATTAACTGTTCAGCCCTTATTGTCCATGGGCTTAACGATTTTAATGTATGCACCAAACAATCAGACCTTATAGCTCAGGCATTTGCTAAAGAAGGATGTCCGTTCAAGTTGGTGCTTCACCAGGACGGACATAACTACCTTGACGGAATCATGGTGGGAGATGAGCTGTGGCAGGATCTGATGAACAAGTGGCTGTCGCATTATCTTTATGACATTGATAATGGAATAGAAAATATGCCTGAAGTATCAGTGCAAAGTAACATTGATGGCTCATTCAGAGCATATGATAGTTGGAGAGAATTTACTTACGAATCTTTTGACTATGACAGTAAGAGCACAGATGGGGAAGTATCCAACGTTGATACCACGGATATTGCTGAATATTACGCTCTATACCTGGAATCTACGGATGATTATGACAGACCGCTCACAAGAGATGATTATTACCTTAATCTTATGGACGGAACGGGTGTGTGCTACACATATTCTTTTCCGGAGAATCGGACAATCTACGGTGTACCGGAGCTTCATCTAAAAATGGCAACAGACGATGTAGATATGGATGGCCTTATGGTTTCAGCGATGCTGATAGACACTATAGATGAGGAAACAACTTATAAAGCATACATGACAAAAGAAAAACTTGGAGATACTTTGCCTGTGAAGACAATTGATAAGCTTGATAACGGAAGTATGGGACTTCTTGACGTAAAAGAATTTGTGAAGAGCAATACCAATGCCAAACTTGTTACTTTTGGATATACAGATCTTAAGAATTATGGTTGTGGCTATGATTCTTATGAGTATACACTTAAGACCGATGAGATGAAAAAGGGTGAATACTATGACTATAACCTGTATCTTCAGCCCACAGTATACACTCTGGAAAATGGACATTCTCTTATACTTGTAATAACAGCATGGGATCCTTATAAAGTGGCTCTTGATGAGGATTATAATGCAGGCAATGTTACGGAAACAAATAAATCAAAATATACATACTCGTTCGTAATTGATGATAAGTCAATCGATTTCAGAATCCCTGTTGCGGTAGAGTGACCTTTTGACATTATATGAAGATGCGAGTTTTCTTGAATGTTTATTCAAGAAGACTCGCATTTCTTAGTGTACAATACATACCACTCTCTTCTTCGTAAGTGTCAAAAGTGCCCTCTACAATGATATCGTCTCCATCGCTTGGGTAATCATCCGGGTACTTGTAGTCATCGGTAAGGATAAATTCAATGCCCTGGGCGCAGCACGCCGTTGCATCCATGATAATACAGGCATGATAATGCTTACCTGTTGCCTGATCAAAAAAGCTTGAATAAATTCCATCCATGCGAATGTTCTTTCCGACATATTTTTCGGGATAGTACATCATGTTATAAACTTCGCCGTAAACAGCAGTTGCTGAGAGGGCGGTCAAGTCAACTTCAATTCCTTCTGTGCTTGAGAGTGTAGTTGATTCGTCGCTACTCTGGATTTCAGACAGTGTACTTGATTCAGAAGAAGCTTCATCTAATATATCGATGCTATCTTGTGTAGTTTCTTCTATATTAGTTGATAAACCTGAGGCGGCTTCGCTTCCGAAAGTGGCAGTCTTTTCCTCAAGAATGTCCGATACGGTAGGGCTTGTCACTGCTATCTTTTTCTCTTGAACCGGTTCAGGAGCTTCTTTTCCACATCCGGTAAAAAGAAGGGCTATCAAACATATGAATGTTACTATGTGCTTTGGAGTTGTGGTTTTAGTCATTTGTTTAATTATCCTTTAATCTTATAAAATTTCCCTGCACCTATGGACAGGACGAATGCAAAGACATTCGCTGCAACAATGGTGGAGCCTACAGGTGTTCCTGCAAGAATTGAAACCATTATGCCCAGAAATGCGCATATTACTGAGATGATGGCAGAAGATATAGTTACCTTTAAGAAGCTCCTGAAAATATTCATGGAAGAGAGCGCAGGGAAGATCACAAGAGCTGATATCAGCAGTGAGCCGACAAGATTCATGGCGAGCACGATTATCACCGCAATCATAACTGCTGTTATTGTATTGTAAAAGTCCGCTGATACTCCCGTTGCTTTCGCAAAGGTTTCATCAAAGGTTATTGCCAGGATTTTGTTGTATAAGAAAATGAATAATCCAACAACAAAAACTGACAGTACGGCGCAGATAATTACCTCACTTTGTGTCAGTGTCAGTATGGATGTTGAGCCGAACAGAGTACTGCATACGTCTCCTGTAAGATTGGATGAAGTAGAAAAAATGTTCATAATAAGATAACCAAACGCCAAAGCGCCTACAGATAACATGGCAATTGCAGCATCGCCTTTAACTTTTGTGTTTTGACCTGTCTTTAAAAGAAGGACAGCACAAATAACCGTGACAGGAAGAATAAGAACCATTTTATCTGTCAGTTTAAGGACAGTTGCTATAGCCATAGCGCCAAAGGCTACATGGGAAAGCCCGTCGCCAATATATGAAAATCTTTTTAAAACCAGAGTAACTCCAAGTAAGGAGGAGGACAGAGATATCAGTATTCCCACAATTATTGCGTATCTTACGAAGGGATACTGTAGGTAAAAGAATATTTTATCAAGCATAAACAGCCTCCTTTCCGACGAAACGCTGACCTTGCGGACTCATTAAGTATTCGTTTTTTGTTCCAAAAAATATTTTTTCTCCAATATGTAGGATATGGCTTGCATAAGTAATGACGGTGCTTATATCGTGGGAGATCATAATTATGGTTATACCGTCGTTATTCAGTTCTTTTATTGTCTCGTACATTTCAACAGTTACCTTTGGATCAAGGCCTGCTACAGGTTCATCAAGTAAAAGAAGCTTCTCTGTGGCACACAAGGCCCTTGCCAAAAGAACTCGTTGCTGTTGACCTCCGGACAGTTCTCTGTAACAACGGTTTTTAAGTTCAAGAATTCCCATCTTTTTCATGTTTTCTTCTGCGAGAGATTTTTCTTTTTTACCATAGAATGGCCTTAATCCCATACGGCTCTGACAGCCGGACAGGACTATCTCTTTTACAGATGCGGGAAAATCACGCTGGATAATTGTCTGCTGTGGGAGATAGCCTATCTCATTTGCCTTCAGGCCATCGCTGACTATAATCTCACCGCCACATGGCTTTTGGAGTTTTAAAATTGTCTTCATGAGGGTTGTCTTTCCTGAGCCGTTTTCTCCAACGATACACAGATAATCGCCCTCATTTACTTGAAAGTTTAAGTTCTCTATGATTTTGTTCGAATCATATCCTAGTGAAAGGTTGTTGATAGTCAGTAATGGCATATATTCCTCCGATGCTCCTTATTTAAGAGCCTCTTTTAATACTTCAAGATTATTTTGCATGATTCCAAAATAGGTTGCTCCACCTTCAACATCCTTGGAAGTTGTTGACTGCATGGAATCAAGCGTAAGGATTTGCTGATCCTTGGCAGTAGTATTATTTCGTATGGTTTCTGCTATTTTATGGTCGTTACCTTCAATTGTCATGATGCTGCCAAGAGATAGTTCATCAACTTTGCCTGCAAGGAAGGTAATTGTCTCAAAGCTTGCCTCAGTTTCTGCTGAACATCCAACGAATGCTGCATAGTACTTAAGACCATAATCATCGACCAGATATCTGAATGGAAATCTGTCGCCGAAAAGAAGAGTATTAACAGAAGCAGAAGATACGGCTTTTTCGTATTCCTTATCCAAGGTTTCAAGTTTAGCTGTGTAATCAGATGCATTTTTCTCATAAACTGCGGAATTTGCAGAATCTATTTTTACCAAAGCATCTTTTATATGATTACAGAGCTTTTCTGTATTTTTAAGAGAAAGCCACACATGCTCATCGTATTCAGGCTCTTCCTCGCCTTCAGCTTCTTCCTCTTCCTCTTCAGCCTCCATACCCTCTACAACTTCTTCCTCTTTTACATCAGAGCCAAGAACATCAAGAAGGTTAATTACGACCATATCCTTATTTGTAGCCTCTTTAAGGGCATCTTCAACCCATTCATCTGACTCTCCGCCAACATAAATAAACAGGTCGCAGGTTGCAATCTTTGCGATGTCTTCAGCAGTAGGCTGGTAGCTGTGAAGATCAACTCCGTTGTCGAGAAGCATCGTTATTTGTGCGCCTGCGGGATTTTCTCCCAGGATTTCTTTTACCCAGTCGTATTCAGGGAAAATAGTGGTGACAATGCTAAGATTTCCGGCATTTTCCACAGTAGCTGCAAGAGGAGTGTCCTCCGAAGCAATTGTGGATGTGTCTGCTGTATTACCGCACCCAACAATAGCAAAAACCAACATGATTACAGCACAAAAAATAGAAATATTTCTTTTCATAATATTCCTCCAGGTTTGATTATTTAGTTTTTAGATTGAAAATAGGAATAAAAATGACAGAAAACTTTAATTGTTCAGACGAACCTTTTGACTTACAAGTGTTGGAATAACCAGATGATTACTGGTTAAAAGATATAAAGAAGCAGCAAAAAGAACAGCAAAAACAGCCACCGCGCAGATGGATAATCCAGCTGTTGCATTATTCAAAAAGCTTTCGCATATTGCTACAGTCTGACAGACAGGACAGCCATCGCCCTGACAATGGTGATTGTACTCAGAAGCAATAAAAAAGGATGAAAAAAGCATGCCAATAATAAGCATCGCACACATGAATAGTGAAATGCCTGATAATAGCTTATTCTGTTCCTTTACTGAGTTTTCTGAAAACATAATTGTCCTCTTTGCTTCAAATTGATAACATCGTATGCCAATTTTTTGTTACTGTCAACTTACAAGATTAGGAGTAAAATGATTTTGTAGGTAAATTTGTTACTTTGTATATGAAAATGAGGATGGATAAGGATGATAAAAAAGTACAGAATAGGACAACCAATTCCAACAGATTCAGTGGTAAAAGAGTTTCCTTTATCGGAGGGAGAAATTCCATATTTCAACAGAAATGATGCTAAGAAAGAGCTGTCCTTGACTTTGGACAAAAAAGACAAAGTTTATGGACTTGGAGAGACAATAAGAGGAATAAACAAGAGAGGCTGGATTTATACCAGTAATAATTCCGATGATCCAAACCATACGGAGGATAAGCATTCTCTTTACGCATCTCAGAATTTCTTTGTAATAAGTTCTAAGACAAAAGAGCTTGGCGTATATATTGATACTCCCGGAATAATAACACTTGATATTGGATATACTGACCTCAATACACTTACTGTTTCTTTTGAGGATTTTGATGCAGACATTTATCTGATTGAAGGGGACAGCATTTTAGATATTGTCAGACAGTTCAGGGATATTATCGGTCGCAGCTATATTCCTCCAAGGTGGGCCTTTGGCTTTGGCCAGAGCAGATGGAGCTACATGACTGCAGATGAAGTTATTGAAGTTGCAGACAAGTACGAAGAAGCAGGAATTCCTTTGGATATGATCTATCTTGATATAGATTATATGGAAAAATATAAGGACTTTACTGTTGATGAAGCTTCTTTTCCCAAGTTTCCCGAATTTGTTGAGAAAATGCGTAAAAGAGGAATTCACCTGGTGCCTATCATCGATGCCGGGGTAAAGATGGAAGAAGGCTATGACATCTATGACGAGGGTGTCGAGAAAGGATATTTCGTAAAAAAGGAAAACGATGAGAATCTTGTAGCTGCTGTATGGCCCGGAAAGGTTCATTTCCCGGATTTTCTGAATGATGAAGCCAGAAAATGGTTTGGTGATAAGTATAAGATTCTTTTGGACCAGGGAATAGATGGATTCTGGAATGATATGAATGAGCCTGCCATCTTCTATACAGAGGATCATTTAAAGGAAGTTTTTGAAGCGATAGAAGATTATAAGGGAAAGAACCTGGATATTCAGTCGTTCTTTGCATTTAAGGATCTTGTGGGCTCAATTGACAATAATGAGGCTGACTATAAGCGCTTTTACCATGATTACAAGGGTAAAAAGATAAGACATGACAAGGTTCACAATATTTTTGGCTATAACATGACAAGAGCAGCGGGAGAGGCTTTTGAAAGACTTGTTCCGGATAAGAGAATTCTGATGTTTTCAAGGTCTTCCTATATAGGAATGCACCGCTATGGCGGGGTATGGTGTGGTGACAATAAGTCCTGGTGGTCACATCTTCTTTTGAATATACAACAGATGCCGGCTCTTTCAATGTGTGGATTCCTTTATTCAGGAGCGGATATTGGTGGATTCGGATGTGATACAACTGAGGATCTGCTTCTTAGATGGACTGCATTTGGAATATTTACGCCACTTTTCAGAAATCATTCTGCAATGGGAACAAGACGCCAGGAATGCTATCGTTTTGACAGCGCGCCTGTGTTTAAAGAGTTTGTAAGGCTTAGACGTGCACTCATACCGTATCTGTATTCCGAGTATATGAAGGCGGCACTTAATAACGAAATGCTTTTCAAGCCTCTTTGCTTTGAATATGACGATGAAAGGTCAGCGGAGATAGAAGACCAGCTTCTTTTGGGAGAGAGCATTATGCTGGCACCTGTATATAAGCAGAATACGACGGGAAGAAATGTATATCTTCCTGAAGAAATGAAGCTTATAAGGTTCAGAGCTTACGATGACTACGACGAAGAGATTCTTGGAAGTGGTGATCATTACTTAAGAGCAGAGCTTAACGAAATCCTTGTATTTATCAGAAAAGGACATGTTCTTCCTCTTGCGGAGCCTTCAAAAGGACTGGGCGAGCTTGGAAAAGATGAACTTGATTATATCTGCTATGAAGCAGAGCCTGAATCATATGAGTACTATACTGATGATGGGGAAACTCCACTAAAATAATTTGAGAATAGCAGCGGCGGCAACTTAGCGTATTTATATATTTATACTATGTTAATAAGTCAGAAATGATAGTTATGATATAATATAAATACGTTTATGGTTGCCGCTTATTCGTTTATCTTTTTTTATGAGCGAGGACGTATTTATGTTAAAAAAAAGAGATGTTGCACTGCTATATCTGGTAATTATTTCCTTTATCTTATATACTGTCAGCACCTTTGTTGAAAATGAATTTTTTATAAATTTGCTCTCACCAATAACTGTTGGACTTATTGTTATTTTGCTATTGTGCGAGATGAATCACCTTGGGCATATAAAATGGGCCTGTCTACCTATGATTATAGGTATTTTCCTTTGGTTTGTTGCTGATATAGTCTATTTTAGCGACCTTTTCATTATCAAAAATCCCGGAACACTATCTGATTTAGCCGATGAAATATATTATTATCCAAACTTTTTCTATGCTATCTGTATAACCATATTTATGGTTCTACCACTGATAAAAAACAAGATAGAAATAGCCTTTCTTTTGAGCAATACTCTTTGTTTTGCCATTGTTGGATTTGTTCTGATATACAGGTGCTACCTCTTTGCTCTTGGAAATTCAGATAATCCTATCCGTTATAAAGAATTGTTTTTCTTTTTCTTAAGTTTTTTTACAATCATTATGTGCTTTCAGCTTTTTGTGCATATGGGAATACGCAACTTATTTAAAGGAGCTCTTTTAGCCAATGTAGGAATTGTCGTTTTTGCTAGTATTAACCTCTACTATGACTTTGCGGCTGCCCTGGGTATTGATCCGGAAAATGGTTATGTTAATCTGTTCTACATTTTATCCATGATGCTAATGCTTATTGGAACAACCATTCAGGTTGCAAAAAAGTATACCTACGAATTTATTCCCAGTGATTTTTCAAAATCTGCCACACAGAAACGTTTTGGATTAATGCTATTTCTTATAATTTGTGACATTTGCATGATGGTTGCAGGAATTCTATCTCAAAACCATGGCCTGTATATCCTGATTACTATTTTGTCATATTTAATAACAAATTACGTTTTATATTCTGAGCAACTTGGGCTACAGATGCTGGAAAACCAAAAGCAGCAAAATATAATCCTGGAAAAGCATGTTCAGGAAAAGACACAGGAACTTAAACTGGCTAATGAAAGCCTTCAGCGCATGTCCACAATTGATAACCTGACTAAACTCCTAAACAGACGTGCCTATGACGATTTTCTTTCCAAATCGCTGCAAGAATGTGACAATTCTCATCTTAATCTTGCCTTATTCTGCTGCGACCTTAACAACTTTAAACCTGTTAATGACACCTACGGTCACGAATATGGCGATAAAGTTCTCGCAGAACTTGGCAAAAGAATGAATGAACTTCCTGACAATTTCACATCTTTCAGAGTTGGCGGCGACGAATTTATAATCTGTCTTTCTGGATTAAAAGGCCGCATTGAGGCTGAGGCATTGGCAGAAAATATCAGAGTATTATTCAATACGCCAATAGTCTCGGATCAATATACATTCCATCTGTCAGCCAGTGTGGGAATTGCCCTATATCCTGATGACTGTACAGATTGTGACCTCTTAAAAAGCTACGCAGATGCAGCCATGTATGTCATAAAAAAGAGCAAAAATAAAGATGGCTACAAGTTCTTTGATTCAATAATGACAAGTACTATCAAAAGAACTGAAGCAATCACTGAAGCTGTGAAAAAGGCTGATTCTGAAAAAGATTTTATACTTCGCTATCAGCCACAGATAAATGCTGAGACAGGAAAGCTTATAAATGTCGAAGTTTTCCCGCATTTAAAAGGTAATCTTGAAGATATATCCCCTTCAGAGCTTATTCCCATAGCCGAAGAATGTGGGCTTATGGGTAAACTTGGAATGTGGATTCTTAAGAAAGCCATGGAATCAATAGTTGATTGGAATAAAAAGTATAATTCAAATATTGGTTTCACAATAAATCTTTCACCTCTTCAGCTAACTGATCCTGAATTATTGAATAATTTAGAACGTTTATGTTCAGAAATGAATATAAACAAGAATCTTGTTACACTGGATATTTCAAATGATGTTATTGTAGGCGCAACCAGTTCAGCGAGAGAGGTCATGAAAGCTCTTCACAATTTTGGCTTCCAGCTTAGCCTTAATGACTTTGGCGGTAACAATATAAATCTATCTTATCTGATGGAATGTGGAATAGATTGTATTGAATTGTCACGAAAGCTCATAGCAGAAATTGAAAATAAAGCTGATATAAGGCGTCTTGTAGAGTCCATTACCAAATATGCGATCAACATGGGGCTATCCGTTGCTGCTGTCGGAATAGAAAACCAGCAACAATATGAGCTCTTAAAAGCTATGGGCGTTACAAAGATGCAGGGTTATCTTATCTGCAAGCCAGTTTCTCATGATCAATTTGAGGATGTACTAAATCAGGGAAAAATCATATACTAGAACAGTAAATTGAAAGGGACATTGAGAAGGAGACTGAGCTTATTATCCCCAGTAGAGATGCACTGAAAAATCGGTATGGAGTTGAGATGAGTCTTGAAGGGATAACTATTGAAGATTAAATTATGACAGAAAAAATATTTGAAACATCAAAAGGTAAAATTCATTATTGGGTAAATGATAATAAAGAAAAGACACCGGTGCAGTTAGTTTTTCTTCCGGGGTTAACCGTTGATCACAGACTGTTTGATAAGCAGGTTGAGGCTTTCGAGAATAAATACTCGATTTTTGTATGGGATGCGCCATCCCATGCTGCTTCTTATCCCTTCGACTATGATTATGATCTGACGGACAAGGCGAAGTGGCTTAATGAGATTTTAATTAAAGAAGGCTATGATTGTCCGGTACTTATAGGACAGTCAATGGGCGGATATTTAAGTCAGATGTATGCAGAACTGTTTCCCACCAGGATTCGTGGTTTTATCAGTGTAGATTCAGCTCCGCTTAAAAAGGAATACTACACCGGATTTGAGTTGTGGCTGCTAAAGAGAATGGAACCGATATATCGTATGTATCCATGGAAACGTTTGATGAAGGACGGAACCAACGGTGTAGCCTCAACAGAATATGGAAGAAAGCTGTGCTTAGAGATGTGGTCTGACTATGACAATGACCACGATCACTATACTAAACTGGCAGGATTTGGTTATGTTATTCTGGCTAAAGCTGTTGAAGAGCAGCGTCCTTATGATATTCCATGTCCGGCTCTTTTAATCTGCGGTACCAAAGATCATGCAGGTTCCTGCATTCGATATAACAAAGAGTGGCACAAGAAGACCGGAATTCCAATCAAATGGATTGAAGGCGCAGGCCACAATTCCAATACGGATAGACCTGAAGAAATCAATGGAATCATTGATGAATTTGTTTCTTTGCTGTAAAGGTGGATGCTCAAAGTATTATTTTACATGGTGGAGTAGTTTTTTTAATGAATATTTTAAATATAGAGAATGTTTCTAAATCATACATGTCTAAGCCTGTTCTGAGCAATGTGTCCGTAGGAATAGATGACACAGACAAAATAGGTGTGGTAGGCACAAACGGAACAGGTAAATCGACGCTTCTTTCAATTGTGGCAGGTGTAGTTGAGCCTGATAGCGGGCAGATTG
>JAEEGF011596731.1_pt1 | contig 22859 bp, 18 predicted proteins | sample 9134171 | NCBI WGS metagenome assembly JAEEGF01 (sample SAMN16246542, study PRJNA631951) | gut metagenome | biome: gut microbiome; feature: rumen; material: AP-attached | host: Bos | place: Iran: Karaj | collected 2018-10
CTCGCAAGATACCCACTTCCTTCACTATGGACGCTGCCCTGGAGCACAGCTTTATGGATAACCGCCTGACCCTGACACTGAGGGTCAAGAACCTGACGGACAGCCATGTGGTGTCGGAGTTCAACCGTCCGTTGCCCGGCCGTTATATAGGATTCAAGATAAGATATGTATTCAGATAACATTTAATCATTAACGTTTTAATCAAATGAAGAAAATCAATTTTGCTTTTGCTGCTATGATGGCTATGGTTTGCTCATGCGGCAATGAAGTGTCAACTCCGACTCCTGAACTCAAGGAAGGAACTTTCAAGGGTGTGATTTTTGCCTCCAGCATCACCAACGCCGAGGGTAATAACGGCAGCACCTACATGCAGGCCCTGACGGACTTTCTGCCTGGAGAGTATGACAACCGTAATGCCCTTCCCATTGGCTTCGAGGTGAATCCCGTCGTTACTGAGAGCGGAAACATCTATGTATTTCCGGACTATATGGGAAACTCTAAAGCGGAGATTACCCGTTATAACCTGGATGCCAGCGGCAACTGGATTAAGAAGGGGGCGCTGCCAGTGCCTGCAGGCTCTTCGGCATGCAACATCGTGGAGTTGAATAGCGATAAGGCTTACGTCAGCATGCAGGGTATAGGTATGGTAATGGCATTCAATCCCACCACCATGACCAAGATAACGGATATTGACCTGAACGACCTGAAGCAGGAGGGTACCAATGTGTCGCCCGCTACGATGCTTATCCGTGACGGCAAACTATTCGTGGGTCTGAACCAGATGAACAGTCAGTGGATGCCTGAGCGGAATACTATAGAGCTGGCGATGATTGATACCGAGACAGATAAACTGGAAAAGCATATCGTGGACTCTTCCATCGGTTTCTGCTTTGCCACACGTCCCCTGGATCCCAATTCCCTCTTCCTGGACGAGGATGGTGATATCTACATCAACTGCTTAGGCTCCTTCGGCTTCATCCCTCAGTACCGTGGCGGTATTGCGCGTATCAGGAAGGGTGAGACGGATATCGACAAGGATTATTTCATCGCTCTGGATCAGACAGCGGTTTCCGGCCTTCCCACCCAGTATGCCGACTTCCTGGCTGCCGTTTATTATGGTGGTAACGGCAAGGTATATGCCTATGCCAACTCATACGGCCTGGATCCCGATGCATTGACAAATCCTTACCTGAGCATGACGAACATCCCTATCGTCATAGACCTGAAGGAGAAGACGATGAGTGTAATAGAGGGGTTAGAGATAAGCAACCCGCAGGTTATCAACGTGTCTTCTCATAAGAACCTGATAGTCTTTGGCAGCGCCAATAAGAAGGCAAACGGTTTCTATACCTATAATCCGTCGACCAAGGAGGTGGAGGGGCCTGTTATCAGGGTCTTGGGCAATCCCTGTTTCTTCCATAGCTTCGCAAATCGATAACCTCTTACCATTCATCCGTATACGAGAAAAATGGCATTGCAGAAGCAGTGCCATTTTTTTTTCTGTAACTGAGGGTGTGCGGAAATACTCCTTGTATTCAGGCTTCTTGCTTTTGGGGATAAGCCTGGTTGCTTTGTGTTTTCTACTTTCCCGAGATTACGTCCCGGACTTTATCTGAGAGCTGTTCGTAGGTCTGTTCCCGCTCTGGTTTGATAACGGGAAGGTATGTTACCGTTATCTTATGCTTGCCCAGACGTTTGGTGCCGCGGGGCATGGCTTCGAAGGCTCCTTCGATGCGTACCGGTAGAATGGGTACGTTCAGTTCCTTGGCCAGGATGGCGAAGGTCTTCTTGAAGGCTTGCATCCTGCCGTCATGTGTACGGGCCCCTTCGGGGAAGATAACCAGGTTCTTGTCCATCTTCAGCACCTTGGCCATGCGCAGGATGGAATCCTTCAGATTCTGGTGCTGCATCAGGATGACATTGTTATGACGGGCCATCCATTGCAGGGGGTAGCCCTGTATGTGCTCCTCGGTGGCGTAGTAGTAGGTGTTACGCAGGCTCTCTGTGCTCAGGCCGGCTACGCAGATGTTGCCGTCCAGGGCACTCTGGTGATTGGGGGCTATGATAAACTGTCCCTCTAACGGAATGTTTTCAATTCCTCTGACTTCCAGATTGTTATGCTTATACAGGTATCTTTGCAGAAGACGTACTGCCCTGGTATGTATTGCCCATGTGGAGGCGATGTTCAGATGAGAGGTGTCTGATAAGAGGATGGCTTGCCAGTCAACATTCTCCACCTCTGAGCGGGTCTTGTACTGTGCTATGTAATCGGCTATCTCCTGTAGGTTGGCATACTGGGCAAAGGTGCCGGATTTCATCTGTACCCCGAAGGTTCGTTCAATGAATCCCTCCAGTCCCACACAGTCGAGGGAGTCGAAGGCTAAGTCTGTCTCGATATGACTGTCGGGCCTGACACTTACCTTCTTCTCTTCCTCGATGTACTCCCTTAAGATTCGCATCTCGGGAGTTTCGCTAACATTAAACTTATCTATGGGATTTTCTTCTTCTTTCTTACCGGCATTCTTAATGATATCCTTCAGTTTGAATCGCTGCAGCTTATCCAGTTTGGTACGGGGAAGGCTGCCTCGGTACACGTACAGGCTCATCAGTTTCTTATAATTGACTACTGTCAGGTTGTAGGGCTCTATCACCAGACGTTTCAGCTGTTCCTCAGCCTGGGCATCTGTCAGACTGGCTGCCCATGCTTCCTGCGGAACTATGATGGCTCGCAGCATATCACCGTCCTGTGTAACGGCTACTTCTTTTACATACCGGTCATATTTCTCCAGCTTGTACTCCAGCTCGGCAGGCTGGATGTTCTTGCCGTTAGACAGGACAATAATCTCCTTGCTGCGGCCTGTGATGTGGATACGTCCCAGTTCATCCAGGTAGCCTAAGTCGCCGGTATGTACATATCCGTCCTTGTCTATCACCTGAGCGGTCTCCTCGGGACGATTGTAATAGCCTAACATTACGTTTGGGCCTTTTACGCAGATTTCGCCGTTTACTATCTTTACGTCAACGGTTGACATGGGCAGGCCTACGCAGCCGGGAATCACATCACCCGGATGTGTGAAGGAGATAATGGGGGCTGTCTCTGTCATTCCGTATCCTTCCAGCATGGTTATGCCTAGGGTGCGCAGACCGTTTCCTACTTCGGTATCCAATGAAGCGCCGCCGCTGACGCAGTATGTCAGGTTGCCGCCTAACTTCTGATGTACGGCCCTGAAGACAATGCGTGAGAGCTTAGGACTGTTGACACGCTCGCAGAGTTTGAAAAGGGCGCGTGCCACGGGGCTGGCATCAATCTTTTTCTTTATACCTAAGTAGATGGTGGTCCACAAACGGGGCACACCTACAAATATGGCTATCTTGCCCCTTACCAGCGTATCCATGATGTCGGGACCGGAGAGGGTGGGGCAGATGGCTACTCCGCCACCGGCCAGAATCGGCATGATAACGGTTCCTACCAGAGGCAGCACGTGATGCAGAGGTAGCAGAATAAGTGTGCGCCGTGTATTGTCAAAGATGGGTACATCTACCGTTACGCTATGGCAGTTGGCATACAGATTGGCATAGGATATCATCACTCCCTTGGGTGATCCTGTAGTTCCCGAGGTGTAGATGATGAGTGCCATATCTTTGTTGTCTGCTGTAAAGATGCCGTCCTGCTGAATGTATAGTTTTTCATTTCTTCTGGGACAGGAGGCCTGTTCGTAATCGTCAATGAGCAATATCTGTACGTTCAGCCCGGATTCTCTTACTGCTTCCTCTGCTACTCCCAGGCATTGCTTTGATGTCCATATACACTGCGGGGTACAGTCCTTTAGGATATATAACACATCTGATACGGTGGAGGAGGCATCTACGGGAACTGCTACGCCTTTGTTCTGCCATATTGAGAAGAAGGCGTAGATCCAGCCTTCACGGTTCTCTGAGAAAATCAGCGTTTTGTCACCCTCTTTCTTAGGGGTATATGCTGAGAAAAGACTGATGTAATCCAATAGTTGAGTGTAGGAGATATTGCGCTCTCCAACCATTATGGCTGTATTCTGATATTCCTTGATCATGTGTGTATATTATAAGTGATTCATTGCTCTGTTCATACTGCAAAGGTACAGTATTTTGATGCAATGGATTGCGGAAAATCCTATCTATTACGCAATATTGATTGAATATTGCGTGTTTTGTCCTATTTTGGAATGATATTGTGCTATCTTAGCCTCTGCCGGTAATCCTGAGGCGTGAAGCCTATCTTCTGACGGAAAACCCGTATAAAGTATGATGTATCGGTGAATCCTACTTCATGTGCCACCATATTGATGCTGTAGTTGGTTGTCATCAGCAAGCGCTGGGCACAGTGTATCCTGGTTCGCAGGATGTACTGCAAGGGTGTGGTGCCTAATTTCTGACGGAAGAGCCGTTCCAGGTGTGACTTCGTGACGCAGGCAATGTCGGAGAGCGTCTCTATATCTGTCTCATGGCTGACATTGTCCTTAATGTAGGCAATCACTTTCTGCAGGCGTTCGTCAATCTGTTCAATCTTCTGCGCTTTCTTCATAAAGAACGAGGCTACTATCCACACAAATCCCTGCAGCTGCATCTTCTGAGAACGGTCCATCTGAGCATAACGGATGGCATACTCGCGGTACGAGGGGTGGGCATAAAAATCCTCGGCGGTGGCGTAGGGTAGTGTCAGCTCAGGATAATAGTTGCAGTAATTCTCGAAGAGAAGGTCGATGGCCTGATTGGCTTCCACCTCGTAGGGGAAGGAGTACAGGTCAAATATGTCACTCTGTCTGCCGTACCTTTCATATACAAACAGGTAATAGAACGACAGTCCGCTATGGCATACCATACTGTGCGGCATGAAACTGGGAACCAGGTACATGTGGCCTGGTTTGAATTTCAGTTCTGACTCTGGGGTACTGATGCATCCTTCGCCCTCCTTTACATAGTACAGACGGGCAAAGGGGGAGGAGAGTCCTTTCCCTTCCCACCGCTGACTTACCTGCGCATATCCCGCATTCAGCACACAGATGTTCACCAGTTCCAGATCCGTTTTCATTATAAGCGCAGGTCTATTTGTAAATTATATATCAGAAGACTAAGGGTCACTTATTTGTCATGATGTCCAGGACAAAACGGTCAGTCTCATCCATGCCGCGTGAGCCGATGCTGGTAAGATTATGGATGCTGCGGTCCACATCGTCGTCTATGATGCCTTCAGCTGATGTGACATGATTGTTCTGAATGGCAAGCATGGCACTCATGACGGCGGTGCTGACTCCTGTGGTCAGTTTCAGAGCACAGGAGGGTTTGGCTCCGTCGCAGATCATGCCGGTAAGATTGGCTATCATATTCTTGACGGAGTAGCAGATCTGGTCATAGTTCCCTCCCATCAGATAGGTGATACCTACGCTGCTGCCGGTACTGGCTACCACGCAGCCGCAAAGGGCTGAGAGGCTGCCCAGTGACTGTTTGATATATACGGCTGTGAGGTGGGATAGGGTCAGGGCCCGGATGAGTTCTTCCTCGGTATTATGGTTCTCGCGGGCAAATACCACTACCGGCATGGTGGCGCAGATGCCCTGATTGCCGCTGCCGCTATTGCTCATGACGGGAACTTTGGCTCCTGCCATACGTGCATCACAGGCACAGGATGTTACGGACAGAATTTTGGCAAAGATGCTTTCGCCCATGATGCCACGTCCCAGGGGGCTGCACATGGTCTTACCCAGTTGATGGCCGTAGTTTTCGCGTAAACCTTCCTGGGCTGCTGCCTCGTTCAGGCGCTTGGCTTCCAGAATGAACCGGATGTCATCTAACGGCATGATGGTGGCAAACTCATATACTTTCTTTAATATAAGAGTAGGGGTTGGGTTGCTCTCCTGTGGGCTTGCTGTTTGTGTGTCCGGGGTGTTCTGTTCCACGAAGTGTGTGTGTGTTCCCTTAATGGTTGCCTGTGTGCTGTTGCCGTCGGCTTCTACACATACGTGAATGAACAGTTTCTCGGGGTCATTCTCTTCAAGCCTGATGTCTATGCGCCCCTGGGTGATGTAGTTTTTGGCTACCTGCAGGTCTTTATCGGTGCAATCGCGCAGTACTTCAAGCCCCAGGCTGGATTTACCGCCAACGGCTCCTAAGGCTATGGCTATGGGCAGGCCTATCATGCCGCCGGTTCCTGGGATTCCTACCCCCATGGCATTCTTAAGAATGTTGGCACTCAGGTACAGTGTAATCCGCTGGGGCAGATAATCCTTACCTTTATTTGATTTTTCTCTTAAATCCTCTACTGCCTTGGCAACGCAAAGGGCTACTGCCATGGGTTCTGTACATCCTATGGCGGGAACTACTTCCTGGTGTAGGAGATTCAGGATTTCCTTTTTTTCCTTATCTGTTAGCATGTGTTTTTTTCTTAGCGGCTGCAAATTTATGAAATATGTGGGAGAAATGCTATATGGACGGTGATTTTTTTAATTTCATCACGATATATTCTGACTGCGTTCCTATGCGGAATTTGCCACCCCAGATTCCCAATCCGCTGCTGATGTAGTAATGGGTTTTGCCGCGCTGATACTTACCCCAGGCGCATTCATACAGACGGTGGGTAATCCATGATACAGGCCAAATCTGCCCTTCGTGGGTGTGTCCGCTAAGCTGGAAGTCAATGCCGGCCTTTTCTGCCTGTTCCAGATGGTATGGCTGATGGTCCAGCAGGATACAGAACCTGCTGCTGTCAGCCTGCTGCATGAGTTTGCCTATTGCCTTTCGGTTGAGGTTAGTGCGGTCATCACGTCCGATGATGCAAAGGTCACCCTCCAATACGCAGGAATCCCTTAGCAGATGAATGCCTGCCTCCGCAAAGAAGCTTTGTGCCTTGGGCTCCTTTGCATAATATTCATGGTTGCCCAGGCAGGCATAGACGGGCGCTTCAAGACGGCGGAACTCGGCGGCCATGTTCTCCGTAATCAGTGGCTGAACGCTGATGTCGATGATGTCTCCGGCTATCAGAATCAGATCAGGATGCTCGGTATTTATCATATCCACCCACCGTGCCAGTTCCTTACGGTTATTATGGTATCCTAAATGCAGGTCGGTGGCCATTACGATGGAGTATTCCCTGTTTAACGGTTTGGATGAAAGTATTTCCAATGGAACCCTTACCTTATTATAATAATGGATGTTTCCGTATAGGAATACCACAAACAGCAGCCCGAAGAGTACTGTTGAGGTTACAAGATTGGCTTGAAGCCAACTGCCTGGTATCAGATGCACCCACCGGCAGATGTCCAGAAGTAGGAAAGCCATCACCATGTACAGCAGTACCAGTATGGATGTTGTTCCGATTTCGTACAGGACACGCGCCAAGGGTAGAGGAAGTCTGTCCAGCGTTCCGCTGAGGTCCAGGAAGAGGGTCAGGAAGCAGGTTATGCCCACGCCTATGATAATACTCTTCCATATCCATCCTAATGGAAGCAGCATCCAAAGATGCCAGCACACAAACGCCAGGCCTATAAAGGGTATCAGTAATACAAACAGGAACATTATTGTCTTTACTCGCTATAATTATGATCTATAATAATTGTAACCTGCATGTCAGGCACTAACGGCTGTAGCTCGCTGATGAGCTGCCGCACAAAGGCTTCCTCGTCCGTAACCGAGATGTCAGGTACTACATCCACGGAAAGGAGCTGCTCCTTCTGGGAATAATAGAAGCCGTGCAACTGTACAATCTCCTTATGGGCAGTCAGTCTCTGTGTGACCTGTGTCTGTAGCTCGGCATTACGGTTGTTGCCGGTTGCCACAGCATATACACCTACGGTCATGATGATATTATGCCGCTTTATCATATGCATGGTTATCTTACGGGTAAGGCCATGAATATCATGTGCTGACATGGTGTCATATACGTTAACATGTAATGAACCGATGCGGACATCCGGTCCGTAGTTATGCAGAATCAGGTCATACACACCATGCACACCTTCAAATTCGCTCACCTCACGTATTATCTGCCGGCTCAGTTCTGCCGGGATGCTTGTTCCTAACAGTTCATTGATAGGCGATGCAAGCATTTCAATACCAGCCCTGATGATAACTGCCGATATCAGTGCGCCCAGGATACCGTCCAGCGATACCCCCCACTGCAGCATGATGCCGGCGGAGATGAGGGTGGCTAATGTGATGACGGAATCAAACAGGGCATCGGATCCCGAGGCTATCAGTGCATCGCTGTTCAGTTTCTTGCCCTTGCGCTTTACGTACTGCCCCAGTATTAGTTTTACTGCGATGGCTACTACTATTACAATGAGTGTACCTGTGGTATAGCTTGGCTCGGTTGGGTTGAAAATCTTTTTTACCGACTCAATGAGCGAGGTAATACCGGCTGAAAGTACGATAACGGCAATGATGATGGCACTGAAATACTCGATGCGTCCGAAGCCGAAGGGATGTTTGCGGTCAGGCGCCCGTTGGGACAACTTGGTACCTACAATGGTGATGACACTCGATAGCGCATCGCTCAGGTTGTTGACAGCGTCCATCACGATGGCTACCGAGTTGGAGATTACACCAACTGCTGCCTTGAAAGCGGCTAATAGTATGTTAGCGGCAATACCAATCCAGCTGGTGCGTATTATTTCCTGACTTCTGTTCATGCAATCAGAGTTTCATTACACGTTTCAACTCTAGATTCTCATATCCTTCCGGGCAATGGGTGGAGAGATAGACCGTAGGATTGTTCTGAATGAACTCGCGTACACGATTCAGCGTTTCACGTGCTGCATCCTTATCCTCATAGACAATGCTCAGCTTGTTGGCCTTCAGCGCCGCATCGCAATAGGTCACATCGCCATGGAACATATAGAACAGGCCGTCACATTCGGCAATGATAATGCTGTTGCCGTTAGTGTGTCCCTTGGCTTGGATAAACCAGATACCGGGGGCTACCTGCTCGGCATTGGGGAAGTTCTTGTATGCCTGTCCGTACTGGGCACGTATGATGTTGCTGCCCTCTAATTTCATGGCATCTGCATCCTCTGGACCGATGTATATCCTGGCATTGGGGAAGCAGTCTATAGCTGCTGTGTGGTCAGGGTGCTTATGTGTGATAAGAATCTTGGTTACCTGCTCAGGCTTGTAGCCTTCAGCGGCTAAGGCCTCCATATAGCCGGCAATTTTCTCACCCATATAGAGGGGAGCGCCCAATTTCTTGCCGGGGGCATCAAAATCACTCTTGAAACCTGTATCAATCAGGATTACCTCGCTGCCAGTATCTATAAGAAAATTCTGCAGACTGCTACGCCAGATAATCTGGTCATCAAACTTTTCCTTACCTTCTTCACCACCGAAGGCGAACGGCTGGTTCATGAAACCGCCGTCGAACATGCGGATTGCTTTAATTGTCATAATCGTTCAGTTTTAGGTTATCAGTGGCAAAGATAAGTATAAAAGTGAAATTATTCGCGAGAATAGCTATGTATTTTACATTTATACATTATATTGCTTATTCTATCCTTAGAATCTTGTGGGTCTGTAGGGAGAGGTGCCAGTGCGGATGGTGCAGGATATAATCCACACACTGTGCGGTAATTTCACAGTTACGCTCTTCGTCGCCGGTATCACAGGGCTGAAGGCACAGATAGGCATCACGGAATATATTGCTGTAGCATTCGGGGTTATGCTTGCCGTCAAAGACAACTTTTACTTCGTTGGCTCTTTCAAGAGCAAGCGGTGGCACATGTTCGGAAAAGAGGTCTTTGGGGGACCAGGTTATCCAGTCCACTGTATCCGGCAGACGGTTTGTACCGTTGGTCTCTACCGCTACAAAGTAGCCGGCTGCGTGCAGCTCATTTACCAGCGCATCATCTGTCTGTAATGAGGGCTCGCCGCCCGTCAGCACTACAAAACGGCAGTCATGCCATTGGCTGATGGAACGGATGATATCCTGGGCTGTCATCGGGGTATGAGATCTGAAGTCAGTATCGCAAAACGGACACCTGAGGTTGCATCCGCTGAATCGTACAAATACGGCAGGACGTCCTGTGTGGCGTCCTTCGCCCTGCAGGGAATAGAATATCTCGTTAATTCTGTACATTATATCAGATATTTGGCATCGATGGGAAATTCGTCATCGAAGGCCTGAGCCACATTACCGAAAGACTCTTCCACAATGGCCTTATAACATTGGGGAAATTGCTTCACGACCCATGCGGCGATGTTCTCAGCAGTAGGATTGAAGGGTAGCAATTCGTTAAGATTGCCATGATCCAGATAACCGTGAACGGCTTTCTTAATGTGTGTGTAGTCTGTTACCATACCGTTTTCGTCTAACTTGTCCGTAGCCAGAAAGACGGTGATGGCCCAGTTGTGTCCATGCAGATGACTGCACTTGCTGTTGTATGGCAGCGATAGTTGGTGGCTCCCGGCCACATCCATTTTCTTGGAAATACAGTAAATCATAGTCTAAAAAGCTTCCACTGCCATAGGCATGTGGGTAGGGAAAAATCCTTTTTTCAGTTATTTGCACTATTGCGGCTGCAAAGTTACGTATAAAAATTGGAATAATGAAAGGGTTGCAAAGCGAAAATGAGCAGAAGCTGGTTTTCCTGTCTTTTATAACCCTATCTTAATATGATATGACCGTCCTTAATTATGAGTCCATGATTATGATTCATGTTTTTTGAATATATTATTCTACCGCTCAGATCATAAGTGTTCTCACATTTCAAGGAGTGCCGGGGAGATACTCTGTTTGAATTCAGGATTGCCTCAATGCCTGTCTCCTGTACCGCAGTAAGGTCTGTTAATGTGAAATTGTCAAAAGAGTAGGTGAAAGTATTCTTACTTGATCCTACCTTCAGGGCAAAATATGCGGTGCCGGTGCTTTTGGCTTTCCACTTCATTACACCGGCGGTATGGCTGCTGCCAGCCTTAGCCTTGTCAGACATCCATCCGTCATAATTTGCCAGCGAAGCATCCTTCCATGAATTCAGCTGCCCTATGGTCATCGCCTCGTCCATACCGGTATCGGCATAGTCCTTGGGCTTCCCGGTCAGCATGAAAGCCTGAATCCAGAAGTCGCCGTTTCCTTCTGCACCCCGTACGGCCACATCGGCTGAATAGGTATGGCCGGCTACCACCTCAACGGGCTGATATATCACCGTGTTCAGCGCTCTGCTGCGAGCTGAGGTGATACACACAGCACCGCCGTTTCCCTCAGACGGGGTGTCAGTGGTCTTATTCCAGATATACTTGGTATTGTTGGTAGAAGCCAAATCCGCTGTTCGCCAGGCACCCTGAAATTCACACTCGCTGTTCACCAGGCGGTTACGTCCTTCGTCTGTGTCGGGTTTCAACACTTCCAGTTCCTGCTCTGTAGCGGTTTTCCGGTTATAAAAGCGCAGCCAGTTGATGTTCAGCCCTCCCTTCTCAATATATAATCTGATACGCAGGATTCCCTGGGGAAGTACAATGCCTGTGAAGGTTTTGGTGCTCCATTTAGTGTATCCGCCAGTGGAATTCAGTTTGGTTACTGCTGTCACGGGGCGGTCATTTACTGTGATGCGGACTGTTGAGGAACCGGAGTTGATGGCATAACGCAACTGCAGCTGCCAGGTGGCGGCTTCCTCGGGGTTCTGTATGGTATATTGTAACCATTCGCCATCCCGGGTCTCTCCCACATAATATCCGCAGTTCTTGGCATCGCCGGGACTGTCAAACAGGTCCACGCCGTCATTGCGATACGTCCATCCTCTCTGCCATGTGGTGAAGTCTTCGCCGTTGTACTGGTAGGATGCATCGTCTGTATCCCAATAGGCGCTGCCTGGCTCCCCCATGTCATATTGGGCGGCATAGATGTAATCACCAGTCTGACTGGTAACGTAGGGAAGGCATTCATCATTGTAGGGGCGGCGTAACAGGGCATCAAGGTAATCCGTGCGTACGATGCACTTGCTGATATGCTGTGCCTCGGCCCATCCTTTCAGAGCACTCCACAGGGCTGAAGATGTGGGACGGCTCCCGTTCTGCCACTGACTGATGACATTGTCAAAGGCAGACACGCGCTTTACCTGCAGGATGCTGTTGATATTGCTCTTCTTCATGGGCCAGCAGGTCCAGGCGGCAAACTGCATGGCTTCCTCATAGAGGCGTACACATCCTGCGGTCCATGAATTACTGTTCTCACCAAACTCACCTATATAAACAGGGCAGTTGTACTTGGTGGCCATATCCGCCATGCTCTGAACCTGTTCTCTGGTGTTATATACACCATAGCGATGGTACTGTAACATCATCTTAGTATCCATTTTGGAAGAGGGGAACCCTGTATAGTCATTGCTGTAGGAGTTGCCCTCCAGGATGACGATGTGATGAGTGTCCACCTCGCGTATAGCTTTGATAATTGCCTTGAATGTGTCCCACAATAGTTTGTTGCTATTGGCCAGCGTCCAGTTAGTCTCGTTAATCAAATCGTATGCTGCCACACACTTCTGATCTTTGTATCGCTCTGCAATCTTACGCCATAAAGCAGTCAATTTCACTCGGTTAGCCTCACTTTCCCATAATGATGGCTTACTGCTGTCATAATCACAGATATCACCCGATGACTGTCCGCCGGGACAGGCATGCATATCCAGGATGAGCAGGATGCCCCAGCGTTCTGCCCATACACACATGGAATCTATACGGTTGAATCCTTCGTTTAGCCAGGTCTGTTCACCGCTTACCGGTTCCTCCTCGACGGGAAGGGTAAAGTATTTGTAATGCATAGGCACACGTAGCGTGTTAAACCCCTGTTCGGCCAGGAATCTCATATCCAGTTCACAGAAGTTATTGTCCATCCAAAGGCGGTCAAATTCCTCCACTTTCTCTTCGCCGCACACATCGGCAATCATCTTGTCGAACTTGAACTGGCGGTCCAGGTTTCCTGACGTGTTCATCATGTACGGCTCACGAACCATCCAGTTACCGCAGTTGGTTCCGCGCAGCACAATCCTCTGCCCGTCGCGCCCTAACAGTTTGGTGCCAGAGACACGCACAAAGCTGTCACCAGCATGAAGGTGGAACACGTTTACACTGAATGCTAACGTAAATATGGTTAATAATGTAAGATGTTTCATAGGGTTTTCAACTGTGCCTTGATATCAGCTTCAATGTCTGTCATTTTATGAGTAGGCTCATAGCGCTTCAGTACCTTGCCGTCACGGCTGACCAGGAACTTGGTGAAGTTCCATTTGATATCGCTGTTTTTGTCATAGTTGGCATCCTGCTTTCGTAGCATGCTGTCCATCATCTTGCCAATATTGTCCTTCAGATCAAAACCCTCAAAACCTTTCTGCGTTTTCAGGTAGGTGTACAACGGATGCTCATTCTTGCCGTTAACATCAATCTTGTCAAACTGCGGGAACTGTATATCGAAGTTAGCAGTACAGAACTGGTGTATCTCCTGAATGGTGCCGGGCGCCTGCTCCCCGAACTGGTTGCAAGGGAAATCCAGAATCTCCAGCCCCTGCTCATGATACTTCGTATAGAGGGCCTCCAACTCCTTGTACTGAGGGGTGAAACCGCATCGGGTAGCGGTATTCACGATCAGCAGCACCTTACCCTTGTACTCCTGCAATGATACCTCCTTACCGGTATCATCCAGTACCTTATATTTATATATATCCTGTGCCGATAAGCTCATGATACCCATCACAGCCATCAGGCAAAATAATAACCCTCTCATAGTTTACAACTTTGCGGCCAGTTCCACAATCTTCTGCCGGGTTTCGTCAGTCTTCTGCTCATCCACTTTGGCAGTAACCACACCCATATTCTCAGCGCTCCAATAGTTGCAGATGTCACGGAACTCTGCCTTGGCTCCCTCATATACACCGGGTGAGTAGGAGGATACCATCAGGGCCATTTTCTGCACCTTGGCAGGCTTGTTCACACAATACATACGCTGGATAGGTGCCTGAATCTGAGCATTCAGTGTAAAGTAATAGATAGGAGCGGCAAGTATCAGCGCCTCAGCTTCAGCCATCATGGGATAAATCTCCTGCATGTCATCCTTCTGGATGCAAGCTCCGTTACCTTTGCCGTGGCAATACTCGCAAGCCAGACAGCCGGCAATCTTCTTCTTGGAAACATTAACCAATGTTACCTGATGACCTGCCGCTTCGGCTGCCTTCCTATATTCTTCTGCCATCCAGGCAGTATTACCGTTCGCACGTGGCGAAGCCTGTAAAATCAGTACTTTCATAATCTTCCTTGTTTATAAGTTTTACATGTTATTTTAAATATCTGCTGCAAAGATAGTGATTTATATTTAATCTGTTACCATTGGTGTCCGTAATACTCCGCATACCAGTCAAAGCATGCCTTTCCGCAGGCTTCTTCCAGGCCGCCAAAGGCAGGGGTAACCGTTCCGCCGGTAATCAGTTTGTCCACATCCAGCAGGCAGTGTGTTCCGGAAAGGGTCATTGATATATTGCCGAAATGGTCCAGGCATGCTTTATAGGCTTTTCCCCATTTTGAGGTTGAGCCTGTGGACCATGTACCGTAGTTAGGCCGTACCCAGTCACCGTGTTCATTATAATGCCCTTCTTTATCAGGATTCTCCGGACTCCAGTCCACTTCGGTAATAATGACGGGAGCAAAGTCCACAACCGGAACCTGCTTGTGAAACTGGCTGATTTTAGATGCCGGATCAGGATGGGCATCACTGCAACCGTACCATCCGGTATAGTCATGAACAGCATAACCGATATCCGTTCCTTCAATGGGGCAGGTGGCATAGCTGGTGTAGTCTGACTGCCAGCCTGTTCCCGGAACCCAGATGATTCCGGTAAAGCCGTTCTGGCGAATCCTGTTAATAATAGGCTGGAAGTAGTCATGCAGGGCAGCCACATCCTCCTGACCTTCAGCATTTCTCAGCGATACGGGCTCGTTGGCCAGTTCAATGCTTATCTGTCCGGCATATTTCCTGATGGAGTCATTCTGTGTGAAGATATCCCATACCTTCATCAGATAATCATTATAATAATCTCCCACTTTCAGTTTGCCAGGGCATACGCCGGGAGGGCGTACTACCACATACATTCCGTGGTTCATAGCATCCTTGGCAAGGGGAAAATACAATGTACCAAGGAAGTTCTTCAGACGTTCAGGATTGAATTTTCTGATATCCGCCTCACCTCCTGTATCTTCGGCCTGACCTTCAGAACCGGGATAAATATAGGTGCCGGAAGGGTCATTTGTCCATGCAGGGTCCATGTGTAGCCTGAATACATCGCATTTAGCTTTCTCAAGGCCTGCGAACAGTTTACTGAAGTATGCCTTACACCGTGTAGCTCCGTTGTCATCATAGTAAGTGGCGGGATTGACCCAGGGGGCACCCCACCGGTAATTATTGAAGTACATACTGGGTGTATCCATAACACCATGCAACACTATGTGTCTGCCTTTCGGGTCTGCCAGCCATCTGCCTTCAACATGTAATGGAGGAAGTGGCTTCTGCTGTTGGGCCTGTACCGTCACGGATATCATACAGACTATGAATAACAGTAATTTCTTTTCCATTATATATTATATTTAAAGTTAAGATTCTTTTACTTGCTATTTGTATAACCCTCGTTCCGCAGAATCTCGAGCAGACGGGGACGGTGGTCACCCTGAATGATTATCTCGCCATCCTTAGCCGTGCCGCCTACGCCACATTTCTGCTTAAGCAGTTTACACAAAGCGTTCATATCATCCTCTGATCCTACGAAACCGCGGATGATGGTAACAGTTTTGCCGCCACGTCCGGCTCTTTCCATCGCCAGGCGAAGTTTCTGTTGTTTACGGGGCAGTGTTACCATGTTCTCATCCCCATCATCGCAGATATTTTCTGTTACTTCCGGAACGGGAACTCCCGTTAAGGCACTAAGTTTACTCTTCCAATCTTCCATACTTATCAGGGTTAGAAAAAAACGCCTTGAATCTTCCTCTTTTTCATTATTACAGCAGAAAGTCCTGCAGGGTTTGGACATACCAGTCCGACATGGTATTGTCCGTGTTACGCATGCAGAAGGTATAATCCCGGGTAGGAGCTTCCGCCATTCCTTTCTGATAGATTAGGATATGACGTTTGGTTCCCTTCTCCGGTACTGACTTGATGCGGCAGTTATCTTTTAGCCAGAAGCCAGACAGGAAACACTCAGCATTGAAGTCACTTAGAACCTCAGGCGGAATGATGACGGTGAAGGTTCCCTTATCATTCAGTAATGCAGATACGCCTTTTGCCAGGACGGAAAAGGGAAGGCTGCTGCTGTGACGGGCCCTGGTACGGCCAAGGGTGGGGCACTCCAGGCTGCGGTCAAAGTAGGGCGGGTTACATACCACGGCATCAAAGAGCTGTTCATCAGCACCCCGTTCTGACACGAATTGCTGGAACGATTCATGAACCAATGTGATGCGCCGGGCAAACGGGGATTCCTGAAAGTTACGGCTGGCATCCAGTACGGCCTCATTGTCAATCTCCACAGCTGTTACCATAGCATCATTAAAACGCTGCGCCATCATCAGCGCCAGTACGCCTGTTCCAGTTCCTACATCCAGGATACGCTTTCCGCCGGAAGCCAGTGCCCCCAGCAAATCACTGTCTGTCCCCACCTTCATAGCCGCATGTTCCTGATGTATGTGGAACTGCTTAAACTGGAAGAAATCTTTCTTTCCCATCCTTTTTCCTGTTTTTGCTGACAAAGGTACGCTTTTTAAATGAGAAATGAAAATCAGCTCTGCGGAGTATATTGGACGGCAAGCATGGTAAGGTCATCGCTCTTCTCGGCATTGCCGACAAAGAGGTGGAGCGCTTTGGTCTCAAGGGCGATGATTGTCTTAGGGTCACATGTGTTGCCCAGGTTCTGTGCCTTCAGCAAGGCTTGGCGGGCAATACGTGTCATACGCAGATTACCGAACTGAGCGCGGTTCTTGTCCTCGGCTTCGGTAAGTCCGTCAGTATACAGGAAGATGGTAGTGTGGGGATAGATGACAGCCTCCTGACTTTCATAGTTCCAGGATGGCATGACACCTAAGGGGATATTATTGTTAGTGGGCAGCAAACCTACACCCTTGCCTATGAGCAGAGGGTCCTCATGGCCGGCATTGCAGAATCTGAGCAATCCGGTTTTAAGGTCGAGTACCCCGAGGAAGAGGGTGACAAACATGCCAGAGTCATTCATATCGGAAATTGCATCGTTTATCATGCTGAGTATGGTGCCGGGTTCTTCCTCCTGTACGGTAACGGAGCGGAACAGACTGCGTGTGACAGCCATAACGAGCGAGGCAGGGACACCTTTGCCTGATACGTCGCCAATGCAGAAGAAGAGTTTCTCGTTACGGATGTGGAAGTCATAGAGGTCGCCCCCTACTTCCTTGGCAGGAACCAGCGAGGCGTATATGTCAACATCGGCCCGCTCGGGGTAGGGCGGGAAGGTCTTGGGAAGCATGCTTTCCTGTATGCTGCGTGCTATACGCAGTTCACTGCCAATGCGTTCCTTCTCGGCATCGGCCTTCTGCAGGGAGCGGATATTGCGGGCGGCCCGGTATATGATGTATCCTAAGAGAACCATACCGGCAATCATGAGCAGTGTCAGATAGAAGATAACCCGGCGCAGCCCGGCGTATATTTCCTTATCTGCACAAACTACAGACATTGACCAGCCGGCTTCCCCTTCAACGGGTGCGTAGAAAACGCTTACCTTCTCGCCGTTAAAGTCGCGGATATCCTGATGACCGCTCTTGCCGGACATCTGCTGCTGATTGATATAGCGAGTGGTGGTGTCGGAACTGGATGCGGTTACTTCCTGTATCGTGCTTCGCATAATCAGGCTTTCATCCGGACAGGCCATCACTTTGCCAGTGCGTGAGATGACAACGTTAAAGCTGGAGGGGAAGATATTGTTTGAGTTGATTACACTGGATAGCCAATCAAGTGAGACATCTGCACCGAATAGTGCAACCACTTGCCCGCTTTTATCCCTCACGGGAGTTGTATAGGTGCATAGCATCATACGCGCTCCCGCCTCGTCAAAGTAAGGTTCGCTCCAGTGCCCTTTACCCGCTTTCATGCCGTCCTTGTAGAAGTCGGCTTCAAGGTAGTTATGCGAGGCACTCCCTATCTGTGCCTCTTCGATAGTATGGTCAGGGCGCTCGGCTACATAGGGTTCGAACCATCGGCCTTTCTGCGGATAGTATCCGGGGGTGAACATAGCACCTGCTCCTACAATGGTCTTGTTCTGCTTTACGAGCCGGCGCAGAACGGTATATAGAGAGTCTGGCTGATCCAGCGATTCCTCGATAGCCCATACCGAGTTCTCGATACAAGTCTCAACGGATACCATAACTTTCCGGATTTCCAGACTTTTGACATGCAATTCACTTTCAGCCCTGTGCTGCACATCCTCGCGGATGCCTTTGCGGGCATAGAAGAACTGGATGGTGGATATTAGCTCTAACAGCACCGCTACTGTCACGATTATGGCTATGCCGGACTTGCTGCGCAGCGCTTCGGGCCAGAGTTTGCGCTTAATGTTCATAACTTCCAGTTTTCAAGGGTCTTGCATACGCTCATGATGTAGTCATATCGCTGAGTGATACGTTCCTCAAAGGCATCCTTGCATTGCTGTACAAGGTCCTGGGGGAATGAGTCGGAGAGGGACAGCCAGCTGAAGTTCCTGATGAGGGAAATCACCTCAATCTGTTTCAGGCGCTCAGCTTTCACGTCAGCGGGCACATTGGCAAAGTAACGGTCCATAGCTTTGTTCCATATCTTCAGGCCCGTCTCACGGGAAATGCCGATGGTCTTCTCATAGTCTCCGATGAATCCTACCATAGCTGAATATGCATGGCCCAAGTCCAGCATCGGGTGTCCGTAGCCTACCTCGCCCATGTCAATCAGCATAGGTTCCTCGTCCTGCATCATCACATTCTTAGTCTGAAGGTCAAGGTGCATCAGCCGGTTCCCTGCCGGTATGCTGTCCACAATGCTGAGCAGCTTGTCGATATTCTCCTGTGGGAAGTAGCGCCTGATGTGCAGAATCTGTTCGCGTTCCCGTTTGATGGCTGACGGAATGTTGCCTTCGGCAGGTACCTCTATCTGATGCAGTTGCAGGAAAAGTTCCGCATATTTTACGGCGCAGTCATCCAGCTGATCAGGATGCTTGCGGGCATAGGTGCTGAGTGTCTGTGCCTGCAGCAGTTCATAGACCAGGCCGTAGCTTTCGGCAGCCACCTCGGTTGAGGGCTCCACCTTTACGATATCAAAGGAGATAGCGGTAGGCATTCCCAGCACAAAGGCTTCCTTGGACATGGTGATTTCACCTCGTACTTCCTCAATCGTGGTATCTTCACGGAAGACCTTAATGATAGTATCGCCGTCCAGGCGGTACACTTTTCCTACTCCGCCTACACCTATGAGCCTGCACCCCTCCACACTCAGGCGGCGCATGGCACGCTCAACGGTCATGATTTTGGTAAAGCCTGTAGTCTCCAGGATGCCGTACACCTTGGGCTTAACATCCGTTACCCTGAACCCGGGGAACCGTTTGGCCAAGGACAGCAGAATACGCAATCCGGAACTGGAAATATACTCCAGTTCCGTAGCATCGCATGTTACGGAACTGATGTCGGTCAGTTTATCCAAGGCATTGTTGATAATGGCACTTGTTTCGGCTGATGTAGCAGTATCCAGTCTGCCTGACAGGCTGATAGTCACCTGATTATTATTGGTCTTTACGGTTGTATTCATACGCTATAGGGGGTTAGTCAGATTCTTGGTAAGTGACAGCACATTCCTGTCCCCGATACGTTTGTAATCCATGTGGTCCATGTACTTGCGTATCAGGTAGATACCCAGTCCGCCTATGGGACGTTCCTGGGTAGAGAGTGATGTGTCGGGGTTCCCGGCGGCAGTCGGGTCAAATGGCATCCCGGTATCGCTGATCTCGAAGGTCAGCCCTCCGGCTGTTGTATATGCCCTGATATCTATCTTACCCTTTCTGCCATAAGGGTAAGCGTAATTCATGACGTTTACCACAGCCTCCTCTACAGCCAGTCCGATATAGCCGGCAGTTTCGTCATTGATGTGTACCGTAGCGCATACATCAATTACAAATTCATTCAGCTGGGCAACTTCCTGAATCTTGTTGTTCAGAACGATGCTGCATGGTAGGTGTAAGGTTCGTTTCATTTCTTTTACGGCTTTATGCCACAAAGATATAACTTTCCTTTTATTAAAGAACTATTTAGCCGTGATTTTTTATTCTACTTACGAAGAGGAGAGAAAAAAAGGCCGCTCATCTCATTGGATGGCGGCCTGATTTCTTACTCTTCCCCGGACCAGATGTCCCAGGTGTCTTCCTTACTTAGTGCCTGACTACCGTCAATTTTGGTAGTGTTGTCTATTATGAGACTCTCTGCCAACATGTCGGCAACCTGAGCCGTTTCAATCTTAAGAGTTGGTTTAATGTACTTCATAATTATCAGCCTCTCCCCCCGCCCTCCCCGAGAGGGAGGGAGCCGAGGTTCCGAGGACTTTTTTATTAGTTTGACATTTTTACTTTAACCATTGTTCCTAGTTCCCCTCTCCTCGGAGAGGGGTTAGGGGTGAGGCTTTTAGAACAATATTTTCTTGCCGTTCACGATATTGATGCCCTTCTGCAGCTTGCTGACGCGCTGGCCGGCCATATTATAAATGGCTCCCTCGCCTTCGGAGAGGGCTGGGGTGAGGCTGTTGATAGCAGTTGTCCCCTCTTCTGCGAAGAAGAAGGCCTTTACGCCGGCATTCTTAGAGATAAAGATGGCCTTACCAGCAGGGATAGTGGTATCCGCTGTAACCTGATAGAAACCAAGTTCCTCACCCTCGGGCTTAGCCAGTACATACTGTGAGCCATCTGCAACTGTAGCAACCTCTGTTCCAACCAAATCGTTAGCCTGATTCAGAGCAGGCAGGACTGCATCTACCTTATTATAATATGTACCCTTCAGGATAACAGGAGTAGAAGCGGGAACGCTCTCCACCTCAGCAAGCTTGAGCCACTTTCCATTATTCAGGGTAGCCACATAAGCCTTGACATCACCGTTCAACTCATAACCGGTAGAGGTGTCGAACATTGTTGCATAACCCTCCTCACCTACGTAGCTGACAGGTGCGCTGCCAAATACGGGATATGCATCTTTACCAATTTCCTGACTGAATGCCTCGCCCAACTTGTATGCAAGTTCACCGCTTTCCAGCGTAGCATCGTTCTGAGAAGTATAGTAGCAGTTTGTGGTAGCGGGGTTGTTACGTGCGAATTCTGCACTGTTACCGTTCTTTGTGTATTCAGCCGGAGCAACAATACAGTTAATGTACTTGTTATTGCTACCACTGCCGGCCCATCCTACCAGACCGCCATTACCTTCTGCAGTTCCAGTATTGATAGAACCATAGAATGCACAGTTCTTAAGAGTAACCTGACCCTCCATGTTAGCAAAGAAACCGCCGCAAGTGGCATCCGTATTGTTGCCAGTGTAGCTGACAGCAGTCTTCACAATAACGTTTTCGATGAGCGTACCATCACCGTCTGAACGACCACCCAGACCACCGACGCAGTTAGGACCGGCAGAAGTTGCGCTTCCTTCTACAACCAGGTTCTTGATGGTTGCAGCTTTGATGTAAGCAAAGAGACCGGTACGGCTTGTGCCATCGTTGACAACATCAATGGTGACTTTATGTCCCTGACCGTCAAAGACGCCCTTGAAAGCAGTTGACTGGTCCTTACCAAACAATTCACTCTTGTATGCTGTGTAGTCAATATCAGCTGTCAGTTTAATGTTTGCTGTACCGTAAATGTCGTTATGCTCTATAACGGAACGAGCCATCCAACGGAGCTGCCAGGGTTCAGACACCTCATACCAGCCATCGGTTGCAGCCATAGCATTTTCCTTATACTTTCCGCAATTTTTGCAGAATCCGTTTTCATATTCGTGCTGAGGAATAATAGACTCAGATTCATTACCATAGGTAAGAGTACCACCTGCTTTGGCTGTACCGTCACAGTTCATCTCGCCATTGGCATAAACACGTTTATGTCCTGTAGCAAAGGGAACAGGGTAAGAATCACGAACATCCGTAAGGTTCTGATACCATGCGATAACGCTCTGGTCGCCGTTCAACTTGAAGCAGAGCTCACCGGATTCAACCTGATCTGTAGTTACCTTTGTTACACCGTTATCGTTGCCGACTGTCTGATAGCAGTTGCTCATACTCTTAGTACCACGGGCCCAAGTCTCACCCTCAGTTACTTCACCTATGTTGTAGCAGTTGTTGAAAGTAGCACCGCCGCCGCACCAGCCGCAGAAAGCGCCATTCTCCCAACCACCACTGATCTTACCTGTATTGTAGCAGTTGTTGAAGACAAGCGTTGTAGCGCCATAGTTACAACCGAGGAAGGCCGCATTGTTCTGCTTTTTACCGGTTACGTTAGCTTCATTACCGCAGTTCTCAAAAGTAATAGTACCATTTAAGTTACATACACCGGCGAAAGCAGCAAGAGTCGCGCCATCAGTACTTGTAATGGTACAAGAAGAGTCAATGATAAGATTCTTAATGGTTGCACCAGCACCAAGAACGCCGAAGAAACCCTGCTGACTCTTTGAGCCGTCAATCTTCATGCCCCTGATACGGAAGCCCTGACCGTTGAATGTGCCAATGAACTTCTTAGCGTCTGTTCCGATGGGAGTCCATTTAGCGATGCTGCTCAGGTCAATACTCTGAGTCAGGACTACACTACAGTTATTGGCAATAAGACCAGAGTTCAGGTCATTCGCGAAAGTCTCGCACTGTT
>JAEEGF011471971.1_pt1 | contig 22853 bp, 14 predicted proteins | sample 9134171 | NCBI WGS metagenome assembly JAEEGF01 (sample SAMN16246542, study PRJNA631951) | gut metagenome | biome: gut microbiome; feature: rumen; material: AP-attached | host: Bos | place: Iran: Karaj | collected 2018-10
CCACGATGGGCGACTTGGCGCTGATGGCAAAGTGGGTGAACTTCACCTCGGGGATGTCGCTCTCGGCATGCTCGTTCTGGGCCTCGACAAGCGGCAGCATACGTTGGATTTGCTCCTCGGTGCCGATCACGCCCAGCATGTCGCCCGGGAAGATGCGCATATCGCCCGACGGAACCGTATGCAACTTGCCGGCACGCAGGATGCTTACAATGTTCACGCCATAGCGCGAACGCAAGTCCAGGTTGCGCAGCCGCTCGCCCGCAAAGGGGCAGCCATGCCCAACTGTCATGTGGGCCAGGTGCAGGTCGCTCACCAGGTTATGCTCACGGCCTGTGCGGTGATTCTCACGCTCGTTGATGTTGTTGATGAAGCGTTTCTCGATATTGGACAAACGGTGGCGGAACGGGTTGGGTATCACTACCATGACCACCAAGATGGCTAGCATGAGCAATACCGCTGCGATGACCGAGGCGGCACTGGGATAAATGGCCTGGAGGATGATAGCGATGAAGATGGCAGCCAGGATGGCGCTCGCAGTGAGCATGACGACAATGGGCACATAGGAAACCGTGCCGTTAGTCTCGATGAGCTGCTCATGCTCTGAACGCTTGATAGTGGGCATGAGGATGGCGGCAATAAACGGTCCCACAATGGCAAATGTGCTTACGGCGCACGTCAAACGCCCCAATGTGTCATTGCCCAGCCACTTGATGATGAAGGGCATCAGGTAGGAGCGGCACACGGCAATCAGCGCGACGATGACCACCGAATAGACCAGCAGCCTGACCAGATAGCGTGACACAATCGATTTCCACATCAGACGGGTCTCGCTGTCCTCGCTCTCACTGGCGGTCTGGCTGTATCCGTTGAGTAAGCGGGTCCAGCTCTTGGGCAGAATCTTGTAGATGACATTGTAGCAGGGGACGGCCTGCTTGATAAAGAACGGAGTGGTGAACGTGGTGATGACCGATACGGCCACGATGATGGGGTAAATGCTCTTGTCCAGCACGCCCAGTCCTGTACCCAGTGTGGCGATAATGAACGAGAACTCGCCAATCTGCGTCAGCGAGAATCCAGACTCCATCGCCAGCTTGAGCGGCTGACCGGTGGCCAACATGCCGAAGGTGCCGAACACAATCATGCCCACGATGACAACAGCGGCCAGCAGGGCGATGACGCTCCAGTGCTTGGTCATTACCAGTGGGTTGACCATCATGCCCACCGAGATGAAAAAGACGGCACCGAACAGGTCCTTTACGGGTGAAATCAGGCGCTCGATGCGCTCGGCCTCGATGGTGCCGGCAAGAATAGAGCCCATGACAAAGGCGCCCAATGCCGCCGAGAAGCCCGACTTGATCGAGAACATCACCATGGCAAAGCACAGTCCCATGGCAATGATGAGCATCTGCTCGTCACTGATGTATCGCTTGAAACGCTTGAACAACGTGGGAATCAAGAAAATGCCCACCGTAAACCACATGATCAGGAAGAACGACAGCTTGAGGATGCTGCTCACCATTTCACCGCCCTTGACGCTGTTGTTCAGCGCAATCGACGATAGTATCACCATCATCACGACAGCAAACAGGTCCTCGACGATGAGCACGGCAAACGTCATCGGCACGAAGCGGCGCTGTCGCATGTTCAGGTCGGTCAAGGCCTTGAGGATGATGGTGGTCGAGGACATCGAGATCATGCCGCCCAGGAATATGCTGTTCACTAGTCCAAATCCCAGGTACTTGCCCACGACAAAGCCCAGGCTCATCATGCCCAGCACGATGATGAGGGCCGTGAGGATGGCCGACCCCCCAACGTCAACCAGTTTCTTGAAACTGAACTCCAGTCCCAGCGAGAACAGCAGCACGATGATGCCGATCTGGGCCCAAAACTCGATATTGGCCTCCACTGCCACCGACGGCAATAGCTCAAAATGAGGACTGGCCAGGAAGCCTGCCACAATATAGCCCAGCACAACGGGTTGCTTGAGCATCTTGAACACCACTGTGGCGATTGCGCCCAGCACCAGAATGAGCGCCAGGTCACTGATCAGACTATTGATATCTAATGATTCCATCGATAATGTCTATCGGTTTTTTATTACCATCTCACTAATCTCTAATCACTAATCACTAATCTAAGTCTTACATGTTCATCTCGTTGGTGATGGTGATGGAGATGGGGTCGCCCTGCTGCTTGATTTCCTTGAACAGGGCAGGCACATTTACCTGGTTGGGGGTGCGTATCATGAAGTTGACGATGGTAAAACAGTTCTCGTAGTCAAACTTCATGAACTCGTCACTGATGTGCACATCATTGCTGGCGAGCGTGTCGCGCAGGGGCTGGATATCATCGAGGATGCCATGCATTTTCACGCGGATGATCTTGGACTCCCACAAGAAGTTGTGGCGTTGCTCTATGCGTTCAATGTTCACCAGGATGAAGATGATGAGCAACGTGGTGATGATGCTGATCAGGTACATGCCGGCACCAACGGCAAGGCCGATACAGGCTGTCATCCAGATGCCTGCGGCTGTCGTCAGACCACGCACCGAGCCTTTCATCTGTATAATCGCACCGGCACCCAGGAAACCCACACCGCTCACTACCTGGGCGGCGATGCGTCCCGGGTCGCCGTTCTTGAGGCCCATGTATTCCTGAGGGATGTAGATGGAAATGAGCATGGCGAGCGTGGCGCCCATCGAGATGAGGGCAAACGTGCGCAAACCGGCAATCTGGCCCTTGCGGCGGCGTTCCATGCCGATTGTCGCGCCCAGTAACAGGCTGAGCACTAGCTTGACAATCGCCCCAACCCAGTTCACGTCGGGACTGATGATGCTATTGTAGATATCTTGTAGCATGACCTTGATTGATTTTAAGGTGTTTAATATATTAAATTTGCAAAGTTAGTCTTTTTCGACTATTCGGGCAACCCTTGCCCTTTATAAAATCAGGAAAATGTCTTACATTTGCATCGTGAATGAACTAAAATGATGAAACTATGAAGAAGAAACTGCTCCTGTCATTATTGTTTGCGGCTTTTGCTGTCTCGCAGTTGTCGGCCCAGATGCTGGTGGGCTCCTACAATATCCGCCTGAAGGTGAGTAGCGATAGCGTGAATGGAAACGTGTGGGGAAAACGCTGTCAGGTCATGTGCGACCAGCTCAATTTCATGTCTCCCGACATATTTGGCACCCAAGAGGTCTTGCACGTGCAGCTGCTCGATATGCTGGACCGTATTGACGGCTATGACTACATCGGTGTGGGTCGTGACGACGGCAACACGGGCGGAGAATATGCCGCCATCTTTTATAAGACCGATCGCCTGCGCTTGCTTGACTATGGCAACTTCTGGCTCAACGAGACGCCCGACCGGCCAGGACTGGGCTGGGACGCGGCATGCATTCGCATCTGCACCTGGGGCAAGTTTGCCAGCCAAACGGCGACCGATGACGAGGCTTTCTACTTCTTCAACCTGCACATGGATCACGTGGGCGTTGTTGCCCGTCGCGAGGCGGCAAAACTCATTGTCAGCAAGGTCCGAGAGATTGCCCAAGGTGCACCGGTCATTGTCACGGGCGACTTCAATGTGGACCAGAACGATGAGATTTACAGCATCTTCACCCAGTCGGCATTATTGAAGGATTCCTACCTTGCCTCGCGGATTCGTTTTGCCGAGAATGGTACGTTCAACTCCTTTGACACCGACCTGTATACCGATAGCCGCATCGATCACATCTTTGTCTCGCCAAGCATCAGTGTTGACGCTTACGGTATTCTGACCAATAGCTACTGGACACCCGATAATGACTCCGCTGAACTGATGAAGGGACACGATGCTCCGCAGGAGATTGATTTCTCGCGATATGTCCGTCGCCAGCCTTCTGACCATTATCCCGTGTTTGTGCGCATCAATTTCCTTAACTTAAATTAAACGTCTGTGTAGGTCGTGAATGGTGGAAAAGTGCTATCTTTGCCGATTATTGTGATTGAAAACGATGATAACACCCATCATTGACGAAACGACGATCGAACGTCTGCGCGCCCTGATCAATGGCGTGCAGCGCATTGCCATCACGTGCCACAAGTCGCCCGACGGCGACGCCTTGGGCTCGACGCTGGCCCTGTGCCACGTGCTGCGGTGCTTGGGAAAGGACGTCGTGGTCGTCACCCCCGACATGGCGCCACGGTCGTTGGAGTTCGTTCCAGGCGTGCGTGAACTCGTGGTGTTCACCAAGCATGAGGCTCGCGCCCGGCAGGTCTTGAACGATGCACAGGTCATCTTCTGCTTGGACTTCAATTCGTTGCACCGCATCGATCGTCTGGGCGAGGTCATCAAGCCGCTATCCACGCGTCGCGTGCTCATCGACCACCACTTGAATCCTGAGGAGGCTTTCGACATTTCCATATCTTTCCCCGACGTATCTTCCACTTGTGAACTGGTGTTCAGGGTGTTGATGCAGTTGGGCCTGCTGCGCCTGATGGACCGCTATGCGGCGAGTTGCCTGTATGTGGGATTGTTGACCGACACGGGCGGATTTGCCTACAGCTGCGATAACCCGGAATTCTACGAGATTCTCTCGTCCATCATGCGCCGTCGCATCGACCGCATCGACCTCTACAACAAGGCGATGAACACCTTCAGTGCCGACAGCCTGCGCCTGCAGGGATTCGCCATCAGCGAAAAGATGCAGCTCTTCCCCGAACAGGGAGCCTCACTCATCACCCTTGACAAGCAGGAACTGGAGCGCTTCAACTATAACCGAGGCGATACCGAAACGCTCGTCAACAAGCCGTTGGCCATCCCTGGCATCTTCTGGAGCGTGTTCATGCGCGAGGATGCCGACCGCATCAAGATATCATGCCGTTCACAAGGCGACTTCTCGGTGAGCGACATCTGTGCGCGGTACTTCAGCGGTGGCGGGCATGAGAATGCTGCCGGCGGCGAATTCAACGGCACTATTGACGAGGCTGTCCAGGTCTTCCATCAGGTCCTTGCCGACCTGTTCCCCGACCAACAGCAAGATCATCAAGAACAACCATCAAACTAATGATAATGAAGAAAATAATGAACAAATCCATGTTGCTGGCCGTGATGGCTCTATTGCTGCTCACGGCATGTAACGAAGACCAGAGCTATGCCGACCGCTTGAACAATGAGCGCAATGCCGTCAATGCTTATCTGGCCAATCACCGTGTGGTGATGTCTGTTCCCGAAGACTCCGTCTTTGAGGTGGGCGAGAATGCCCCCTTCTATAGGGTGGATGTTGACGGGAATGTCTATATGCAGGTTCTGAATGCGGGTGACCGTCATGGTGACCGGGCCAAGGAAGGCGAGCCCATCTACTTCCGCTATTCGCGTTATAACCTGGCCAATTGGTATGCCAGCGGCCAAATGGTAGCCATGAGCGACGGTAACGAGTTCTCGATGAGTTCCGTCCCCTGTTCGTTCAACTACAAGGATTACTCGTTGCCCAGCTCTTCGCAATGGGGCTATGGCTTGCAGTATCCGTTGCTTTTCCTGGGCGTGGAATGCGAGGTAAATCTCGTGATTAAGTCGCAGTTCGGTTTCACCAGTGAGATTTCCTACGTGACGCCGTTCCTGTTCCACGTGCGTTATTTCCACAGCCAAATCTAAGAACTGACAATTAAAAACTAAGAACTAAAACTCAATAATGTCCCTTATTAAATCAATATCAGGAATCCGCGGCACTATCGGCGGCAACGCCGGCGATGGACTCACGCCGCTTGACATCGTTAAATTCACTTCGGCCTACGCCACGTTTATGCGGCGCAATTCGCCCGTGCACTCCAACGTCATCGTCGTGGGACGTGACGCCCGTCTGTCAGGACGCATGGTGCTCAATACGGTGGTGGGTACACTCACGGGCATGGGCTTTGATGTCGTGAACATCGGTCTGGCTACCACTCCAACGACCGAGCTGGCCGTGGTGGGCGAACAGGCCTGCGGCGGTATCATCATCACCGCATCGCACAATCCCAAGCAGTGGAATGCGCTCAAGCTCCTCAATCACAATGGTGAATTCCTCACCGATGCCGAGGGCAAGGAAGTCTTGCGACTGGCCGAGGCCGAGGATTTTGATTATGCCGATGTGGACCACTTGGGCCGTGAACAGAAGAACTACACCTGGCTGCGCCGTCACATCAACCATGTGCTGGAGCTCGACCTGGTTGACGTCGAGGCCATCCGCAAGGCCGACTTCACCGTGGCCGTTGATGCCGTCAACTCGGTGGGTGGTATCGCCATCCCCCAGTTGCTTGACGCACTGGGTGTCAAGCGGGTAGAGAAGCTCTTCTGCGACCCGACGGGTAACTTTGGACACACGCCCGAACCCATCCCCGAGAACCTGACCGCCATCAGCGACTTCATGCGCCAGGGTAAGGCCGACGTGGGCTTTGTTGTGGATCCCGACGTGGATCGCTTGGCAATCGTGATGGAAAACGGCGAATTCTTTGTCGAGGAATATACCCTTGTGGCAGTGGCCGACTATGTGCTCTCGCACACGCCCGGCTCCACCGTGAGCAATCTGTCGTCGTCGCGCGCCTTGCGTGACGTGACCGTGAACCATGGCTGCTCTTATACCGCTGCCGCTGTGGGCGAGGTCAACGTGACCACCGAGATGCGCCGCACTGGAGCGGTAATCGGCGGTGAAGGCAATGGCGGTGTGATTTATCCCGCCAGCCACTATGGCCGTGACGCGCTCGTGGGTGTGGCTCTGTTCCTCTCGTTGCTGGCCAAGAGTGGCAAGAAGGTGAGCGAACTCAAGGCTACCTATCCTCAGTACAGCATTGCCAAGACAAAACTGGAGCTCAAGCCTGAAATGGACGTGGATGCCATTCTCAAGGCTGTCGAGAAGCATTATCAGGGCGAACAGATGACCACTATCGACGGTGTGAAGATCGACTTTGCCGACGGCTGGGTACACCTGCGCAAGAGCAACACCGAGCCCATCATCCGCATCTACAGTGAGGCCCACTCCATGCAAGAGGCTGAGCAGTTGGGCAACGACGTCAAGAAAATCGTCCTCTCACTCATCTGACCCGTCTTTTAATAACGAATTACACGGATTTCACTCATTGTTTTTCATAAGTGAAATTCGTGTAATTCGTAGTTTTATGTCCCAAGGCATTGTTCTTTGGCACTTTTTCCGTAACTTTGCAGTTTGAATAAAAACGAATTTAATTTTTGTCTATACAATGAGCGAGAAAGAGAATACACTGGCAACAAAATACGACCCCAAAGAGGTCGAGGACAAGTGGTATAAGTATTGGGACGAGCACGGCCTGTTCAAGAGCGTGCCCGATGAGCGTGAGCCCTATTGCATCGTTATCCCGCCCCCCAATGTGACGGGTGTGCTGCACATGGGACACATGCTCAACAATACCATCCAGGACATCCTCATCCGCCGCGCGCGCATGGAGGGCAAAAATGCCCTGTGGGTGCCTGGTACCGACCATGCCTCGATCGCTACCGAGGCCAAGGTTGTGAAACGCCTGGCCGAGCAGGGAATCCGCAAGCGTGACCTCACGCGCGACGAGTTCCTGAAGCATGCTTGGGACTGGACCCATGAGCACGGCGGCATCATCCTGCAGCAGTTGCGCAAGCTGGGTGCCTCCTGTGACTGGAGTCGCACCGCCTTCACCATGGACGAGACACGCAGCAAAAGTGTGCTGAAGGTGTTTGTGGACCTCTATGACAAGGGCTACATCTATCGTGGCCTGCGCATGGTGAACTGGGACCCCAAGGCTCAGACCGCTTTGAGCAACGAGGAGGTAATCTACCGTGAGGAGAAGAGCCACCTCTATCACCTCAAATATTATGTGGACGGCCTGCAGACTCTCGAGAACGAGGAGCAGCTGCGTGCCGAGGGCAACATCATCCACAAGGACGAAAAGGGTTACTATGCAGTAGTGGCCACCACGCGTCCCGAGACCATCATGGGTGACACCGCCATGTGTGTGAACCCCAAGGATCCCAAGAACCAGTGGCTCAAGGGCCGCAAGGTCATCGTGCCCCTGGTTGGCCGTGTGATCAACGTGATCGAGGACCGTTATGTCGAGATCGAGTTCGGTACCGGTTGCTTGAAGGTGACCCCTGCCCATGACCCCAACGACTATATCCTGGGCAAGACCCACAACTTGGAGACCATCGACATCTTCAATGCCGATGCTACCATCAGCGAGCAGTCGCCGCTGTACGTCGGCATGGACCGCATGGAATGCCGCAAGGTGATTGTTGAGGACCTGAAGAACGCCGGTCTGGTGGAGAAGATTGAGGATTATGACAACAAGGTGGGCTACAGCGAGCGCAACAGCGACACCGCCGTAGAGCCGCGCCTGTGCATGCAGTGGTTCCTGAAGATGAAGCACTTTGCCGATATCGCCCTGCCTTGCGTGAAGAATGACGAGCTCAAGTTCCACCCTGCCAAGTACAAGAACATCTACAATGTTTGGCTTGAGGGTATCCAGGACTGGTGCATCTCGCGCCAGCTGTGGTGGGGACACCGCATTCCCGCTTACTTCCTGCCCACCGACGACGAGGAGAAGGAGGTTTATGTAGTTGCCTTGAACGAGGAAGAGGCCTTGGAGAAGGCCCGCAAGATTCCCGGATACGAGAATATCGAGGCCAGCCAGCTGCGCCATGACGAGGACGCCCTCGACACGTGGTTTAGCTCGTGGTTGTGGCCCATCTCGCTGTTTGACGGTATCAACAACCCCGGCAACGAGGAAATCAAGTACTACTATCCCACCAACGACCTGGTGACCGCTCCCGATATCATCTTCTTCTGGGTGGCTCGCATGATCATGGCAGGTTACGAGTACATGGGCGACATGCCTTTCCGCAACGTCTATTTCACGGGCGTCGTGCGTGACAAACTGGGCCGCAAGATGTCCAAGTCGCTCGGCAATTCGCCCGACCCGTTGATGCTCATCGACCGCTTTGGCGCCGATGGCGTGCGCATGGGTCTGATGATGGCTGCACCTGCTGGCAACGACATCCTTTATGATGACGCGTTGTGTGAGCAGGGCCGCAACTTCAACAACAAGATCTGGAACGCCTTCCGCCTTGTCAAGGGCTGGGAGGTTGCCGATGTCGAGCAGCCCGAAGCCAGCCGTCAGGCTGTGTTGTGGTTCCGCAACATGCTCAATGATGCCTTGGCAACCGTCAAGGATCACTTCTCGAAGTTCCGCCTGAGCGATGCCATGATGGTGCTCTACCGCCTGTTCTGGGAAGAGTTCTCGGCATGGTATCTCGAGGCAGTCAAGCCCGCATTTGGCCAGCCCATGGACCGCGCTACGATGAATGCCACGCTCGAGTTCTTCGACACCTTGCTGCGCCTGTTGCATCCCTTTATGCCGTTCATCACCGAGGAGCTGTGGCAGCACCTCGATGAGCGCAAGGATGGCGAGAGCATCATGTATGCCCGCATTCCCGAGCCCGAGCAGGCCGACCAGGCGTTGCTCAAGGCCATGGCCGATGTCAAGGAAATCGTCGGTGGCGTGCGCAATGTGCGCAAGCAGAAGAACCTGCCCAACAAGGAACAGCTCACTCTGCAGGCAGTCGGTGGCCTGAATAACCCGTTTGAGGCAATTATCATCAAGCTCGCCGGACTCGAGAAGATTGAGGCCGTGACCGAGAAGGATCCCACTGCCGCCGCCTTCATGGTGGGTACAGCCGAGTTTGCCGTTCCAGTAGCCGGAAGCATTGACGTTGAAGAGGAAATCAAGAAACTCGAGGCTGACCTGGAATATACCCGCGGCTTCCTTGCCAGTGTGGACAAGAAGCTGAGCAACGAGCGCTTCGTCGCCAATGCTCCCGAGGCCGTTGTCGCCAACGAGCGCAAGAAAAAGGCCGATGCCGAGAGCAAAATCGCCACAATGGAGCAGGCCCTCCAGCAATTGAAAAAATAAGGTTCACTGTGCCGTGGCTCAGTCACGGCCACAAAACAAAGGAATAATGGAAACATCAATTTTGAAACCCGGCATTCCCGTGGCTCTGTGCAGTGACCATGCCGGTTACCAGACCAAAGAGGCCGTCAAGCAGTGGCTTGAAGGTCAGGGTATTGCTTACAAGGACTTCGGTACCTATAACGAGGACAGTTGTGACTATCCTGACTTTGCCCACCTCTGTGCTGCTGCTGTCGAGCAGGGTGAATGCTATCCCGGCATCGCCGTGTGTGGCAGCGGTGAGGGCATCAACATCACCCTCAACAAGCACCAGGGTGTGCGCTCGGCATTGTGTTGGCGTCTGGCGGTGGCCCGCTTGGCCCGTCAGCACAACGACGCCAATGTCCTGGCCATGCCGGGCCGCTTTGTCACCGACGAGGAGGCTATCGCCATGGTCGAGGCCTTCCTGACGACCCCCTTTGAAGGTGGCCGTCACCAGCGTCGCATCGACAAGATTCCTGTGCACTAAAGTACTGTTTTTTGCACCGCCGACGATGAGAATGCCATCCTCATACAAGAAATGGTTTGACAACAACCGTGGATTGTTGATATTGGCACTTGTCACTGTCGCTTTCTATGTGCACAACCTGTTGTCACCCGAGTTTCTGGACGACTACGTCTATAAATTCGTGTTTGACAAGAGTGGTCCCGACTATTCCCAGCGCATAAGCAACCTGTGGGATGTCTTTCGTTCCCAATACGGATTCTATTTTGCCTGGAACGGGCGCACGGGCGTTCAGTTCCTAGGCCAGCTGTTTTGCGGCCTGTTGGGCAAACCTGTATTCAATGTCCTGAATGCGCTTGTGTTTGCCGCATTCATCTATCTGTTACGGCGTCAGGTAACCGATAAGGGGAAATATACTCTTTTCTCCTATGCCATGGTCGTCACGTTGGTCTTGATGTTGCCCACATTCTGTGAGACATTCTTGTGGGTGGTGGGTAGCGTCAATTACCTGTGGTGCTCGACAGGTGTGTTGCTTTTCCTCTGGTTTTATGAGAATAACCATGAGTTGCCTGTCGAAAAGCGCTTGATTGCGTTGTGGCCACTAGTCTTCCTGCTCGGGTGGACCCACGAGGGCATCGTCTTGCCGCTGGCGGCAGCATTGGTTGCCATCAATGTGCTGACTGTCAAGAAATCCCTGCGCACGCGAGGTTTCTGGCTGGCACTGATTCTGCTGGCTGGTACCTGCATGGCGGCATTCGCTCCGTCGCTCATTGCGCGTTCGGGAGCTTCGTCAGGCATGTACAAGGCTCTGATACTCAGGAAACTGTTGCCTTTCTGTAACGTGCTTTCCCAGCTCAGGCTGTTTTATCTCGCCATCCTCTTGACGCTTGTGCTTTGCATCAGGCACCGAGAAGCCGTGGTGAAAACTATCAAGCAGAATATCCACCTGATTATTGCTGTGGGCTTGTCATTCGGCATCGTGTTTGCCTCGGGCATGCCCATCACGCGTCCAGCCTTCGGCCTGGAGTTTTTCTCGATGTTGTATTTGCTGCGGCTGATAGGGGAGGTGGTACCAGCTATAAATGCAAAGGCAATAAAGTATTGTAGCATTTTGCTCGCATTGGCTATCGTGGTGTTTTATGGCCTGATGATGCGGCATGCCATCCCCAACTGGCAAGAAACCGAGCGCTTGGTGTATCAGATCGAGAACAATAGCGATGGCATCATCAGCACTCAGGAGCACGATGCTGGCCCCTTCACGTCGTTCATGTGCACGATGATTGAGAAGGACACGTCAGATTATGCCACCAATTTTGACCCCCGCACCGAACCCTCAAGCATTGCAGCTACTTATCACCGTGACTCCTTGGTCTTCTTGCCCAAGACGCTGCTCGATGACCTCAAGTCTCGGCCCAACCATTACGACACATTGAACTTGAAGACGCCTTATGGCTTCTATATCAAGCGGATATGCGAAAATGAGCACATCTCACAAGTGAATTACGTGTTGCAGCCGTTGGAAGACGCCTCGACGGCATCATTTTTCAAGCGGCTGGCCATCAAGGCGTCGCATTATCCCGACACGATTGTCGAGACCCATCAATGGGTCGTGTTGGACCTGTATGACAACAAGTATCTTGTCATCAACAAGATAAATGCCCTGAAAAACCGTCTGACCGATATTCAGGTTATCGACGAATGAGACTAGCCGGTCTTAAGAGTTAAGAATCAAACCGATGATGAAGTTCACGTCGGCGATGTTGACCTCGAGGTCCTTGTTGACGTCGCAGGCATCGTCCATCTCACCGCTCAGGATGTGGTCGATGACGATGTTCACGTCGGCAATGTTGACCTCGCCGTCACAGTTCACGTCACCGGGTTTGCAGGGCGTTTCCTCAGAGCGGCCATAGATGATGATGTCGTCGACATTTACACGCATGCCCGATGTCTGCACAATGCGGAAACGTACATTGTCCTCCAAAGGCACATCCAAGATGATTTGTTGCAAGGCGCCTCTTGAGACGGTGAAACTGCCCAGATCAATCCACGTTATGCCCTTGTCGGTGCTGAAATCCACTCGCAAGGTGGCATCATCGTCATTGCCATAGCTGGCAGCCCAGAAGGCGATGGCGCTTGTGCCACCCTCAAAATCCTCGGCCATGGCGATAGCGCTGCTGCTTGTCTTGCCAAATCGGCAACAGAGTTCGCCATGCTTGATGTTGTCACCCCAGATGCCGGCATCGGTAAAGTCCCATAGCCATGCGTGTCCTTGCACGGGTTTATTCCAGTAGCCGCCGGTGGCGCAGCCTTCCCAGTCCTCCATGATACTGTCACCGGGTATCGATGGGTCAGGGCCTGGGTCCTGCTTGATGGCTGTAGCGGTTACCGAGAATGTCGTTGATGCCTCGTTACTGCTGATGGTAATGAAGTCTGTATAGGTATCTGCTTCATCGGCAACAAAGGTGATGATGAACGAGGTGCCGTTGTTCACATCGCTGGCAGTAAAGGTGTCGGCACTCGCGTGGAAATACTCATTGTCGGTTATCGTTAAGGTGAGTGGTTCGCTCAATCCCTCGCCCTTGAGGTTGAAAGTATAGTGCAACTCGGTGCCGACGGCAGTCGAGCCTAAGTCAATATAAGAGCCGTTGACCGGAGTTGTAATGGTGGGTACAGGGGGAGTGATAGAACCTCCGGTCCACATTTGGCCCTGCTTGTCGCCCCAGATGTATTCAGCCAGTTCGGGGTGGTCGATAAAGGGATTGCGGTTGCCTTGAATGCCATAGATGCCCTCGTTGCGCTTGATCTCCTTCTCGCTCACAGGATCCATGCGTGTCCACTCCATCAGCATGTTGATTGTCCAGGTCGAGAAAGCTTTGTAGCCATTGGTCCGATAGTCAAGTTGAGGGCTGCCAGGCCAGGAGGGCAATTCAAATTTGTAGCAGGTCGCCATATAGAAGTAGGTGCGTGCCAAGTCTCCCTTATATTCATCATCGGGTTCAAACACGGTGCCGCTATAGCCAGGATAAGTGCTGGCGCCCAGCTTGCCCTTGGCAACATAGGTGCCATAGGTAAGACGAGTGCCGGAATCACACACCCCATAAGGGTAATTGGCGCGCTGGCTGTTGACCTTGATGTCGGTGGGGTAGACATGGAAAATGTCGGTATTCATGGGGGCAACCTCACCACCAAACCAGCTGCGTGGAAAACTGTGCTCACGGTTATAACCCTCACCCACGTGGGACGCCGATGACCCGTTGTCGTTGGGCTTATAGCGGCAGTTGCTGTAGATATCTATAATGTATCCCTCGCTGTCGGTATCAACCTTCCTGAATGCACTGAGCAATCCTGAAGAATAGGATACTTCGTCGTGCTTGCGGATGATGTCTCTTAAAGCAGTCATCAGTGCCTCATCACTCATGCCCACTGCGGAGTTGTAATAGCCGACGGGTTCGGCAGCGAAGAGCGACTGTGCGGCAAGCAGTGTTGTCGCCAGCAACAGTATGAATTGGAGTGGCTTTTTCATATGGGTGGTATTTAACGTTTGTTCTTGTTGGAGCGGTTTGCAGCAGGTTTGGCCTCTTTGTCTGCAGTGGCTTTGCGCTCGGCTTGCTGTTTGCGCACTTGTCCAGCCAGCTGGCCGCAAGCGGCTGCGATGTCCTCGCCACGGCTGCGTCGGATCGTGCAGGTCACGCCCTTGCCGTTGAGGTAGTCGCGGAAGTAGGCCATCCTCTCGTCGCTGCTGGTGCGCAGCTTCTCGATGCCGGGAATCATGTGGTAGCGGATAAGGTTCACGCGCACATGCTCGTTGGGCAGGAGTTCACGCAGCTTTTCGGCATGCTGGATGTCGTCGTTGAACCACTGCCAGCAGATGTATTCCACCGACAGGCGGCGCTGGTGGGCAAAGTCGTAGTTGCCCAGCATTTCCATCACGTCGGCGATGGGGTAGAGGCGCTCGATGGGCATCATCGACGAGCGCTCCTCCTGCACGGCATTGTGGACGCTCACAGCAATGTGTACGCTGGTCTGTTCGCACAGGATTTTCAGTTCCGGCTTCTTGCCCACGGTCGAAACTGTGACGCGCTTGGGACTCCAGGCCAGGCCCCAAGGCTCGGTCAGGATGGCAATGACGCGCAGCACCTCGTCCAGGTTGTCCAGCGGCTCGCCCATGCCCATGAACACGACATTGGTCAACGACTCGCTCTCGGGGATGCTCAGCACCTGGTTGATGATTTGGTTCGAAGTCAGATTGCCATGGAAACCCTGCTTGCCGGTCATGCAGAAGTAGCAGTTCATGCGGCATCCCTTTTGCGACGAGATGCACAGTGTGGCACGGTCGTCCTCGGGGATGTAAACCGACTCTACAGCCTGCTTGTCGCCCACGTCAAACAAGTATTTCACGGTGCCGTCTTCACTGGCCATCGCTTGGCTGGGCGGGTACAGTCCCACGCAGTAGCGGCTGGCCAGTAGCTCGCGGTTGGCCTTGGAGATGTTCAGCATCTGTTCAAAGTCGTTCACGCGTTTCTGGTAGATCCACTGTGCCAGTTGTTTGGCCACAAAACGCGGCATACCCAGGGCGCTCACGGCGTCCTGCATCTCCTCAAGAGTCATACCAGCCATTGGCTGCAAAGTCTTATCGTTGCTCATGTCTAGAAAGGTCTTGGTTAATGTTCAATCTGCAAAGTTAGTAATAAGTTTCTAGTTACTGGTCCCAAGTCCCGAGTTTTATTTATTATCAGCCTTTTTATTCTCCTGCCTTTTCTTGAAGCAGACTATTTGTGAACTACTAGAACGACAATCAAATGAGTGATTGATGGCGGATATTGGTAGTATTTGAAGGACGGTCTTGCACGGCTCCGGGATTATGACGATATTTGCACATTAAACATGCCCTACTGGTGAGATATTTGATCCTATTATATAGTCTAATGTTGCTGCTGCCTCTTGCTGCTCAGCCAGGTGGCGGTGTAATGCAATGTCCTGTTGTGAAGATTGAGGCTGAGCGGCTGGCATACCTGAACGAGCCACGATATGGGCACACCGTGCTGCTGTTGAACGGTGAGCCGACGGCTATTGGCGGTCACACCACCAACTTCGTGCCGACGCCTACTCTCGAATACTATAAGGACGGCAAGTGGCATCTGGTACAGACCGCATTCACCCATGATGATGGCTGTGCTGTGGAACTAGCGACGGGCAAAGTGCTCATCATGGGAGGACACAAGGAAAACATGGGCATCGGGCAAAGTTTTGAAGTAGAACTCTATGATCCGTTTACTCACACGTCAGAAGGATTTGCCAGTCTTGACACCAAGCGAGCGATGTTTTCGGCCCTTGCGCTGGACGATGGACGTGCCGTCATAGCCGGCAACTGGCACCATGAGGATGGCATTGAAATCTATGACGGGAAAATCAGTTTCTTGCCTGTGAAGGGGGTGAGTGTCGGTCGATGCACTCCGTACATACTGCAAACGGCAATAGATGACGCTATGGTCATCGGTGGAGTTGACACGGTTGGCCATCAGATCACACTGCCTGTGGCCGACCGTCTGAAGGGAGAACCATGCCATGTGCCATTGCTTGAGGAGTGGAGCATCCCCCAGGGTTTCATGCTTTGGCCGTCATCCACTGTATTTATCGGGGATAAGTCCAAAGAGGACTATTCCTATTTGTTGCCGATTAAAAATAATGAAGGACAGATAGCCATTGCCCGCGTCACGAATGGAGAATTCTCGTTGCTGCCCACTGATGTGCCCATTCCCAGGTCTTGTCAATGGGGTGAAATCTTCTACAGCATGAGCTTTCTTGTTGATCGTCAGAGTCAGCGAGCATATCTTATCGGTTGTGATCCCAGTTTCATATCACCATGTGATACAACTCGCATTTATGTCGTAGCTATTGACTATGCCCACACACCAGCTAGTCTGACTTTTTGTTACACCGATGTGTTGACCGATGTGGACATTGTTCCCCTTTTGACATCCGATGGTGACTTGATGCTGATAGGCGGGGTACCTAAATCCTCATCCTTTAAACCCACCGCAGCCACGTGGCTGATTCATGTGAGCCCACGCAGCCAGGCTGCGGCAACAGGTTGGCTGCTGCGGAAATGGGCTCTTCTTGTTTTGATTATCGTTGCCGTGGCCGCTCTGCTGGCCTTGCTGTTCAAGCGAAGGAAAAAGGGGCAAGCTGATGAAATGCCGCCCATTGAATTGCCCGATGTGGAAACTCGCACTGACCCCCAGGCGGAGAATCTAGAGGCAACTGTCGATGGTGAGGATTGTGTCGAACTTATGCGCCGTCTGTGTCAGATAATGGAGGCGCAACGGCCCTACTTGAATCCTGCCCTGAAGGTGAATGATATGGCCTCGGCCCTTGGCACGACCCGCATTGTACTTTCTAACTGTATCAAGTCGAAGCAGGGCTGCACGTTTCCACAGTTCGTGAACACCTATCGTGTGGCGCTCGCGCAACAACTGCTTAGCAAGCAACCCGATATCAAGTTGGCCGAAGTGTGGACAAGGGCTGGTTTTGCCAGCGAATCCTCGTTCTACCGCATCTTCAAGTCCATCACCGGCGTCACACCCAGCGAGTGGAAAAATACTAATTCATAGTCTCAACAAGCATGATGTTATCTCCCAAAATTCATAAATAATCTTGTTGTGGGTGAAAATATACAAAAAACGACTCTCAAATAAATTTTTGAGAGTCGTTTTTGCATTTTTGAGAGTCAACAATAGCATATCAGTTAGTAATTTTGCAAACAAGCATTTACCCCGTAAAAAGCTTTTTGAAACTATTTGTCGTTGTCACAACTATGTTTGTGTGCTTGATGGTGATGGACTTGCACGATTCCCTAGTGATCATTAGGAATATAAACCTCCATATATAACATATATCAAGATTTCATATTTGATTCAAATTATAATAATCTGTAAATCTTAACGCGTATGAAAAAAAGTTTACTACTAACAATGTTGTTGGCAATGTTTGCGCTGCCTGTCCCATTGCTGGCAGCCGACAATCCAGTCACGCTCGTGGTACTGACACGAGACAATGCCCAGCACATGTTCGTGCTCACCGACAAGCCTGAGGTGACCTTCGAAGGTACCGATCTGGTGGTGACCTGCGTGAACTCCACGACGACGTTCGCCCTGCCCGATGTGATCCGCTTCACCTACTTGAATGCTACTGATGCCGTCGAGGAACTTACGGCTGACGAAGCCCATGTCAACTTCAAGGATGGCATGATTGTCATCGACCAACTCAAGGCTGGAGCCACAGTGGCGGTTTACTCTGTTGACGGCCGTCTGGTGCGTCAACTCACTGCCCGGGAGTCAGGATCCTACAGCGTGAACCTTTCGGAACTCCCCACAGGAGTATATGTCGTTAAAGCCGACCGTGTCACCTATAAAATTGCGAAACGATGAAAAAGCAACACCTTCTCTTAAGCCTCATGGCCCTGCTGTTCTCGCTGATGAGCGTACAGGAGGCGGCGTGCAAGACCGAGCCCCGTCAGGATGCACTATACATCTTCCGCAACGACGGCGGGTTTGATTTCTTTTTCTACGGTGACATCGACCGCATCTGCTACAGCAAGATCGACACCCTGGGTGTGGAGCAGCCCGACTATGTCGTGCAGGAGGTGTGGGCTCTGGACACCGTTTACCGCATCCCGTTGACGGCTATCGATTCGGTGGCCTTCGTCACTCCTGAGAACATAGTGTGGCCTGACGTCTTTTGCCCCGACGACCGCATTGCCGATTACATCATCGACGGCGACTCAATATGGTGGATACGCCTGGCGCACAACACGCCCGCCGACCTGCTGCCGACTGTCGAAGGCAAGATGCTGATTGAAGCAGGCGTCAGCCAATTCATCCCCAACGGCTTCGGTGGCCGCGTGGCAGTGGTGGAACATGAGGAAGACGGCTGGCTTATCGCTACCGAGCCTACGGCTATCACCGATATCTATCAGCGCCTTGTTGCCAAGGCCGCAGGCGCCACACCTGGAGCGCAAGCCAGACACAGGGCTAGCCGAGGTCTCATTGATGGCGATACGTATGGTGTACCAGAGATAACTTTTGACCTCCTCAATTTTGAAAAAGAATACACATTGTCCAATTCTGTGATCAGTACTCCCGATGAGGCTCCCGTTTCTATCTCAGCAGACCTATCAGGCACCTGGAATATAAAATATGAATCGGACGTCACCCTGCGCGCCTGCCTTTTCATTGATGTGCTTTCTAGACAGTTCGAGTTCGATGAGAAGAGTTCCTGGTGGCATAAAATGGAGAACACCTACTCGCTAGAAGGATCCCTGAGTGGACGTTTTGAATGGGGGAAAAAGAAGAAGAAAGAGTTCGCCAGTGATTTCGCAGTTGAGTTCGGAGCCGGACTGTATGTCGAAGGGTCAATCGGCGGTTATAAGGTGAGCAAAACCACTAAAAAGGAGACGGAATTCATTAACCACGTCGTAATGACCTCCAACGATTTTATCATTGACAATGCCGGTATGATTGTAGCCGATCCCTTGGTGAAAACCAAGGTAGTGGTTCATCAAGACACGACTGAATATGAGGGTTATCTGCCCTACAGTGACGGCTCCGTCCAGCCACCCAACACGATGAGCATTGGCACTGGCCTGTATATCAAAGCCGAAACCAAGTTCGGCATTCCATTGGAGAAAGCAAGGGAAAAACTTCCGGAGTTCCTGGTAAAATACATGCAGAAGTATGCATTGAATGAGCAGAAGGACACCGTCGGTTTTAACTGTGAAGCAGGGCTTGACCTTGGAGGCAAGCTTGACATGAAAGCTCCATGGAATGTGTTCTTGTGGGAAGAGCCCCCGCTGCTTGAGAGCCAGCCCGTCTTCAAACGGCTGGACGAGGAAAGCGAGTTCTCTGCATCGCTTTATGCTAAGTATGGGGCTTCGCTCAAGTTGGGACCTTGGTCCTTTGGAGAACCACCCGAAGAGAAGGCCATGACCAGCCGCCCGCGAGGCCTTGTGCCGAGTATCTCGGGCGTGAGAGTGGCCACCGATACTGAGCAAAACCCGATCAAGCCCTACGTCAAGCGTTTCGTCTCGCCCATCACACGCGATCTGATGATGCCAGTTGACATCGGTTTTGTGGTGGTTGATGAAGACCATGAAATCGTTGCCAAGAAGTGTGACCTGAGCTGGTTCAGCGAGAACATCTTCAACCAGAACATACCCTTCTTCAAGAACGGCACTTACCAATTCACGATGAACATCGACCCGGGCAAGGGTGAACCCGTGAAGTACACGGCCTATCCGATGGTGCGCCTCTCCAACGGCCATGAGTTGTTAGTCGACCAGGAATATGAATTCGAGGTGGAGGCTGCCGCCTTTGACATTGTACAGCGAACCATCACCGTGGGTACCGAGTCAGGTATGGTCAATGGGGAATATGTCGGCAATATCGAGGTAAGTGTCATTCCCAATATGGAGAATGTGGAGGTGAAGACCGAGGACACCTGGCTGAGAAATCTCATTTGGTCTGGCCACCAGAACGAACTTACCTTCTTCTGGGATGACCTGCCTGATGGTATGAGGTCACGCCGAGGCGTCATCCGCCTTATGGGACTTTCACAGAAGGGCGAGGAACTGGTCGAGGACAGCATTGTCGTCATTCAGAGCATCGCCTATGTCGATGTAGAACCCAAACAGTTGACTTTCCCAAAAGAAGGCGGTACCCAGACAGTGACCATCACGGAGACCAGCCTCACCAATATCACGCCAAGCATCGTTTCCGATAATATTCATGTGTCGATGACAGACAATGTCATCACCGTTACCGCCGACGCGAACACCGACGAGAGCAGCCGCTATGTGTGGATCTATATAAACGGCACTGCTCCTGATGGCAGAGAGACAAGCATTCCCTCCATCGAGGTGACTCAAGAAGGTGCGGGAGAAGACCCAGGAACTGACCCCAACCTACCTAATGGCGGAAAAAGGATGTTTAATTCTGTCGGGATCACTTCAACCATGAAGTATAAATACTCACCGTCTTCAAGTTATACTTCTACTTACGAATGTGAGAATAATTACTTTGGTAATGAGAATGAAGAACCAGACGAATACAATTCAAATATTCAACATTATTATGAGAAGACTACAATCAACGGTGATGACCTCCATGTGGAACTTATTCAAACCAATGTTTATAGTATCGGCTATAATCGAGACTCATTGACCCTCTCGTTTGATATCTTGGATTATAAAAACCCTGTTGTCGGTAATCGTCAGATTGCTAATTTAAAATTTATGAAAGAGCTGTATCATTCTAATGACGGAATAGATTGGAGCAGGACTTTTTACTGGAATGTTGATATGACTAATATACCGATAACCATAGTAAGAGATATGGAACACGATGGTTTTTGCAGGATTTTTGTTGATGCAAAAGTAGAAGACGGTGTGGAAATCACTAATGCTGAATTTGCTGAGGGTAGGTCATATACCACTTTCCCTGAGGATCCTTCCAATAAAATCGTATTAGAAATAAACTTCTTCGGTGATTTTGGTGAGTATTATGTATGGGGAGAGGTATGGAGTGGATATTGGGGCTGGGTTCCCGAAGGTTGGACTCCACCATTTTAAATTTACTTGATTGAGACTAATTCATTAAACTGATTGCAAAATGCCGAGCCGCCTGTTGGCGATTCGGCATTTTGTTTTTCTCGTGCAAGCACGATGATCATTTCAAGTGGGAACCAATTGACTATGGGTTGACCGGCTGGCCAAGCATCAGATGCAAATGTGTCTCCAGGATATGGAATCCCGGCTCAATCATGCCGACGTGACCGTGACCGTCGATTTCATAGAGGAACGTCTGCTGGTGGCCTGCCAGTTTCATCATTCGGGCGAGATACTGGTTCTCGTCATATCGGCCATAGAGTTCCAATTCCCTGTCGCCGCAGATCAGCACGAGTGGCGGGCAGTCGCCGCGAACCCAATGAAGCGGCGCATACTCGTCGATAGTGGGCTGCAGGGGCGAAATGCCCTGCATCTTGCGCACGTTGTAGTGGGTGATGGCCTGGCCGCTGAAGGGCACGTACATCATTACGCTGTCGGCATCCACGCCGTAGGATGCCAGCCACTTTTTGTCAAGACACAGCATCATCGAGATGTATCCACCGGCCGAGTGGCCCGTAACAACGATCTTGTGCGGGTCGCCGCCATAGTCGGCAATGTGCCTGAAGACCCATGCCACAGCTTCGGCAGCATCATCGAGCGTTTCTCTGACCGTTACCAGCGGCAATAGCCTGTAATTGACCCCGACAACCACGATGCCCTTTTCACGCAACTGTGACGGAATCTCCTTGTTGCCGCCTTCCAGGCCACCGCCATGAAACCAAATGACGACGGGGCAGCCATCAGTGCTCTCAGGGTGGTAAACGTCAAGTTTCAGCCGTTCGAGCGAGTAGGCGTCGGCTTTGCTGGTATAACTGATGTCGTTGATCTGGGAATAGGACTGTGCCCTCACGCCAAGACAGAGTGAAGCGAGGACGAACAGAACTGAAATTTTGGTTATTGGATTCATAAGCTATGGGTTTTATTCTAATTGAGGGTGAGCCAAAATCAATTGACGCACCCTCAATAATGGTTTTCCTCAGACGGATGTCTCAGGGCTTACTTCAGATAAGTGTAGCGGTAGTCGGTCGGTGACACGAGGGTCTCCTTAATGACGCGCGGGATGATCCAGCGGATGAGGTTGAACTCACCACCGGCCTTGTCGTTGGTACCGCTGGCACGAGCGCCGCCAAAGGGCTGCATGCCCACAACGGCACCGGTCGGCTTGTCGTTGATGTAGAAGTTACCGGCGGCATAGCACAGCTTGTCGGTCAGCTTCTCGACCTCGAGGCGGTCACGGCCCCAAACGGCGCCGGTCAGACCGTAAGGCGAGGTCTCGTCACACAGGCGGGCGGTCTCGTTCACCTTGTCGTCGTCGTAGGGGTAAACCGTCAGCACGGGACCAAAGATTTCCTCTTCCATCGACTTGAAGCGCGGGTTGGTGGTCTCGATCACGGTGGGCTCAACAAACCAGCCTTTCTTCTTGTCGCACTTGCCACCGATGACGATCTTGGCATCGTCGGCCTTCTTGGCGAAGTCGATATAGCTCTTGCACTTGTCGAACGAAGCCTCGTCGATCACAGCGTTGATGAAGTTCATGGGATCCTTCACGTCGCCCATCTTCACCTCCTTGCACATGGCCTTGATGTCCTTCAGCACGTCGGGCCACAGGCTCTTGGGAATGTACATGCGTGAAGCAGCCGAGCACTTCTGGCCCTGGAACTCAAATGCACCGCAGAAGGCTGCCGTAGCAACGGCCTTCTTGTCGGCACTGGGATGAACAAAGATGAAGTCCTTGCCACCGGTCTCGCCCACGAGGCGGGGGTAGGAGATGTACTTGTCCAC
>JAEEGF010996089.1_pt1 | contig 22834 bp, 17 predicted proteins | sample 9134171 | NCBI WGS metagenome assembly JAEEGF01 (sample SAMN16246542, study PRJNA631951) | gut metagenome | biome: gut microbiome; feature: rumen; material: AP-attached | host: Bos | place: Iran: Karaj | collected 2018-10
AGAGGCCGAAGAAGATGGCGGTGTTCTCACCGTTCATGTCCGTGTTGGCGGAGCAGTGCATCGCGGCGATGCCCTTGAGCGGGAGGTAGTAGTTCATCATGGAGAACATACCCTTCTTCATCTCACCGCCGTACCAGGTGTTCAGGATCACCTGCTCGCGGGAAGTGACGTTGAAGGCGACGCAGGTATCGCTGCGGAGGCCGAGTTCCTTATAATTGTCAACCTTGGCCTTGGAAGCGCAGTACACCACGAAATCGGGCTCCTGGTCGAATTCCTTCTGGTTCTTCGGACGGATGAACATGTTGGTGACGAAGTGGGCCTGCCAGGCGACCTCCATGATGAAGCGAACCTTCATACGGGTGTCCTTGTGGGTACCGCAGAAGCCGTCCACGACGAAGAGGCGCTTGCCGCTGAGCTGCTGCTGGGCGAGCTTCTTGACCACCTTCCAGACTTTCTCGGTCATCGGATGGTTGTCGTTCGGGTATTCGGAGGTAGTCCACCAAACCTCGCCGGGAGCGCCTTCCTTGCTGGTCTTGTCATAAACGATATACTTGTCCTTGGGAGAGCGGCCGGTATAGATGCCGGTCATCACGTTGATGGCGCCGAGTTCGGTCACCTGACCCTTGTCAAAACCTTCGAGTCCGGGTTTGGTTTCCTCATTGTAAAGGACCTCATACGTGGGGTTGTAGAGGATTTCCTTCACGCCCTTGATGCCATACTTGGCCAGATTGATGTTTGCCATAATTATACGGGTTTAAAGTTTATTTCTTCAATTCTGCAAAATTATTAATAATTTGGAACTTTTCCAATGAAGCCGCCTATCTTTTTGTCAAAAAATACGTACCTTCGTACCATGACGCCGAAGGAGGTCTTGAAGACATATTGGGGATACGACGGTTTCCGGCCCATGCAGGAGCGCATCATAGACGAAGCGCTCGCAGGACGGGACGTCCTGGCCATCCTGCCCACTGGAGGCGGGAAATCCGTATGCTTCCAGGTGCCCGCCTTGATGAAGGACGGAATCGCCCTCGTCGTCACGCCCCTCATCGCCCTGATGAAGGACCAGGTCCAGAACCTGGCCGCCCGGGGAATCCGGGCCATCGCGGTCCACACCGGGATGAACCGGCACGAGGTGGACCTGGCCCTGAACAACGCCGCCTATGGCGACTACAAGTTCCTGTACCTCTCCCCCGAACGGCTCCAGACGCGCCTGTTCCAGAGTTATCTCCCCGTCCTGAACATCTCCTACATCGTCGTGGACGAGGCGCACTGCATCTCACAGTGGGGCTACGACTTCCGGCCGGAATACCTGCAGGTCGGACTGCTCCGGAAAACGGTGGACGCCCCGGTCATCGCCCTCACCGCCACCGCCACCCCGGCCGTTGCGGAGGACATCATGGAACGGTTGGAATTCAAGGAGAAAAACCTCCTGAAATCCGGCTTTGAGCGGCCGAACCTGTCGTATATCGTGCGGAACTGCGAAGACAAGGCCGGCCAGCTTCTTTCCGTCTGCAACGGCGTTCCCGGCACCGGCATCGTATACGTCCGCAACCGGAAGAAGGCCGAGGAGACGGCCCAGATGCTCCGCGCCGCCGGCATTTCCGCCTCTTACTATCATGCGGGGCTCTCAACCCCTGCAAGGGCCCTCCGGCAGGAGGACTGGAAGGCGGGACGGATCCGGGTGATGGTGTGTACCAACGCCTTCGGGATGGGCATCGACAAGGCCGATGTCCGCTTTGTCGTGCATTTCGACCTGCCGGACTCTCCGGAAGCCTATTTCCAGGAAGCCGGACGGGCCGGTCGCGACGGAAAACCCTCCTATGCCGTCCTCCTCTGGAACGACGGGGACCGGCGCCGCCTGAACCAGATCGAGAAGGCATCCTTCCCTTCCCTGGAATACATCGAGGACATCTACCACAAGGTCCATATCTTCCACGAGATACCCTATGACACCGGGAAAGGGCGCCAGCTCAAGTTCGACCTGGCCGCCTTCTGCCGCCACTACCGCCTGCAGCAGGCAGCCGTCTTCTACGCCGTCAAGTATATCGAGCGGGAAGGGCACTGGACTTTCAGCGAGGACCTGGAAATCCAGACGCGGGTACAGATTACCGTCGACCGGACGGAACTCTACGGAATCGAACTGCCTGACGAAAGGATGGTTCCGCTGCTGGAAACCCTGATGCGCAGCTATACCGGCCTGTTTTCCTATCCTGTCTCCATCGACGAGGAATCTGTCGCGCAGAAATGCGGCGTGACGGAAGCCCAGCTTCGCCAGCTCCTGTACGGACTGTCCATCAACCACGTCATCAAGTACATCCCCGCCGACCGGGCCGACATCATCTACATCCTCCACGACCGCCTGCACGAAGGGAACGTAAACCTGTCTCCCAAGCGGTACGAGATGCTCCGTAACGCTTTCCATGAGCGGTTGGAAACGATGCTTTCCTTTGTTGCCGAACAGGATGAATGCCGTTCCCGCTTCCTGCTGCGCTATTTCGGGCAGGAAGAGAGCGAGGATTGCGGCCACTGCGACATCTGCCGCGAGAAAGCACGGAATCATCGCGACCTTGCCTCCCGGCTGAAAGCATCCATCCGGGCGCCTTATACCCTGGATGACGTACGGACGGCTTTCGGAACGGCCGATACAGGCTGGATGGAGGTGCTCAGGGGCCTCATCGATCGGGGCGAAGTGCCACCTTATGAATGCTGACGCGATGGCTGGCACGAAAGACTTCTTGCTTGGACAGATCCGGAACGGCGGGACGCTGACAGGCGGCCAGCAGCTGAAGCTATGCCTCATGCTCAGCTATCCGGCCATTATCGCCCAACTGTCCTCCGTTCTGATGCAGTATATCGACACGTCGATGGTGGGCCACCTCGGTGCAGCGGCGGGCGCGTCCATCGGCCTCGTATCCACCTGCATGTGGCTGCTGGGGGGCTTCTGCGGGGCCTGCGGCAGCGGTTTCTCCGTCCAGGTGGCACATCTGATCGGGGCCAATGATTTCAAGACAGCCCGGGAAGTGCTCCGGCAGGGGCTCGTCAGCGCCCTCATTTTCAGCGGTGCCATCGCCCTCATCGGCATGGCCATTGCGGGTCCCCTTCCCTATTGGCTGGGCGGATCGGACGAAATCGCCTCCGATGCGACGAAGTATTTCTTCATCGTAGCCGCCTGCATGCCTTTCATGCAAATCGACTGGATGTGTGCCTCGATGCTCCAGGTCAGCGGGAACATGAAAGTGCCCAGCTACCTGAACATCGGAATGTGCGTTCTGGACGTCTGTTTCAACTACCTGTTCATCTACGTGATGGACCTGGGAGTGGTCGGAGCGGCGATGGGAACCGGCCTTGCCGAAATCATCACGGCGGCCGCCATGCTCTACTTCCTCACGGTCCGCTCCCCGGAACTCAATCTCCTCCAGGACAAAGGACCGTTCAAGCCCACATCCCAGGTACTGGGGAAAGCCCTCGGCATCGGCGGACCGATGGCCCTGCAGAACATCCTCATCCGGGGCGGATACATCGCCGCCACGGTCATCGTGGCACCGCTCGGCACCATCGCCATCGCAGCCAACTCCTTCGCCATCACGGCCGAAAGCTTCTGCTATATGCCCGGCTACGGCATCGCCGATGCGGCCACGGCCCTGGTAGGCCAGTCCGTCGGCGCCGGCCGGAAGAAACTCGCGACGCGCTTTGCCTGGATCACGACGTCTACCGCCATGGTCATCATGGGCTTCCTCGCCATCCTGATGTACGCCTTTGCCCCTCAGCTGATGGGGATGCTCACGCCGGATGCAGAAGTCATCAGCCTCGGCGCCCGCGTCCTGCGGATCGAAGCCTTCGCCGAACTTGGCTATGCGGCATCCATCGTCATCTACGGTGCCTGTGTGGGTGCCGGGGACACCAAGTGGCCGAGCGTGATGAACTTCACTTCCATGTGGCTTGTCCGCATCGTTCCTGCCATCTTCCTCGTCAAAGCCTATGGACTCGTGGGCTTCTGGATCGCCATGGCCGTCGAACTCACTTTCCGCGGCGCCATTTTCCTCATCAGATTGGCTAGGGGAAAATGGTTGAAATAGAAATAGTTGTCTATAACGTCAGCAGCGGCGAAGGCACTCCCCTCTCCAGAACCCGCAAATGGATGCTTCCGGGCTCGATACCCAGATCGTCCAAGACCTCGCGGGCGTGGTCGTAGGCGAGACGCGGGGTATTGTTGTTGCCGCTCAAATGACACAAGAAGAGGTTCCGCAGCCCGGGATGCATGAAACGACGGATGGCGTCGCCGCAGGCATCGTTGGAAAGGTGGCCGGAGCCCTGGCAGATGCGCATCTTGAGGTAATGCGGGTAGGAGCCGCCCAGGAGCATGTCCACGTCGAAATTCGACTCCACCACGACCGTATCGGCCTGGGAGGCCCAATACATGGCTTCATCGGTCACATGGCCCAGATCTGTCATCAACACGAACAGGTGGCCTTCGCAACGGATAGCGTAGCCGACGGTCTGGGTAGCATCATGCGGAACCTCAAAGTATTGAACCTCAATACCGTCCGCCACCCGGTTCCAGGCATCCGTCACCAGATCCCGCCGGCATCCTCCGATTTCCAGCCGGGTAAAGGGATTGCGCGTAAGTGCATCCTGCAGGACCGGCGTGGTATACACCGGCTTGGACAGGCGCTTGCAGATGGAGCCGAGATTGCGGATATGGTCGCCGTGGTCGTGCGTGACCAGGACCGCCTGAAAACAGTCGAAGTCCAGGGAAAGGCTCTCCAGGATCCTTTTCATCCGGCGGATGCTCACGCCAGCGTCGATCAGGATGCCCGAAGGGGCCGTTCCGGGTTCATCCCGTAACAGGAGGTAGCAGTTGCCGCAGCTGCCACTGGAAAAGCTCAGGAAACGCATCAGTTCCGTTCCTCCTCGCAATACCGGGAAATCACGCTGTAGGCGTCCCCGATGCCCAGTTCACCGGCACGGGACAGGTCAATGCAACCTTTCTCCTTGTCTTTCAGATAGATGAGCACCAGTCCCCTGTTGAAGTAGGCATCACCCATATAGGGATACTGCGCGATGGCTTTCCCATAACACTCGATGGCGTTCACCAGCTGCTGGGACAGGCAGTACAGATTACCCAGGTTGAACTGGATGTAAGGCATGTTCGGGAGGACGGAGGCAGCCTGTTCCATATCGGACAACGCCTCGGAATAGTCATAGTGGCTGGTCACCTGCTCACGCACACGGGCACGGGTGTTTCCCTTGTCATCCATAGTGAGGGTCTGCACGTTGGACTCGATGGAGGCGATGAAGTCGATCATTTCCGCCCGGAGGACCGCCCGGTTCATCAGATAGAAAGCCTTGTAATAGATCTCATACCGGTCCCCTTCCCCTTCGATGGCGCGGTCGTAATGGGTCTGGGCGGCGTTGTACTGCTTCTGGTCGATTTCGGAAAGCGCCAGCAGGAATTCGCGGGAAGGTCCTTCCTGCATCCCGCCGTACAGGACCTGGTCCAGGGTTTCCCGGGAAGGAGCCGGAACGGAAGAGCCATCGGCCGTAATCACGACAGGAAGCGGAAGCGTACCGTAGAAACGCTCCAGAAGAGGGTTCTCGTACCGGTGCTCCAGGGCATAGTTGGTATCGTCACGGCCGGAAGCCAGGACGAACTTGTAGAGCGGCTTCAGGTTGATGTCCACATCGCGGTGCTGGAGCATTTCGTCGTCAAAGTCGTGCTTGGCGAAATCGGCATCCAGGGCCAGCAGGCTGCTGTATTTCTTGGTGGTGTCGGCGAACTCGGCGGCACCGGCGGCGTTCTTGGCCCGGTATTCGGCGACCTTCCGGCGGCCGGTCTTGTAATCTTCCCTCGATGCCCGGTTCATCCCCAGCTGCAGTTCGGCATAGGCGCGGTTCATATAGGCCTTGGCAAAGTCCGGATACAGTTCGATGGCCTTGTTATAATCGGCGAGGGCATCCTCCCACCGCCCCATCTCCAGGAAGAAACCGGCCCGGTTGAAATAGGCCAGCACGTTGTTGGGATTGATGTTGATGACGCGGTCCATGTCGGACAGGGCCGATGCGAAATCGCCCACCTGGGCCGAGATGAGGCTGCGGTTGTACAGGGTCAGGGCGTTGCCGGGTTCGTGCTTGAGGACGGCATTGAGGTCGGCCATCGCCTCGTTCAGATGGTTCTGCTCGGAATGGAGGATGGCCCGGTTGAAATAAGCCAGGGTATTGGTGCTGTCCAGCTCGATGGCCTTGTCCATATCCTTGATGGCCGCATCATAGTCGCCCCGGGCGGCCAGCAGACGGCCCCGGCGGATGTAGCCTTCGGGTTCGAAACGGTCGATCTTGATGGCCTTGTTGTAGTCGGCGACCGCCTTGAGGGTATCCCCCAGGAACAGGTACGAAGCGCCCCGGTTCAAATAGGCCGACGGGTCCTTGGGCTCCTGGCGGATGTACTTGTCAAAATCCTTGACAGCCGGTTCGAACTGCTGGCTGAGGAAATAGGTGACGCCCCGGGTGAAATAGAGGCCGGAAGAACCCGGACGGAGCGAAATCGCCTTTTCAAGGTCCTGCAAGGCATCCTCATAGTCTCCGAAACGACTTGCCGTAATGGCCCTGTAATGGTAGCCGGAGGTGAAGACGGGGTTCAGGCGGACAGCGGTGTTGAAATCCGCCCGCGCACCACGGATATCGCCCAGGTTGTACTTGGCGATGCCCCGGTAGAAGAAGGTCCAGTAGTCGGTGGTGTCCAGCTGGGCAAGGACGTTGAAATGGGAGACGGCCTCGGCCAGATGGCCTTCCGCCAAAGCGTTGCGTCCCCGGAACATAAAGACATCCTTGTCATACTGCGCACGCGCCTGAAAGGCGCCAAGCAGCACGGCGACGAGGCACAGGATGACTTTCTGCGGGCACTTCATCTAGAAAAATTTTCAAATCACGGTTGAAATGGCTAATTTCGCACCAATTATGCAAAGATAAGCATTTATCGTGCCCGTCGTACGGATGAAAGTAAAATTTTTCCATATCGGAGTTCTCCTGCTCGTGACCTGCCTGACGGCGGTGGCCCAGTCCCAGAGCTACATCATCAGCGCCTCGAACGCCGCACCGCTGGCCTCCGAGGAGGATCTCCGTTACCAGGTCGGGCTGTTGACCGACAGCCTGTGTACCGGCCGGGCCACGGGTACGGTCGGTTCGGTCCGGAGCCAGGCCCTCATCGGACAAATGTTCGAATCGGCCGGACTCCTTCCCGCCGGCGGCAGCTACTACCATGGATTCCGGACCATGACCGGCACGAAGGCCCACAACGTCGTCGGAATCCTTCCCGGCAGCGGGGACCGATATGTGGTGGTCGGGGCACATTACGACCATATCGGCACCCTTTCCGGAACCTTGTATCCCGGTGCCGACAGCAACGCATCCGGCGTCTCCTCGCTCCTGACGCTGGCCCGGATGTTCCAGCATCTGAAATCGCTGGGAAAGACCTACGCGCACTCCATCATCTTTGTCGCCTTCGATGCCAAGGAACAGAGCCTCGGGGGCTCCTTCCATCTCTGGAACGAAATCGCCGGCGGACGGCTGACCAACCCCCGGACCGGACAGGTCATCACCCCGGGTGTCATCGACAGGATGGTCAATATCGACCAGGTGGGCGGCACCGAAGCCCCGCTGCACAAGAACCGGCCGGACTTCCTGATGATGCTTTCCGAGGAGAAAACCGGCCGCCGGGACGCGCTCCTCATTGCCAACATGAGTCCCGACGTGAGCCTCGACGTCGCTTTCGACTACTACGGCAGCAAGGATTTCACACGGGTTTTCTACCGAAGCATCTCGGACCAGAAACCTTTCCTGGACAACGGCATCCCTTCCGTAATGTTCACCTCCGGCATCACCCTCCGCAACAACAAGGTTGATGACAATCTGGAGTCCCTGGATTACGGGATCCTCCGCCGCCGTGTCCTGGCGATGTTCTATTACCTGGTACGGGTGATATGATCCTGACTCTCCTTATCGTCCTGTCCTGCCTGTGGCAACTGCCCCAGGATCTCGTCGGCCTGGTCTTCGGCCTTTTCATGAAAGACAAACGCCGTGTCCGGGGAATCCAGGGTATCCCGGATACCATCCACGTCCTATGCTCGCCGTCGATGTCCGGCGGCATCTCCCTGGGGCATTTCATCTATGTGAAGCGAAGCGACGACGTACGGATCATCCGGCATGAATATGGCCACTGCCGCCAATCCCGTATCCTGGGCCCGCTGTATCTGCTTGTCATCGGCCTTCCATCCCTTTTCTGGGCCGTCTGGTGGCATCCCGGCCGACGGATGTCCTACTATCACTTCTGGCCGGAACGCTGGGCGGACCGCCTGGCCGGGCTGGAGCGGAAAAAAGGCTGAACGCTTTTAGAGATTTCCAAGGAACACCGTCTTCACGCCGCAGGAAAGGGCAGTTTCCCGGGCGCTGAAGAGCGTCTTTTCCGGGGTAGGCCCGGGCTCTTTCATCCGATAGCGCGGGAAAAAACGGCTCAGGTGCAGGGGGACATCCTGGAGGCCATTGGAGGTCATCCAGCAGCAAAGGGCGGCAACCTGCTGCTCCGAGTCGTTCAGGCCGGTGACGAGGAGGTTGGTGATTTCGAGATGGATGCCGGCGGCTGCCATCAGCAGGATGTTCTCCAGCACGGGAGCAAGGGTGGCACCGCAATAACGGCGGTAGATGGAATCATCGAGCGCTTTTATGTCGATGTTGGCCGCATCGATAAAAGGTAACAGTTCCTGGAGGGGAGCCTTCTCAACATAGCCGGCTGAAACGAGGATGTTTTTCAAGCCGCGGTCATGCGCAAGGACCGCAATGTCGTACATGTATTCCCACCAGGTAAAAGGTTCGGTGTAGGTATAAGCGATGGAGGGAAGACCGTGCATCAGGCAAGCCTCCACGATATCCCCGGGTGAAAAGACAGTGGAGTCTGCCTCTTCGGGGGCAACTTGGGAGATGTCGCTGTTCTGACACCATCGGCAGGAAAGGTTGCAACCTGTGCAACTGAGGGAAAGGCAGTGGGTTCCCGGCATGAACCGGTTCAGGGGCTTCTTTTCGACAGGGTCGATGGCGAGGGCGCAAGGCCGTCCGTAGGAAAGGGCATACAGCTTGCCGTCCCGGCATTCACGGCTGCGGCAGAGCCCCCGGCCACCTTCCTTGATCCGGCAGTGATGGGGGCAGAGGAGGCACTGCACTCCCCCATCGGCAGTCGTATGAAACCTTGCCTCTTTCATTCCTTAACCACCTCTGTCTGATAGGTATAGAGGTCGGCATCCTTCCAACCGAACCAGCCGATGCCGGCCTTGTCCCGGGCGCAGTGTCCCAGGAATTCCTCCGTGTCCCAGCCGGTTTCCTCCGCGACTTGGGGAAGGAAAGTGCCATGATGACCGCCTTTGATCATATAGATTCCGTCCCGGCCCAGCTTGAACTCATCGATGGAAGAGATCTTCTTCAGCGGAGATAGCACGGACACTTCGATCTCGATCCTGGGGGCTTCGCTCCGGGAAAGGGACGGGAAGCGCGGATCGGAGAAAGCGGCGCTTTGCGCCATCTCCCGGATGGTGGAATGGAGGGTTGAAGAGGAGGTGAACCGGCCGATACAGCCCCGCAGACGCCCGTCCAGATGGAGAGTGACAAAGACCCCATAGCCTTTCTTTTTCAAGATTCCGACCGGGGTATCGTCACCGGTAAAAGCCAGGCCCAGGGCGGAATAGATGGAAGCCCTTGCGGTAGCGAGCATCCCCGCCTTTTCTTCGTCCGTAAAATGGAAGAGGTGGTCATCGGCCTTCGGGAGCCGCGTGATGACAAGGGAGTTGTATCCCACGACCCTATCCTTGTCGCCATACGGAGAGTCTCCCGAATTCCGGTACATGACGTGCTCGGTCTCAAACCGGTTCCGCCCCTCCGCATCCATCATCGACAGAAGGATCTCGATGGCACAGGCTCCGCAGGCGGCGGTATCCTCCCCGGTGTAATCCATCTTCCGGATATACGAAAGCGCCTTCAGGAACTCATCCAGCCCCCCGGAGGCAATCGTGTCCGCCAGATAGAGATCGGACTTCTTCGCATCTTCATAGGACGGATAGTGGGAAAAATCCGAACTGATAATGAAGAGGTTATCCTCACTGAAATAGGGTCTTAGGATATCGGCGGTCTCCTGAAGCACACTCAGACGTTCCGTCCCGATGACGATAGGAACGATGGGCGGGACCTCGTCGAACACCAGCTGCAGGAAAGGCAGTTGGACTTCCAGGCAATGCTCCCTGTCATGGGCGTTACTGACGAAGGTCAATCCCTGCCGCACCAGTTCCTTGCCCATGGCCACATCAATCGAAACCCTTCCCAGAGGAGTCTCGGCAAAGGAATACAGCGTATCCACGCTCGCTCCGCCAAAACCGACCCGGTGACTCGGGCCGAGTAGGAAAATCCTTTTGTAGGAGTACCCTTTCGGAATGCGGCTGAAGGCCGATGCCGCCACTTCCCCGCTGAATACATATCCCGCGTGAGGCACGATCAGAGCCTGCGGAGGTTTTTCTCCGGACGGACGCAGCCATGCGCTGCACATGGATTTGATTTCCTTTGCGGAAGAAGGATAGAAAGAACCGGCGACGGCGGGTTTTCTCACTCTTTGGGGGTAAGGATAGCCAGGCATAAAGCAGGGTTTTCCAAAGGTAGTAATTCTCCCGGAATTGTCAAAGATTCAAGTATTTTAAATATCTTTGTACGAATCAACCCTTTATCTGGACCATATGGAAACGAATCTGATTTCTCGAGCCTTCAGGATTTCTCTTATCCTCATGACGGGGCTATTTGCGTCGGGGTGCAATAAACCGACGGAGCAGACGGTGCCGGAACAGGAGCAGAAAGACGCAGTTATCACGGGAGAGGTTTCTTCCATATCGGCTTTCTCTGCGACTTTTTCGGGAACCGTCAAACCGACGCACGAGATGGGAGAGATACGGTTCGGGATACTGGTCTCGGAAAAGGAGGATTTCGGCTACGACGGGAGCATTGACCTTCCATCCAAGGAACTGAACAGCCAGAATCAGTTCAAGGTCACGACTGACCGGCTGAAGCCCGATACCAAGTATTATTTCAAGGCATATCTCTACTATGGAGGCGCTTATCGTTATGGGAGGGCGAAATCGTTCAAGACGTTTACGGTCTCTTTTTCCGTCCTCACGCAAAAAGAGACCGACGTCACGTCCCGGTCCGTCACGTTCAATGGGAAGGTTTCGATTGGGCAAGAGTTCATGTCCGGACTTGAGGTCGGGTTCCATTATGCCAACAGTGAAAAAGACCTGACTTCGGGAAAGGATAAATACACCAAAGGAGAGAAAGGCGAGAACGATGCCTTTTCGAAAACCGTGGAGGGTTTGAAGCCGGCGACAACCTATTATTACCGCGCTTCCGCGACTTATGACGAGTATGAAGTCTATGGGGATATCCGGTCTTTCACGACGGACGACGATGACGTGCCTCCTCAAAGTGATGAGATCATGACGGGTGATGCGACCGATATCGGTTCTTTCTCCGCGACCCTGGTCGGCGAAGCCCATCCGACGTCGGAGATGGGTTCGATTCTCCTGGGCTTCCTCATTTCCGAACAGGAAGAACCGGACAGAAGCAATAGCATGGACCTGTCCACCCAGGAACTCGACAAGCAGAATCTATTCAAGGTCAAGGCCGATCAACTGATGCCGGAGACACGCTATTACTACAAAGCCTACATCCTGTATGGCGGCATCTATCACTATGGGGAAATCCGGTCTTTCGAAACTGCACCGGCCCTGTCTGTCACGACCGGATCTGCTGCCGACATTACCTTCAACACGGCTGTCCTGAATGGATCCGCCACGGTTCTCGCCACGTATCCGTCAGCCGGTCTCCGGGTCGGTTTCGTCTACTCCGTTTACGCGGAAAGCGTCAGTGAAGAGGCTCTTGAAGGAGATGACGTACCGTCGGACTTCCATGCTATCCTCTGCGACAGGAAAGCCAACGGGTCGTTCAGCGGAACGGCCGACGGGCTCACGCCCAACTGTCTGTATTATTACCGTGCTTTCGCAGCCTATGACGACGATTCATACTGGAAATTCGGTGAAATCCGCACGTTCCATTCATTGGAGGATCCCGGACTCCGGGAAGTACCGGACTGGTCGATCAAATATGACGGACGCGTCGATTATACCGAATCGGATGGAACCGTTTCCCGTCTGGAGTCGTTCCATTTCAAGTATACAGGGAACAATTATTTCTTTATCCGGACGGTCACTCCCGAGGAGATCAACACATCATTCAACGGTGACATCAAGGCATATTTCGACAATCAGGCCGGAGTTCTGGCATCACGGGCCCAGAACCAGGGAGTGTCGGTTTCCGAATTAAGGGGCGTTTTCGATCGATACGACGCTTCAGCCTATTTCGACATGCTTATCCATGGCAACTATACCGCCTACCTGATCGAGATCACCGCAGACGGTGTCGCTACCGGTAATTATTCAAAATGTCCCTGCATCGTGGTGGAGGAGGCGCCGACGGAGGGATTTCGCCGGTGGATCGGCAGATGGCGGGTCAGTGACGGCTACTCGGCTTTCTACATCGACATATCCTCCTGCGAGGCGAACTATCTGTATTATGTCAATGGCTGGGAAACCGGTTCAGGCGTAACCGTTCAAATGAACGGCAGCGATGACTGGTTCTATGCCCGGTATCGGAAGGAAGACGGGATGATGAGTTTCTATGGCCAGGACATCGTATCTTACGTAGACCAGAAATACAGTTCCAATGCGGACAAAGTGTTTGCCGGCGGGTATGTATATAATGGAATAAACTATATCGATGTCGAAGGTGTCGATCATTTATACGATATCTCCCATACCGTATTCAAGGCCGGTACCATTACGCTTGTCCCTGAATCCTTCGATCTCACCGACGGAGCAACAGTGACCTACAATACGATGCAGTATTTCAAGTACATTTACAACAATCAGAAATGGTATACCTTTAATTCGTCCGGCGTGCCCAGCTTCACGGGACGGACGGTTTCCATGGCCGGCGTGAATGCGTCCGGCGCTCCCGGACAGGCCCGGGCTGCCGTTCCCCGTGAACTGACAAAGGCAAGAGAAGTCCTCCGTGTCCATCAGGATAAGGGCTCGACAAGAAGAGCACCAACCCAAAGGATCGGATTCCGCTGATCTTTGTCCCAATGAAAGCCCGGAACAAACAACTGGCCTGCCAGCTTGGAGCACGGGTGCGGAAACAGCCTTTCCGGCTGATATCACTGGCCGCCCGTCCGGCCGCAGTCCTTGTCGGTCATGGCGCAGACGCAGGAGTCGGACCAGACGTTTTCCGCCGTTTCCACCATGTCGATGACGGTGTAGATCGGAAGGATCAGGCCCAGGACCTCGACAGGGGCACCCAGGCCCGTCATGAGGGAGACCGTCAGGAAGAAGCAGCCCATGGGCACACCGGCGTTGCCGACAGCCGCAAATACGGAAATGAATACCCAGAGAAGCATGGTTCCGACGCCGAGGGACAACCCGCCGTTCTGCATGACAAACAGGGATGTCACCAGGATGAAAGCCGCACAACCGTTCATGTTGATGGTCGTGCAGATGGGGAGGACGAACCGGGACACCTTGGGATCCACGCCCAGCCGCTTTTCCGCCGATGACAAGGTAACAGGGAGAGTGGCCGCAGAGCTCTTCGTAAAAAGCGCCATCACCACCGCTGGGCTCATCGCCTTGAAAACCTTCAGCGGGTTGATTCCCCGGGCAAGCAGGAACAAAGGCAGGACAATGAAAAACTGAAGGAAGTTCCCCGCCAGGATCACGGCCGCATACTTGCCGAGCGAGCCGAGGGCGACTCCCCCGCTGAGCTGGGCGGATAGCTGAGCTGCAAAGGCGGTGATACCTAAAGGAAGCGTCCATATGAGGGCCTTGATCAGCGTGAAAAACAGTTCCTGCAGTCCTTGGATACCCTTTACCACGACCCTTTTTCCGTCGCTGTCGGGCATCCATGCCAGGGCAAGTCCGAAGGCGATGGCGATCAGGAGAATGGACAGGACATTCCCGGAAAGGAAGGGTTGGACGACGTTATTCGGGATAACCGAAATGATATGGTCATGGAAAGTGGTTCCCCCTGCATCCAGCTGCCCAGCCGAGGAAACCAGTTCAGCCGGCAAGTTCTCCGGAGTGATCAGCAGATACAGGCCCATCCCGACAAGCGCGGCCGCAAAAGTGGTCAGAAGGGTGTAAGTCACCGTGTGGATGAATACCTTCCGGGTACTCCGCTGCTTCCCGAACAGAATGAGCGTAGTCATGATCGCAAGCGCCACGGTAGGAACTGCAAGGAACTGGAACAGGCGGGTATAAACGGTGGCGACAAACCCGCACACGGCATCTACGACGCCGTTATGCAGGAGTCCCAGAACGGTTCCCAACACAAGGGCACCGAGCCACCAGAAGAGTTGTTTGTTCGAGGCTTTCAAAGGACAGATTCATTAACTATCCGAAAGATAGCCATTCCCCGGCAGATTACCAAACCGGCGGGCGGCCTTCGATAACCGAATACTGCTCAATCACTTTCCCGTCCCGATAGATGGCAAAGCCCTTCTTTCCCGACCGCATGACGATCCCACCATAGAAGCAGCCCGGCCGTTTCCCGGCTTTCTTCGCCCGTCTCAGGGCTTCCTCAAGACTATGGCAGTAGTAAGTGGTCATATCGGAGGCGAAGATAACCCGTGATATGGCCAAAGGGTGGTACAGGTTGAGCTGATGCCCCCTTTTCGACGACAGATATCCTGGTTTTTGTCGTCGAAATGAGGTTTTTGGGCTTTTCGACGACAAATACCGAGAGTTTTGTCATCGAGGACGGAAGAAGTCAATTATTCCAGGCGATTTCCTTCGATACCAGAAAACGGCGGGGAGTGGATTTCCTGTTACGGCTGTAAAGGCGAGACTGAAAAGTTAGCCAAAAGCCCCGCTTTCGCAGGGCTTCAAGGGTACTTTGTTGGGGCTTACATCAGTCGCGTCAGGATACAGAGATACGCTGCAGTTGATGGCACAGAGAGAAGCGTTTTCGAAGTCATCGCCAGTGAAGTCGAGCTGATGGAGAACTGATCTTCTATTACATGAAATCGCCCTCGGAAGCAATTCCGGGGGCTTTTTTCTTTTTCAGGAAAAAGGAAAAAACCTTGATGCATGAGCCGAAGAGGACAGGACAACATCAAGAGCCGGGAAAGGAAAGGCAATACACTCAAGTTGTACCATTGCCGAACCCGACCCTCTGATGTAGCCGGATATATGATAAGAATAAAGAACCGCTTAGACCCATCATGAAGGAAGATATGGGTAGCGGTTCTTTTCTTGTTGCTGCTGGAAGAGAACGATGGCCGACTTACTCTACCCTTTTCAAAATAAACTCAAAATCACAGTAAAACTGTCCATATCCTACGGCAGACCATATCCTATGTTTTCGCCAGATAATCCACGTGTCTTCAGACAAAGAATAAGGTAATGTCCACTCCCCAACAGTAATGGTCATCGTTGCAGTCCATCCATTCCCAGTGTCTTGAGGATAGTCCTCAAAGACCTGTTCTGGGATAAATAGTTGGTGATTAACGATGGAATACTGAATACTTCCAGGATACCCACTGAATAAAGAATATAAACCTGAACCTTTTTCGCCGAGGAATAATTCTCCTCCCTTGAATTCAACAATATCTCCCACCCAAAAGAAATCACAGTTATTCTCTTCATTGCTAACTTCGGTCCCATCGTTCAGGGTCCCGACATATCGGATGCTTTCCACTTTCCAACGACCTTCAATCAGGGCCGCATCGTGAGCATCCGAATACTGTTTTGAACAAGAAATGAAAGCAAAGAGAATTATGGTTAAAAAAGAAAAAGATGCTTCATGAATAGATTTGGATTTCAATTGGGTCAATTACATTCTATCGGTCCAAAAAAAGCGATTATCTCCCAATTACACAATATTGCTCAATCACTTTCCCTTCCCGATAGATGGCAAATCCTCTCCTGCCAGACCGTAATGTGATGCCGCCGAATCTTTACCGCCGAAATCCAGCCACCCGAGGGAACCCATATCCTGACGTTCCTTGCCAGCATACCGGAATCGGTTTGAACTCAGGGTCTAAGACGATGGCTGCCGAACACCGTAAAGTAATAGTCATTCCTCTCCTGAACATCCCCGCAGCGTTTGTGACCATCCGCACGTTACCCAAGTGGTCCCGGGTGAAGTATTTATTCTTGGCTCAATAGTAGGATTGACCGATTTCTTTTATCTTTTTGTGTTAAGTTGTTATTGTTTCTTCTCGAAGGTGTAAATCTCTATTCTATCATCGTAGCACATTACAACCTTCTTTACTCGAGGGTCAAGATATAGTCCTCGGCTCTCGACAATTTCGCGTAACTGTTCGTCGGGAATTCGGCAGAACAAATGCATATACATTACATCTTCGTCGAAATCGAATTGAACTCCTTTGCTGCTATTGATGAATACAATCCACGCCTTACCGCGTAGGACCAAACGAATGTAATGGTCAATCTGTTGAACGCGGACTCTCATACCTTCTTTCACTACTTTGCCCCGTATCGCCTCAACATATCCGAGTGTTACATAAGTACAACCTGCCGCTTCAAGTATTGCACGCGTAACGGCTATGAAACGGTTTTCGATATCAAGATAATCCTCCATCGTTACAACCTTCCCTTCATACTCTTTCCCGATATCGAAGAAACAAGTCCACTCGTCCTTTTGGTAAGCACCGTTCTCATCGTAGTACTGCGGTTCGTATTTGACAATCTCGTGAGATGCCTTTTTAAAGCGAAAACTGTCAAATCGCCGTTCTATCAATTCTTTCTGTTTCATAAAGAGTTCCCTTTACTATTCAGGAACAGCCCGTCTCATGACGTCTTGTATGTAAGTGATGTCAAAACGTTCCGGCCTTTCCTGAAATAAAACCGTCCCTACTCGAGGATCCACGAAATAATCAACGGTCTCATGCTTTTGTAATTCAGAAAGCCTGTCCCAATACTCGATGTGAAGCAATCCAAAGGTAAACTCATTATATGGAATAGTGTGCCAATCGGTAGTTGGAACTTCCACATCTCCAATGAATTTGCTTGACGGAGTTGAATACGAACTTGTCCCTGCTAACTCCGTAAAAATGACTCGTAATTCAGACTCCGACGTAATACTTTGGGATGACTTGATTTCACCTTTCTTCGGTCCCAGGTACTTTACCGAACATCTCGTTTTACCATCAGTATACAAAGCCGCTTTTGCGGAGTAAACATATTGATGCTCCTTCAGACAGGCCGAAGTAATCAGCATCACCCCCAAAATGGGAAGGGATATTATGCGGATTGATGGTCTGGCTCTCATAATCTGGCGTATGTGGTTTTCTTTTTGACCGCAAGAATCGAGCCGTTTCATAAACTAAATGATTTGACAAAACAAATTCCGACTTCCCTACCTCAATATAGCGATTATCTCCCTATAACTGAATACTGCTCAATCCCTTTCTCCAACAGCGTTACTTCACAATCTCATATTCATCGATACCGGGAATAAGTGCGATGCCGGTTTCTTCGAGATGAATCTGTCCGGCGGAGTCTATGAAGCGATGTACAAGTCTCGTTTGTACATTGAAACGCGCTTCTGGGTGAGGATTCCTGCTCAAGTCTTTTCGAAATCGGGCGGAAATTAGCCAAATGCCGTAACGATTTTTGGACAAACGCCGGATTAAAAATTGGCCAAATGCCGGAATGACAAATAAAATAAGTATATTTGCCTGCGAAGAAAACATGTTTCTTGAATGGAGAAGATATACAAACCAAGGATTGCGGACAAGTTGCTTCAGCGCAAGCTTGCCGGTAAAGGCGCCGTCCTGATTGAGGGGGCGAAGTGGTGCGGTAAGACAACAACGGCCGAGCAGATAGCCAAGAGTATTCTTTACATGTCTGAGCCGGGCAATATGGAACAGAATATCCGGATGGCATCGATCAACCCCAAGCTTTTGCTGCAGGGGGACCTTCCGAGGCTTATCGATGAATGGCAGATTGCTCCGCAACTATGGGACAGCATCCGGTTTGAGGCGGACCACAGTCCTTCGCTGGGGCTGTTTGTCCTGACCGGGTCTTCTGTACCTGCCGATATGAGCAAGGTTGTTCATTCCGGAACGGGACGTATCGGTTGGCTTAAGATGCGGCCGATGAGTTTGTGGGAATCACAGGAGTCAACAGGAGAGGTTTCTCTCGCAGAACTTTTCAACACCCCTAAGCAGATTTCGGGAGTAAACCGGCAAGACATAGACTGGCTGGCCTTTGTTACCTGCCGCGGCGGATGGCCATTGGCGGTCGACATGGACAGGGAAATTGCGCTGGACCAGGCTTTTGACTATGTGGAAGCCGTGGAGAAGCGCGATATACAGAAGGCGGATGGCGTGGAACGTGACCCGGTGCGGGTGCATCGGCTCCTTCGGTCGCTGGCAAGGAATCAAGGAACCCAGGCATCATGCGGGACTATCCGCGCGGACCTTCAAGTGAACGAATCGGACGGGTTGTCGGAAGAAACCATCTCATCTTACATCAAAGCGTTAAAAGAGGTCTTCGTCGTGGAAGATGCCGAGGCGTGGAATCCGAACCTGCGGAGCAAGACGGCCATCAGGACCAGTGATACGAGATATTTCACGGATCCGTCCATAGCCACGGCGGCTCTTGGCCTCGGACCGAATGACCTGATCAATGACCTGAATACTTTCGGCCTGATGTTCGAGACCCTATGTGTGCGTGACCTGCGGGTATATGCCGAAGCTCTCAACGGCAACGTGTATCATTTCCGTGACAAGAACGGATTGGAATGTGATGCGGTGGTGCATCTGAGGAACGGTAGTTATGGCCTTGTAGAGGTAAAATTGGGCGGCGATGAACTGATAGAGGAGGGGGCGGAATCTCTCAAAACACTTGCCTCGAAAATAGACATAGAGCGCATGAAAGAGCCCGCTTTCAAGATGGTACTTATCGGCGTGGGAACGTATGCCTACCGAAGGGAGGATGGCATATATGTGGTCCCGATAGGGTGTCTGAAGGATTAAAAGGGGATGATTCCGAGAGAAGACGATAGACTAATAGTATTCAACAATACGATACTGATACGTTGTACGATCGTGCGGGTGCCCATTCTCATAATACTTTTCTTTTTCAATCTTATTGATCCATTCCCCCCTCGAATCGTACTCATACTCTGCCGTCATGATCACATCAGAATTTAACATGGTCTTTATACAGTCTCCCTGCTCATTGTAGAAAAACGACCTTACTCCCTCATCAGTATCGACAATCTTATCTATCAACATTTTATCCGTTCTACCCTTTTGATAGTAAACAGTCCTTTCGCCCGACTTCTCACCTTGAATAATTCTTCCGTCATGGATGGTATCAAACATCCCATTGTCCTGATAGGTTACAGGGCCGAAAAATGCATAAGCGTCCTGTCCCTGGTAAGGATAGGCACCCCGATACTCAATGACAATGGGATCATCCGTTTCATTATTGTCTCTGGAGAATGTGACGGTGAGCTTATCTCCATCAAAAGAATAATCCCAGACATCAACTGTAGTCCGGTCAGTAAAAATGTTTGTATCTGTCACTCTGGACAGATTGGGTATAAGTGGACCATCTCCAATACTCAAAGGATTTGAAAGATACCCCATTAATAGAACAAACTTTCCCGAATTATCATACTCATACTTACGGGTGCAACTCCAGCTCTTTTTAAAAGATTCGCTGGAGTTATCGTATACATAATAGATACATTCTGTCTTATCGTAAGTTCCGTCGGGATTATAATAGTAGTAAATCTCCTGATCCTCGGACTTACATGAAGCGCGGGTCCCATTCCTATTATAGGACACTTGAGACATAGCCCTCTTATTCGTAGACCCATCCATATAATGATAGATAAAGCCTATTTCTTCAGACTTAATCCCTTTGTAATCGGCCCTCACCCACCAGTTGGCAGTTTCATCGGGCCTGTCTGTCTTTTCACAAGAGAAAAGCCCAACGACAGAGGCCAGAAAGATGAGTCCAAGTGTCCTTTTCATAGCAGATTCAGATAAACACCATTATCATAACGACCGATATCGATCAGTCTTGCATCAAGACAAATGATACTTAGGGGATAATACTCTCCCATAAAATATCATCCATGGTCAGAAGGGGAACCTCGGTCTTGGACAATACTTTCTGGAATTCATACTCGACCGCACTACCGTCTGCCATCAACTCCGATTCTTTCAGCCAATGCTCCCATACCGAGACCTCATATTCGTATCCGGGCTCCAATCCCCAATCGTTATTACCACCCCATACATGGATCATGGGATACCATTTGGTTGCCCCGTCATAGAGGTGGACATAATACTTGACCGAATTTCCGAGAGGGTTTTTCCCCTCATATACGCGAAGGGTCAAAGTCTCCTTTTCAGACTTCTCATACCGCTTGTCCTTCTGACACGAACAGGCCAAGAATAGAAGGGCGGTGACAACGGACAAACGGAAAACAGTTGACGGTTTCATAAAAGGGTTCATTTACAATGATATACAAAGATACACTATTTCATACAATCCCAATCAATGCTCATTCTTGCATGGTCGCTTTTCTCACTTCCCTCCGAACGAAATCCTATATGTGAAGTTCGGCATGATTGGGAAGATGCTCAGCTTCTTCCAACGACCGGCTACGCTGTCCCAGGAAAGACTGTAGGCATTGTGGCGGTTGGTGAGGTTGTAGATGCCCAGGGAGAGGTCGTGGAGATTCTTCCGGCCCTGCAACGTTAGGTGATAGCCCACGTCCATCCGGAAATACGCCGGCAGTTGGAAATTGTTGGGGTGGGAGGTATAGTCGGCTTCCTTTTCTTCCCGATTGCCTTCAGACCCCAGGGAGTAAATCGGATAGGAGCCGCTCTTCACTGTCTCCCAGTGGCCGTTCATGAAGGAAACGCCCGCCGTAAGGCTGTGGGACTTGGTCAGTTTATACTCACCCGTCATGTTTAGCATGTGCCGGCGGTCGAACTTGAAGGGAATCGGGTTGCCGAAGTTCAGCGAATGGAACACCCGGTCCGTCTTGGACAGCGTATAGGACAACTGTCCGGAAAAACGCTTGGTTTCCACCCGGGAGAGGAACTCCAGACCATAGGACTCGCCCGTCCCACTCTCCAGGTTATACTGCCACTCCCGCCAGCCCGAGTTGAAGAAGGAGGACGCATCGGCATAGAATACCAGGTCCTTCATCTTCTTGTAGAAACCGCCGACGGAGAAGGAGACAGGTCCATGGGCATAGTCCACACCCGCCCAGGCCTGGTCCGCGGTTTCGGGCCTGTTCTGGCTGGTGGACGGGATGAGCATTTCCATGGACCAGCCGGTGGGGATTCCTTCCAGCGAGTGGAAGAACTGCACCGCGTGGTCGTAAGTGGCCTTCACTGTCAGGGAAGGGGTCAATTCATACGAGACGAGCAGGTCCGCAATGGGTTTGACGGACTTGTATCCCTCCGAGAAGAAGACGGTTCCACGAACGCCGGCGGTGGTGTGGAAAGGTCCGTTGTTATAGCCGATCTGTCCATACAGGGAACTGCGGCCGGTGATGAGGGACTTGCCGGCCGTGGCGGCGCGCTCATTGTTCTGATAGACCTTGGAGACACCGGGCTGGAAGAAAGAAATATAGGCATCCGCACCGGTTTGGACACGCAGCCGGGCATTCAGTTCTTTGGACACCTTCACCTGCAGCCCTTCTTCCATCAGGGCGGACTGGAGGGACATCCGGGTCGTGTTCGAATTGATCTTCTGCGTCTGGTCCTGGAAGGCGCGGAAACCATTGTGGGATAGCCGGGTCTCCCATTTCCAACCGGAGTCGCTTTCCCGTTCCCAAGTCAGATTGGCCATCAGATTACTCCAGCCCAATGCCTGGGAGGAGGTATTCGTCGGGTCGAAACCATATCGGTCATAGCTCCCGAATACGGACAGGAAGATACGCTCCCGGTCGCGGGCTTTCCAGGTAATCTTCGCGAAGGCGTCCCCGACAAGGGCATTGATGTGGTCCGGAACAGACAACCCTTCATTTATGAGCGGACGCAGGAGGTTGTATTCCAATCCCAATGGCGAGACACGTACCGATGCGAGCAAGGACGATTTATTCTTTTTCAGCGGCTTGCTCAACTGCGCTCCGGCCAGGAAGTTATTGACAAAGAGGCTGCTTCTGGTCTTCTCGAAATCACCGTCCGAGGTCGTCAGTTGCAGCAGCGAGGAAGTATACCCGCCCACATCCGAAGGGAACCCGCCGGCATAGAAATCCTGACCCGAGACAATCTCAGAGGGATAGGATGTGGTCAATCCGAGCAGATGTCCGGTTCCATAAATAGGAATACCATCGAGCGTAGTCAAGTTGTTACCCTCATTACCGCCCCGGACATAGTAGGCCGAGGAACCCTCCATGCCGGTGGAAACTCCAGGCAGGGTTTGTATGAACTTGATGGGATCAGCCTCGCCCAGCGGGGATGCCGTCCGGCGCAGGTCGGCAGGGTTGATGGGGATGACCGTCAGTTCCGGACGTACCCGCCGGGCCTGGATGACGGAAGAATCGATCCGTTCATTCCAGACAGTATTCTGGGCTGAAAGGGCCAGGGGAAATACCGCTAACGCCATGGATAACAAATGACGTCTCATAGAACAGATTGAGAAGAAAGAATGAATGGAAAGGAGTAACTGCCAAAGTTAAAGTTCCCGACCCGTAATTCACAGAA
>JAEEGF012463899.1_pt1 | contig 22832 bp, 17 predicted proteins | sample 9134171 | NCBI WGS metagenome assembly JAEEGF01 (sample SAMN16246542, study PRJNA631951) | gut metagenome | biome: gut microbiome; feature: rumen; material: AP-attached | host: Bos | place: Iran: Karaj | collected 2018-10
TGGTGGGCTGCATCCATGTGGGCGATGCCGGTGGGGCACTGGTGGGTTCTGCTGATAACCTCACCATGCTGGGCTGCATGCAGGCGGCTGCAGGCATCGCCGAGAATCGCGGTGCGCTGTTGGGTGGCTATGCCTCAGGTGCCAAAGCTTTCTTTGCGCCTCAGTCGAAAGACAATCTGACCTGGGGCTCGTTTATGTGCAACTACTATGATGTGGAGAAGTCGCCTATGACCAATGCTGTGGGCAGCACGGCTGATGCCTATCTGCCACAGCAGTATATCCGAGGCAGAAAGTCGCACATCCTGAAGGCGAAGAACGACTATCTGTTGGGTGCCAAAGACGACTATGATAAGTTGACTGCCAACATGAAACTGGAGATTTACGGATTGGCTCCCTGGAAGGCGATGAACTATGCGATAGCGAAGTACAACGCGTCGAAGACTGGTCAGTCTTATCCCTGCGAGATGCAATACAAAGCTTCGGAAACGGGCTACAACCATCTGTATCCAGTTCTGGTTAATGGCAAGCCCGCATTAGACGATAAAGCAAATCCACTCAACTTGAAAAATTAAAAAAATAAAAGAATAAAAAGTGAAGATATATAAAATACATATTTTATCGATAGCGCTGCTGGTGATGGGCTGTCAGGCTGACGAGCCGCAGAACTCGCCACAGCAGCAGGGCACGCTGGCGTTTACTACCTCCGTCGAGGATTTCGAGGGGGCTTCACGCACACGTACTAACATAGCGGGGAAAGCTTTCGAGGATGGCGATAAAATCAAACTGAAGGTTATCTGTCCTTTTTCGGCAAACACCGAACATGGTGAGACCACCGATGGTAACAGTTTCGACGCCTTCTGGTTGTTGAAATGGAACTCGAACCAATGGACGACTCTGACTGCCCAGGATGGCTACGATATCAACGGCGACTACAGTCCTTCTGCCTCGCCCGATATCTATGGTCGCTACCTGGCTCAGCAGACACCCTATGTGTTTACAGCCCAGACCTGGAGCGAGGAGCAGATATTTATCGCTGGCAATAGTACCCGCGTGGAGCAATACAGTCATGTGTTTCATGCCGACCAGAGCAAGGCGGTAAACTATAAGGCCAGCGACCTGATGTGGGCGCAGACCATCCTGCAGACTGGCTCATACAATGTTCATCTCAGTTTCAAACACGTGATGGCTGCGCTGCTGGTTACCATCCATGGCAACATCTCGAATGATGCTGTGCTTACCCTCGAGGGGATGCCTGCTATCGATCAGGCAGAAGTTATCGTGGGCGACTACTATGCCAAGCAGAGCAAGATCAACTCCAACACCTACGGTTACCAGGCTAAGCATCAATGCGGGGTGGACAATAATGGTAAGGTGATTGGTATCGCTGTGGTGGACGACAGTAATAATAAAGCCCTTACCAAGTCGCTGAGCGATATTGCCCAGACAGCCTCCTATACGGCTTATAACGAAGGTGGCAATACCTACCGCCTGATAGTGCCGCCCTGCAAACTGACAAACAAAGCCACCTTCTGGTTGCGTGATGGCGAGAAGCGCTACAGCATGCAACTGGACCAGGCAACATTCGAGGGCGGAAAACTCTATAAAATAACAATGAAGATTGGACAATGATGAAACGATATAAGATCTTTTTATTTGCTGCCGTTATGGGATTGGTTGCCTGCAACAGTGAGGACGAGCGCATCCCTATGCCTGATGCGGCTTTGGAGATTAGGGGCATCCACGCCACTATCGATACCGACGAGGCTCGCTTGCTGACGCGTGCTGAAGCGGCGCCTACCAAAACGGATATCGTCGTAGGTCGCAATGAGTTTGCTGTTGGCGATGAGATTGTGTTCACCAGCATCAAGCGAACCAAATCGCCGTTAGAGGCTTTCACCTATAGCAACATCCACTATCAGAAGGAAGATGCAAAATGGGTACGCTTAGACAATGACCCAGAAAAGATTTACTGGACCGACGCCACTTCGGACCACACCTTTATCGGCTACAGTCTGCCCAAGGCGGATTATCATTGGGAAAAGGGTCAGCCGGTTGCTGGCTTCGACACCTATGAAGGCGAGTTGGGCTATCAGCAAGATGTGATTGACTATACCACAGGCAATGATGCCCTGAAGCAGGAAGACCTGCTACTGAATCACAACACGGAGACAAAGGCTGAGACTGGCGGATTATCTACAAAGGTTACCTTTACGCATGCGCTGAGTAATGTGTGCGTGGTGGTAAACATCAAGAACTTTGCTGCCTCTGCCAGTGCGGTGGATACTCAGGTTGGCGTCAGCGATATGGTACTGGCCAATCAGCCCACCAAGTACAAGTGGGGTATCTATAGCAGTGCGGTGCAGACGCTCGACTTCGCGAATCAGACCACAAAAAACCTTAAGTTGTGGTGCCCGAAACCCGCTGGCGAAGGTACTGGTCAGAGCAAGACTTTTAAGTTTTATGGTATCACTACACCACAGGATGAAACCTTCCACGGTATCAACGGCAACGATAAAAAGCTGGCGTTCTCCTTTACAGTGACTTATCCAGACCCAATGAAACCTGCTGAGACACTGACGAAGACATACTCTGGCGAATTCACCAACCTGGTGAATTTCAATGCAGGTATGTGTACCACCCTCAACATCTCGCTGAACCATAAGGACGAGCAGATGTTTACTGGTGTGACCTATACCGACTGGAACTTTGTGGAGACACCCGACCTGGGTAAGCTGCGCAAGAAATCAACCTTTATGGATATGACCGCTCAGGAGGAAGGCAATGTAAAGGTTCATACTGACAATGTAACCGTCGACGATGCCACTTGGTTGTATCAGGATAGAAACGACGTTAAGGATATCTATGGCCACGATGGCACTTCGGCTCAGAAAGCTTATGTTATCAAGTCGGCCCAGCAGCTGTTGGCGCTGGCCAAGGAGGTGAATAACGACTATACGTTCGAAGGTAAGTTCATCCGTTTGGAGGCTGACATCACCATGCAGAAGAGTGCCAAGGATTCCACCTACACTTGGAATGGAATTGGCGATGCCAACCATCTCTTTGAAGGCACCTTCCTTGGTGGCGACCGCTATATCAACCGACTCCAGGGCCAGCCGCTCTTTGCTCATTTGGGTGAGTATGCCCATGTTGAGCAGTTGCAAATTACATCCATTGGTGGTATCACTGGAGGTGGTGCGCTGGCAGGCACCAACGAGGGCGTGATAGCTGCCTGCCGCGTGATAGACGATGTGGAGTCTAAAAGTGGCGCGCTGGTGGGCACCAATAGCGGCACCATCTATGCCTGCTACTATACCGGCACCAACGGCTATAAGCTGATAGGCGCGGGGAGCGAGGGAATAGGTTGCTATGAGGCTAAAACCATCCAGTCAATGTCTTTTAGCAAGATTCAGGCGCAAGTGGCAGAATGGAACAAGGCTCTTGAAGCATGGTATGAAGGGAAAAGTTATACCAAATATGTATATGAGTATCAGCCGGGCAGCTATCCCACGGTTAAGCCAAAGTGATTTGTGACCCCATAGCCACAACGCATAAGAGAGGCCCTTGCAAGTTAGCAAGCGCCTCTCTTTTAAGATACACGGGGTTCGGGAGAACTAATTTTTGAGGATTTTTCTTCGTAAAATCCTTTGGCATAAAAAAATCTCTCCATCGGTCTAAAGCATAATGGGCTATAGACCAATGGAGAGACACTGAGTTTATATGATATAATTTGTTTTTAATCTGTTTTAATCCACACGCAGACAGAACATTGTTAAGTCGTCGTTGGGGTCGGCCTCCTGGCGATGGTTCTCAACCGCTGTTTTCAGTTCACTCACCATGTGGTGTGATGACATGAAGGTTTGGTTGGTCAGGATATCCATCAGGCGATCGTCGCCAAACTGCTCCAGTGCGCCGTTCTCGGCTTCGTTCAGTCCGTCGCTGTAAACCAGCAGTGTGCGTCCCTTGATGTTCTCAATCTCCTCGCCTTCGTAGTTCAGGTCGGGCCAGAGTCCGATAGGTGCATTGGGCACTACCTCCAGGAATTGGGCGGTCTTCTCGCCACAGTCGATGATAGGTGGATTGTGTCCTGCGTTACAGAAGCTGAGGTGACCTGACTCAAGGTCGAGCATACCAATGAACATGGTAACAAACATACCGTTAATGTTGTCATCGCCCGAAAGCTCCTTGTTCATGACCGTACAGATTCTTGCAGGCGACTGTCCTTCGTCGGCCAACGTGTGGAACAAACGTGTTACCTGTGCCATGAACAGCGAGGCAGGGATACCCTTTCCGCTCACGTCGCCCACAGCAAAATAGAGTTTGTTGTTATTGAATACATAGCCATACAGGTCGCCACCAACCTCCTTGGCGGGTTCCATAAAGGCATACATATCGATACCGCTGTGCTGAGGGAAGCTGTGTGGTACCATGCTCATCTGGATATCGCGGGCAATACTCAACTCGTTTTCAATACGTTTCTGCTCTGCTTTCACATCAGCCAGACGGCGTGCGGCACGCTTGGAGCGCACGGCGTAGAAGCCAAAGAAACTTATGACGAGAATGATGAATGCTGAGAGACCGATGGTGCGCTGCTTCATGATGCGCTCCTCCTGTTCGATGATCTTCTCCTCTTTCTTCAGTGAGGCGTAGATGGTGGCCAGCTTGCCGCCCTCATCGTGCATGTAGTTTGTCAGGGCAGAGTCGAGGGTCTCACAAATCTGCCATGCCTGAACGTAGGCAGAGTCGCGACGACCGGCAAGTGCGTTGGTCTTGAACTTGGGCAGATAGAACTCGTGAATCCAGTCGAGTGATACGCTGGGGCTATACATGCTCATGAATTTGTCGAGCGACTGGAAGTCCTTGGCAGCCTCTCTATAGCGATGGCTTGCCGACAGATAGAAAGCGCGGTTCACCTTACCCAGGATGGTGTGCGCCATGTCGCTCTTCAGATAGGTGTGATAAGCCTCCTTGGCCTCGTTCTGTCGGCCTAAGTGCTCGAGTGCCACAGCCTTGCAAATCATGACACCGGCTAAGTAGCCCTCTACATACGATGTGGTAGAGTGGGGCATGTTCTTGAACTCTGGCGAGTTATAATAATCCTCTACGGCCTTCTCGCATCGCTCTATCCAGGGCAACGCGCGCTCATACTGTGCGTTGATGACATACGAGCGGGTGATAATCTGGAACAGCTCGAAATAGCGGGGATACCATTCTGCCAGGCGTATCATGCCAGGTTTCATCTCGTTGGAGAGGTCGAAGAATTTCTGAAATTGTTTCTCGGCATCGTCATAACTACCGGTTGATACCAGTCCATCGCCCAGATAGGTTCCCAGTCGGATGTAGCTCTCGAGTGCCGTCTGGTCGGTCTGTGCCTCCTCGAGCGAGAATCGCTGGGTGGCATCGATGGCGTTAAGCATGGCTTCCTCGATATGCCCCTGATAGCGCAGGATCATGGTGAGCTCGGAAGCTGCACAAATCTGGAACAAACGTTCCAGTGAGTCCTCGCTACCTTCTTTCAGCATCTCCTTGAACAAGGGCACTGCCTCGTTAAAGTGATGGTGCTTGTTACAGAGAGGGTAGGCGATGAAGAACTTGTGGCTCAATTCGGAGATGGTGCCAGCCCCAAGCAAGCTGTCGCCTCGTTGTTCCATGGTCTCTACCTCGTTTGGCTGCAATAAGCTGTAGAGAACATCATCTTGAATTCTGTAATCAAATGTTTTCTCACAGGAAGAAAATACAAATAATGCAATAGCAAATGCTAGCATACGGAGCGGTGAACGTCGCTTCAATTCCATAAGTTTTCCTTTTAATGTGTTGTTATACTGAAAAAAATCTTTTGTGGGTTTTGTTTGTGTGTGCAAAGGTAGGTATAATTAGTCGATTATCTGGTTTTCGTTATTGATTTTTAAGGAAACCATTTTTTGAATTATGGTTTTATATATCCCCCCTCTAAAGAGGGGGAATGGAGGAATTATAAAAAACGACATATTTGTGCATTATTCCTTTTTAACAACTGCGCTCACTTGTCGATAAAATCAGGGCTTGGCAGCCTTCGAGCACATCTTGCCAGGTGGCTTCAAAATCGCCGGTGTACCAGGGGTCGCTCACATCGCAGCCGTAGCGGGGAGAGGTGGGGGCGATGAGATTGAGCAACAGAACAATCTTGCCCTCGGGGTCGCCACCGCAGATGCGGTTCATGTTGCGGATGTTGGCTGAGTCCATGCCCACCAGGAGGTCGAAGCGCTGATAGTCGGCACGGGTGAGCTGACGGGCGGCGTGGCCCTGGCAGCCGATGCCGTGCTCGGCCAGTTTGCGACGGGCGGGGGGATAGACGGGGTTGCCAATCTCCTCGGTAGAAGTAGCAGCTGACGCGATCAGATACTGATCGGTCAGCTGCGCCTGTTCTACTAAGTGTTTCATTACATATTCTGCCATCGGACTGCGACAGATGTTGCCGTGGCAGACAAATAGAATTTTCTTCATGGAAAACCGTGTGTTAGCCGTTCATTGACATGAGGAACTCCTCGTTCGAACGGGTGTGTATCAAGCGGTCGCGCACGGTGTTCATGGCCTCGATAGGTGTCATGTCGGCAATGAACTTGCGCATAATCCACATGCGGTTGAGGGTGGTATCGTCGAGCAGCAAGTCGTCGCGGCGTGTTGACGAGAGTACCAGGTCGATAGCGGGGAAGATGCGCTTGTTTGAGAGCGAGCGGTTGAGCTGGATCTCGCTGTTGCCGGTGCCCTTGAACTCCTCGAAGATCACCTCGTCCATCTTTGAACCGGTGTCGACCAGTGCGGTGGCGATGATGGTGAGCGAACCGCCTCCCTCGATGTTACGGGCGGCTCCGAAGAAGCGCTTAGGTTTCTGCAGGGCGTTGCTGTCAACACCACCGGTAAGGATCTTACCGCTGGTAGGTGCTACGGTGTTGTAGGCACGGGCCAGACGGGTGATGGAGTCGAGGAAGATCACGACATCGTGACCGCACTCTACCATGCGCTTGGCCTTCTCGAGAACGATACCGGCAATCTTGACGTGACGCTCGGCGGGCTCGTCGAAGGTCGAGGCGATGACCTCGGCATTCACGGTGCGAGCCATATCGGTTACCTCCTCAGGGCGCTCGTCGATGAGCAGCATCATGATATAAGCCTCGGGGTGGTTGGCGGCGATGGCGTTGGCGATGTCCTTCATGAGCACGGTCTTACCGGTCTTGGGCTGAGCCACGATGAGTGCACGCTGACCTTTACCGATAGGCGAGAAGAGGTCGACGATACGGGTTGAGGGGTTGGTGGTGTTGTGATCGCCACAGAGGGTGAACTTCTCCTCGGGGAACAGCGGGGTGAGGTGCTCGAAGGCTACGCGGTTGCGCACTTCGCCTGGATCACGGCCGTTGATGCTCTTGACATCGGTCATGGCGAAGAATTTCTCGCCCTCGTGTGGTGGGCGCACGGTGCACTCTACCACGTCGCCGGTCTTGAGTCCGTATTTCTTGATCTGCTGTGGTGACACGTAGATGTCGTCGGGCGATGACAGATAGTTGTAATCGCTCGAGCGCAGGAATCCGTAACCGTCGGCCAGCATCTCGAGCACGCCGTTGGCCTTGATCAGATCGGCAAAGTCGTAACGGGGCTGTGATGTGGGTACGGTGCGGTTTATAACGGGTGCCTCAGTAGGCATGTTGGGTACTATTGGACGGTCGAAGATGTCGAGCGCAGGGATGGCCGACTGGTCCTCGATGGGAATGTCGATGATGGTGATAAAGTCGGTGCCGTCGCCTGGGTCGCCCATCCATACGCCATTCTCATCGACCTCGTTGGTATAGGGGTCGGGGTGTGGCGCTGCGGCAGCAGGTGCCTGAGGTGCCTGTTCGGGCTCGGGTGCATTGTTCTGCGCCATCTTCTCGCGCAGCTGCTCGATGGCATCGGGAGTGGCCTCGTTGGTCTCAGCAAACTGTGCTGCCTCGGGCACAGCCTCGGCAAGACTGTCGTCAGCGGCAGCGGGTGCCTCGGGCGCGCTCTCTGCCTGGTCGGCAGCCTCTGCGGCAGCGCGTGCAGCAGCCTCTTCGGCCTCTTTCTCAGCCTTGCTCTTGCGGCCACGCTTCTTGGGCTTGGGCTCTTCGGTGGCAGCATCGGCTGGCAGGTCGGCAAAGAGTGAAGGGGTCTCGGCCTTTTTGCGAGTGCGGTTTGATTTGCTGTCGAGGTTCTCGCCATCCTCGCCTTTAACGGTATAAACTTTACTGGTATCCTTTTTAGCGATACGTGTGCGTTTGCGTTTGGGTGCATCATCGGCAGCGTTGGCGCTGTTTTCAGCAGCCCTGTCGAGTATGGCATACACCACATCGGTTAACTGGTCATCAGGTGAAACCTTGATACCGAGTTCGTCGGCGATACCCACAAGCTGGGGTATATCCATAGATTCTAACTCTTCTTTTGTATACATAGAATATGTACTTAATTACATGTTTGATGTCGAAAAAAAATAGTGGAAATGCTTCGCGATCGGAAGCACTGATTAGAAAAATCGTTGCAAAGATAAGCATATTTTCGGTAACCACCAAATAAATTCGAAAAAAAATTGTAACTTTGCACCCAAAATTGATATAGACGATGGAAATAAAGAAAGCAGAATTTACACTGAGTGCTCCGATGGAGTCGATGTGTCCGAAGGATACCAAGCCCGAGTATGCGTTCATAGGCCGTTCGAATGTGGGAAAATCGAGTCTGATCAACATGCTGACAGGCAAGAAGAACCTGGCCAAGACCAGTGCCACACCCGGTAAGACGCTACTCATTAACCACTTTATCATTAATAACGAGTGGTATCTGGTTGACCTGCCCGGCTATGGCTTTGCCAAGCGCTCGAAGAAGGAGGTGCAGAAGCTGGAGCAGATGATTAACGGCTACATCCTGCAGCGTGAGCAACTGGTGAACGTGTTTCTGCTTGTTGACATCCGCCTGGAGCCGCAGAAGATCGACCTGGAGTTTATTGAGTGGCTCGGCACCAGCAGCGTGCCCTTTGCCATCATCTTTACCAAGGCCGACAAGCTGAGCGCCTCGAAGGTGCTGCAGAACGTGACGGCCTACAAGAAGGTGCTGAGTGAGACCTGGGAGGAGCTGCCGCCTATCTTCGTGACATCGTCGGAGAAGAAACAGGGGCGTGATGAGGTGCTCGACTATATCGAATCAATCAACAAGGAACTGTAAGGAATGGCTAAGGAAAATCCATACTTGGACGTGCAGCACCTCACCAAGTCGTTTGGCTCGCTGGTGTTGTTTCGCGATTTGAGTTTTTCGATAGCCGAGGGGCAGAAGGTAGGCCTGATAGCCAAGAACGGTACGGGTAAGAGCACCCTGCTGTCGATCCTGTCGGGCAAGGAGGGTTATGACGAGGGTGACATCATTTTTCGTCGTGACCTGCGTGTGGGCATGCTGGAACAGACACCCGACTTTGACCCCGACGAGAGCGTGCTCGACGCCTGTTTCAACCACCAGGGCGACCCCGAGAAGGTGCTGAAGGCCAAGCAGGTGCTCACGCAGCTGAAGATACGCGACCTGCAGCAGCCCATGCGGCAGCTGAGCGGCGGACAGCAGAAGCGTGTGGCGCTGGCCAACGTGCTCATTACCGATCCCGACCTGCTGATACTCGACGAGCCTACCAACCACCTGGACCTCGAGATGATTGAGTGGCTGGAGGGCTATCTGAACCGTGGCAACAAAACCCTGCTGATGGTGACCCACGACCGTTTCTTCCTGGACCGTGTGTGCTCGGTGATCCTGGAGCTCGACGACCAGACCGTGTACACCTATCGTGGCAACTACAGCTACTATCTGGAGAAACGGCAGGAGCGTATCGACAACCGCCGGGCAGAGATAGCGCGTGCCAATAACCTGTATCGTACCGAGCTGGAGTGGATGCGCCGCATGCCGCAGGCGCGCGGGCACAAGGCACGCTATCGTGAAGAGGCTTTCTATGAGCTCGAAAAGGTGGCCAAGCAGCGCATTGAGGAGCGACAGGTGCGCCTGAAATCGCGCAATGTGTATATCGGCTCGAAGATCTTTGAGTGCCAGTATGTGAGCAAGGCCTTTGAGCGTCCTGACCGTGAGCCGCTCACCATACTGAAGGACTTCTATTATAACTTCTCGCGTTTTGAGAAGATGGGTATCGTGGGCAACAACGGTACCGGCAAATCGACCTTTATCAAGATGCTGCTGGGACAGGTGGCACCCGACAGCGGAAAGTTTGATATCGGCGACACCGTGCGTTTCGGTTACTTCTCGCAGGAGGGCCTGCAGTTTGATGAGCAGACCAAGGTGATCGACGTGGTGAAGGATATAGCCGAATATATCGACATGGGCGGTGGCAAACACCTCACGGCATCGCAGTTCCTGCAGCACTTCATGTTCACACCCGAACAGCAGCATAACTATGTGTATAAGCTGAGCGGTGGTGAGCGCCGCAAGCTGTACCTCTGTACCGTGCTCATGAAGAACCCCAACTTCCTGGTGCTCGACGAGCCCACCAATGACCTGGATATTGTGACGCTCCAGATACTCGAGGAATATCTGCAGGATTTCCCCGGCTGCGTCATTGTGGTGAGCCACGACCGCTATTTCATGGATAAGGTGGTGGACCATCTGCTGGTGTTCAAGGGCGAGGGTGATATCCAGGATTTCCCCGGCAACTATACACAATACCGCCAGTGGAGTCAGCTGCAGCCTACGGATGCAGCCGACAAAGCCAAGAACACCAAGGAGGCGGCACCGGCCAAGGGTGGCAGTCAGCCCAAGGATGGCGGTGCACCCGCCAAGCGCAAGCTCTCGTATAAGGAGAAGCGCGAACTGGAGCAGCTGGAGAAGGATATTGCTGCCCTTGAGGCTGAAAAGAAACAGATAGAGGAGGCACTCTGTGGTGGCACCACGGAGGTTGACGAGATAACCAGACTGAGTAAGCGCTTGCCACAGCTGAACGATGAGCTCGATGAGAAATCGTTGCGCTGGCTGGAGCTCTCGGATATAGAAGGATAGTGTGATATGATACAACAACAATACCCCTCGCAATTGCTGGAAAAGGCTGTGCAGGCGTTTTCGCAACTGCCTGGCATTGGCAGGAAGACCGCCCTGCGCCTGGTGCTTTGGATGCTGCGACAGGAAAAGGAGGATGTGGCGCGGTTTACGGCTGCCATCGATGAGCTGATGAGTGAAGTGAAGTACTGTAAGGTGTGCCATAACATCAGCGATACCGATGTGTGCCCGATCTGCGCTGACGGGCGCCGCGACCAGACAACCGTGTGCGTGGTGGAGAACATACAGGACGTGATGGCCATTGAGAACACCATGCAGTTTCATGGCTTGTACCATGTGCTGGGCGGCGTGATATCGCCCATGGATGGCATAGGCCCATCGGATATAGAGGTGGACTCGCTGGTGCAGCGCGTGAGCGAGGGTACGGTAAAAGAGGTGATTCTGGCGCTGAGCCCAACGATGGAGGGCGACACCACCAACTTCTATATCTACCGCAAGCTGGCGCCTGCAGGCATCAAGGTGAGCGTGATAGCCCGTGGTATCGCCGTGGGCAACGAACTGGAGTATGCCGATGAGGTGACGCTTGGTCGCTCGATTGCTAACCGAACATTATTCGAAGAGAGATAAAAATAATAAAGATATGAAAGAGGCAAGAAATCTGCTGATGACACTGTTCTGCATACCTATCGGATATGTAGCGGCAGTAGCCATTGTGTTTGAGACAAACATCTTTGAGCCTGGTTTTAATGCTGGCGATAAGAATGTGGAATTTGTAATGACGGCAGTCATGGAGCTGTTGACACTGGGTACGGTGTTTCTGGCATTGCGACTGTTTAAGTTTAATAAGGTACACGATGAATTAGTGGCCCGCAAGTATGCTGCCCTGAAAAAGTGGGGCGCGCTGCGACTGCTTATGCTTGGTTTGCCAATGATGTATAATACTTATTTATATTATATGTTTATGAACACTACCTTCGGTTATATGGCCATCATCCAGATGCTCTGTATGCCGTTTGTGTTTCCCTCGAAGACCCGTTGCGAAGCCGAAGTTGAGGCATGAAACTGAGCGTAGTAATAGTAAGCTATAATGTAAGGGCGTTATTGACCGCCTGTATTGACAGTGTGGTTAAGGCTGCCGAGGGTATAGACACGGAGGTGTTTGTAGTGGATAACGATTCGGCTGACGATACCGTAGAAGTGGTTGCCCGCGATTATCCATGGGTACACCTTATTAATAATAAAGAGAATCTTGGTTTCTCAAAGGCCAATAACATGGCTATCCGACAGTCGGCGGGCGAGTATGTGCTGCTGCTAAACCCCGACACCGTGGTGGCCGAGGGTACACTGCGTGGTGCGGTGACGTTTATGGATCAGCATCCCGAGGCTGGCGGCGCTGGCGTAAGAATGCATAATGCCGACGGCACGCTGGCACCCGAGAGTCGCCGCGCCGTGCCCACACCCTTTGTGGCAGCACGCAAGATGCTTGGTTTTTCCAAGCGCTATTACATGAGCCATCTGTCATGGGATAAGCCTGGAAAGATAGAGGTGGTAAGCGGCGCATTCATGCTGCTGCGTCGTAAGGCCATCGACCAGGTGGGACTGCTCGATGAGGACTTCTTTATGTATGGCGAGGATATCGACCTGTCGTATCGGTTGCTTCAAGGCGGTTGGCAGAACTGGTATCTACCGCTGGACATCGTCCACTATAAGGGCCAGTCGACCCAGAAGTCGGATTTCCGCTATGTGCATGTGTTCTATCAGGCCATGCTCATCTTCTTCCGTAAGCATTATAGTCACCTCAGCTTCTTTTTCTCGGTGCCAGTCAAGGTGGCTATCTATTTTCGCGCTACACTGGCATTGGTAGATATTATACGTAAAAAACTGCATTTGGGATGAAACAGATTACACTGAGAGCCATTGAGCCCGAAGATCTCGACCTGCTGTATAGGATAGAGAACGATAAGGAGATGTGGAACGTGAGTACATCGAACGTGCCTTATTCGCGCTATCTGCTGCACGACTATGTGGCCAGTTGCAAGAATGATATCTATACCGACCGCCAGGTGCGCATGATGGTAGAGAATAGCGAGGGCGAGGTGGTTGGCGTGGCCGATCTGGTGAACTTTGATCCTGCCAACTGTCGTGCCGAAGTGGGACTGATTGTGCTCAACAGCTATCGCCAGCAGGGGTATGGCGCCGCCATTTTGGAAAGTTTGGCTGATTATGCACGGCGAATTTTGCACCTTCATCAGCTTTATGCCTATGTGGATGGCCTCAATGTGGCCTCTTTGCGGCTGTTTGAGAAAGGGGGGTATCGGGTGTGCGCAAAAATACCAGATTGGCTCTTCGATGGCGCAAAATACCACGATTCGGTGCTACTTCAGTACGTTTTTTAGAAAAAATGCGGTTTAATCGCAAAAAAAACGCCGAAAAGTTTTGTTAGTTCCAAAAATATCACTACCTTTGCACCCGCAAACAAGAAAAGCGTTCTTTGGTGCGTTAGTTCAGTAGGTTAGAATGCCTGCCTGTCACGCAGGAGGTCACGAGTTCGAATCTCGTACGCACCGCAAAGTTTTTTTTCATTCGTTCCATAGTAATGGTGCGTTAGTTCAGTAGGTTAGAATGCCTGCCTGTCACGCAGGAGGTCACGAGTTCGAATCTCGTACGCACCGCAGAAGCCATCAAGATGTGAATCTTGGTGGTTTTTTGTTTTATGCAAGTTTTTCCAAAGTTTTTTATGCAAAATGTTTGTTGATTCAGATTTTTGTTGTAATTTTGCAGCCGAAATTGAAACAAGTACGACAAAACGACAAAACGTATGTGTGGAATCGTAGGATACATCGGGAATAAGGAAGCTTATCCCATACTGATCAAAGGCTTGCGCCGTTTGGAATATCGTGGTTACGATAGTGCTGGCGTAGCTCTCATCAATGACAATGGTGACTTGAACGTTTACAAGTCGAAAGGAAAAGTCGACAATCTTTGTGAATATTGTAATGACAAGAATATAACTGGTACTATAGGTATTGCGCACACGCGTTGGGCCACTCATGGTGAGCCTTCGTCGCGTAATGCCCACCCCCATTACTCAGAGAGTAAGAACCTGGCTATCATCCACAACGGCATCATAGAGAACTATGCTGAGCTGAAGGAAAGACTGCAGCAGAAGGGTGTGCACTTTGTGTCGGACACCGATACCGAGGTGCTGGTACAGCTGATAGAATATATTAAGGAGCACAAGCAGTTGGATCTGCTCACTGCCATACAGGTGGCGCTCTACCAGGTGATTGGCGCTTATGCCATCGCTGTGCTCGACAAGCGCGATCCTGACCAGATTATCTGCGCCCGTAAGCAGAGTCCGCTGGTGGTTGGTATCGGTGAGGATGAGTTCTTCCTCGGTTCTGATGCCAGTCCTATTGTGGAATATACAGACAAGGTAGTGTACCTGGAGGATGGAAACATCGCTGTGATTCGTCGTGGCGAGGACCTTCATGTGGTCAATGTACATGGTGAGGACCAGGAGTTGGCCGTGAAGACCGTTGATATCGATCTTGGACAGATTGAGAAAGGTGGCTACCCACATTTCATGCTGAAGGAGATCTTTGAGCAGCCGGAGTGCCTTAATAACTGTATGCGTGGTCGTGTGAATGTGGAGGCCAACCATGTGACCCTGTCGGCACTCATTGACTATCGCCGGCAGTTGCTCAATGCCAAGCGTGTGGTGATTGTGGCCTGTGGTACCTCATGGCATGCCGGTTTGATAGGAAAGCAGATCATCGAGAGTCTTTGCCGTATTCCGGTAGAAGTGGAGTATGCCTCGGAGTTCCGCTATCGTAACCCGGTAGTGGGCAGCGGCGATGTGGTAATCGCTATCTCGCAGAGTGGTGAGACGGCTGACACATTGGCTGCCGTTGAACTGGCCAAGGAAAGAGGCGCGTTTATCTACGGTATCTGTAATGCCATCGGCTCGTCGATTGCCCGTGCCACTCATACGGGAACCTACATCCACGTAGGTCCGGAGATTGGTGTGGCATCAACCAAGGCGTTTACCGGACAGGTAACGGTGCTCACCATGATTGCACTGGCCATGGGTGAGGCCAAGGGTACCATCCGCCGTGATGAATACCTGGAGATTGTAAAAGGATTGAGCGAGATACCGACGAAGATTCGTGAGGTACTGCAGACGAATGATAAGGTGGCCGACCTGGCACGCACCTTCACCTATGCGCACAACTTCCTGTATCTGGGGCGTGGCTACTCATACCCCGTAGCCCTCGAAGGTGCGCTGAAGCTGAAGGAGATCAGCTATATCCATGCTGAGGGATACCCTGCAGCAGAGATGAAGCATGGTCCTATCGCACTAATTGATTCGGATATGCCTGTAGTGGTTATTGCTACCCACAATGCCATGTACGAGAAGGTGCTGTCGAACATTCAGGAGATCAAGGCGCGTCAGGGTAGGGTTATTGCGCTCGTTTCCAAGGGCGATGACACTATTTCCAAGATTGCCGATGAGGTGATTGAGTTGCCCGACGTGATTGAGTGTCTCGAACCGTTGGTTGCTACGATCCCTCTGCAGTTGTTGGCTTATCACGTTGCTGTTTGTAAAGGCAAGAACGTTGACCAGCCCCGAAACTTAGCTAAGTCGGTGACCGTTGAATGATTTATAAGGCGATTCGTTTTTTAACGTTTCGCCTTTTTTATGGAGAAGAGAAAATATAATAGGTATTATAAAGTTAGAATATGAGAGATGTAACACTGGTCCTTTCGGACGGAACTAAATTTCACGGCAAGAGTTTCGGTAGTGAGAAACCCGTAGCAGGTGAGGTGGTATTCAATACAGCGATGATGGGTTACCCCGAGTCGCTTACCGACCCCAGCTATGCCGGACAGTTGATGACACTTACCTATCCGCTGGTAGGTAACTATGGTGTGCCACCATTCAGCATTGAGAAGAATGGACTGGCCACATTTATGGAGAGCGATAAGATTTATGCATCGGCAATCATCGTGAGCGACTACAGTCAGGCCTACTCACACTGGAATGCCAACGAGAGCCTGGGCGACTGGCTGAAGCGCGAAGGCGTGCCCGGCATCACTGGTATCGACACCCGTGAGCTGACCAAGGTGCTGCGTGAGCATGGTGTGATGATGGGACAGATCATCTTTGACGATGAGCCCGACAACATTCCTACAGCCGAGTACGAGGGCATCAACTGGGTAGATAAAGTATCATGCAAAGACATCGTCCGCTATAACGAAGGTGCCGGACGTAAGGTGGTGCTCGTGGATTGCGGCGTTAAGAACAACATTATCCGCTGTTTGGTGAATCGTGGCGTGGAGGTGATCCGCGTGCCATGGAACTACGACTATACCAACATGGAGTTTGATGGCCTTTTCCTGGCCAATGGCCCTGGCGATCCCGATATGTGTGTGGATGCCGTTGAGGTGCTGAAGAAACAGATGTCGTCATCGCGCAAGCCTATCTGTGGTATCTGCATGGGTAACCAGTTGCTGGCCAAGGCAGGCGGTGCTACAATCTACAAACTGAAATACGGTCACCGTTCGCATAACCAGCCTGTTCGTGAGGTGGGCACCAACCGCTGCTATGTAACCTCGCAGAACCACGGCTACGCCGTTGACGCTGCCACGCTGGGTAACGATTGGCGTGAACTGTTTGTGAACATGAACGATGGTTCGAACGAGGGTATTCGTCATCTCTCATTGCCTTGGTTCTCGAGCCAGTTCCACCCAGAGGCATGCTCGGGTCCCGTTGATACAGAATTTATGTTTGACCGTTTTATTGAGACATTATGAAAGATAACAATATAAAGAAAGTGCTGCTGTTGGGTAGCGGAGCCTTGAAGATAGGTGAGGCCGGAGAGTTTGACTATAGTGGTTCGCAAGCTCTGAAAGCGCTGCGTGAAGAGGGCGTGAAGACGGTGCTCATCAACCCTAATATCGCCACAGTGCAGACATCGGAAGGTGTGGCTGACGAGATCTATTTCCTGCCTGTTCAGCCCTATTTCGTAGAGCGTGTCATCGAGAAGGAGCGTCCTGACGGCATCTTGCTGGCATTCGGTGGTCAGACGGCTTTGAACTGCGGCGTGGAGCTCTATCAGAGTGGCGTGCTGGAGAAATACGGCGTGAAGGTGCTGGGTACACCGGTGCAGGCCATCATGGATACTGAGGACCGTGAGCTGTTTGTTAAGAAGCTCGACGAGATTGGTGTGAAGACCATCAAGAGCGAGGCTTGCTCGGATATCGAGAGCGCTCGTAAGGCCGCCAAGACACTGGGCTATCCTGTGATTCTGCGCGCTGCCTATGCACTCGGTGGCTTAGGCTCTGGTTTCTGCGATAATGAGGAGGAACTCGACAAGCTGGCAGAGAAAGCCTTTGCCTTCTCACCACAGGTGTTGGTAGAGAAATCGCTGAAAGGCTGGAAGGAGATTGAGTATGAGGTGGTGCGCGACAGATACGACAACTGCATCACTGTATGTAATATGGAGAACTTTGACCCACTGGGTATCCATACCGGCGAGTCGATTGTCATTGCGCCATCGCAGACACTCACCAACTCAGAGTATCACAAGCTGCGCGCACTGGCTATCAAGATTATCCGTCATATCGGTATCGTAGGTGAGTGTAACGTGCAGTATGCCTTCGACCCACAGTCGGAAGACTATCGCGTGATCGAGGTGAACGCCCGTTTGAGCCGTTCATCGGCATTGGCATCAAAGGCCACCGGTTATCCCTTGGCTTTCGTTGCTGCCAAGCTGGGTATGGGCTATGGCTTGTTTGAGCTGAAGAACTCGGTGACCAAGACCACCAGCGCCTTCTTTGAGCCTGCACTCGACTATGTGGTATGTAAGATTCCACGCTGGGACCTCTCGAAGTTCCACGGTGTTGACAAGGAACTCGGCTCTTCGATGAAGTCGGTGGGCGAGGTGATGGCTATCGGACGTAACTTTGAGGAGGCTATCCAGAAAGGCTTGCGTATGATTGGTCAGGGCATGCACGGCTTTGTGGAGAACAAGGAGCTGAAGATTGCTGATATCGATGCCGCTCTGCGCGAGCCTACCGATAAGCGTATCTTCGTGATCTCGAAGGCCATGCACGACCAGCAGTACGACATTGACCGTATTCACGAGCTGACCAAGATTGACAAGTGGTTCCTTCAGAAGCTGAAGCATATCATAGATATTGACGAGCAGCTGAAGAAGCAGAATATCAATACGCTTGAGAAAGACCTGTTGCGTGAGGCAAAAGTATATGGATTTACTGATTTCCAGATTGCACGTGCCATCGGTCTTGAGGGTGAGTGCCGCAACATGCACGAGGCATTGCTGCTGGTGCGTAACCGTCGTAAGCAGTTCGGTATCCTGCCTGTTGTGAAGCAGATTGATACACTGGCTGCTGAGTATCCTGCACAGACCAACTACCTGTATGTGACCTACAGTGGCGTGGCAAGCGATATCCAGTTTGAGAACGACAAGAAGAGTATCATCGTGCTGGGCTCAGGTGCCTATCGCATCGGTTCGTCGGTAGAGTTCGACTGGTGTGGTGTGCAGGCGCTGAACACCATCCGCAAGGAAGGCTGGCGCTCGGTGATGATCAACTATAACCCGGAGACCGTGTCGACCGACTATGACATGTGTGACCGTCTGTATTTCGATGAGCTCACCTTTGAGCGTGTGCTCGATATCATCGATATGGAACAGCCTTATGGCGTGATTGTGTCAACTGGTGGTCAGATTCCTAATAACCTGGCTGTATATCTCGATGAGCAGCATGTGAACATTCTGGGTACACAGGCTGTTGATATCGATGGTGCGGAAGACCGTGCCAAGTTCTCGCAGATGCTGAACGAGATTGGTGTGAACCAGCCTGAGTGGAGCGCACTCACATCGATGGAGGATATCGACAAGTTTGTGGAGCGTGTGGGATTCCCTGTACTGGTTCGTCCTTCGTATGTGCTCTCGGGTGCGGCCATGAATGTATGCTCGAATAAGGATGAGCTTGAGAAATTCCTGCAGTTGGCTGCCAACGTATCAGAGGACCATCCTGTGGTGGTTTCGAAATTCATTGAGCATGCCAAGGAGATTGAGATGGATGCTGTGGCTAAGGACGGTGAGATTCTGGCCTATGCCATCAGTGAGCATATTGAGTTTGCCGGTGTACACTCTGGTGATGCTACCATTCAGTTCCCACCACAGAAACTGTATGTTGAGACCGTGCGCCGCATCAAGCGTATCTCTCGTCAGATTGCCAAGGCATTGCATATCAATGGTCCGTTCAATATCCAGTTCATGGCGCGTGAGAACGATATCCTTGTGATTGAGTGTAACCTGCGCGCATCGCGTAGCTTCCCATTCGTGAGCAAGGTGCTGAAGATGAACTTTATCGACCTGGCTACGAAGGTGATGCTGGGGCTGCCTGTAGAGAAGCCTGCCAAGAACCTCTTCGATCTCGACTATGTAGGTATCAAGGCTTCGCAGTTCAGCTTCAACCGTCTGCAGAAGGCCGACCCCGTGCTCGGTGTCGACATGGCATCGACTGGTGAGGTGGGTTGTATCGGTGATGATACCAACACCGCTTTGCTCAAGGCTATGTTGAGTGTGGGACACCGTATACCCAAGAAGACGGTGTTGCTCTCTACCGGTTCGGCCAAGCAGAAGGCAGAGATGCTGGATGCTGCCCGTCAGCTGGTGGATAAGGGCTATGAGCTCTATGCTACCGGTGGCACATCGAAGTATCTGACTGAGAATGGCGTGGCCAATACGCTGGTTTACTGGCCATCGGAGGCTGCACAGCCGCAGGCGCTCGACTTGCTGCATGAGCACAAGATTGATATGGTGGTGAATATTCCGAAGGATCTGACCAGTCATGAGCTGACCAACGGTTATAAGATTCGTCGTGCTGCCATCGACCTGAATGTGCCGCTGATTACCAACTCTCGACTGGCAAGTGCATTTATACATGCATTCTGTAGTATTAAAATAGATGAAATTGGTATTAAATCTTGGTCGGAATATAGATAAAATCAGGGCGATATAGCTTTTTATTCTATATTAAATGCTAAAAAATGGTGTAATAATTTGGTTATTTCAGATTATTGCACTATTTTTGCACATTGATATATATATATTAAAGCGTATTATTTACCACAAGCATGGACGTAGCAGATACACTTGAATCCAAAATAAACCGCAGTGAGTATAAAATACTTATTGTTGATGACGTTGTTAGTAATGTCTTGCTTTTGAAGATACTGCTGACTAACGAAAAATTTCAGGTATGTACCGCTAACAATGGTACTACATGTATAGAGCAGGCTAAGAAGGAGCATCCTGATCTGATTCTGCTTGATGTGATGATGCCCGATATCAGCGGTTTTGATACTGCTGTGGTTTTGAAAAAGGACGAGGAAACTAAAGACATCCCCATTATCTTCCTGACCGCATTGAATACCCCACAGGATCTGGTACATGGCTTCCAGGTGGGAGCCAGCGACTTCCTGACCAAGCCTTTTAATAAGGAGGAACTGGTGATGCGTGTGATGCAGCAGATCTCACTGGTAGCTGCTAAGCGTATTATCGAACAGCAGAACCAGGAACTGCGTGCCACCCTGACCAACCGCGACAAGATGTACTCGGTGATTGCGCACGATCTGCGTTCGCCAATGGCCAGCATTCGCATGGTGTTGAACCTGGTGGTGGCATCTACATCGCCCGAGACGGTAGGTCCTGAACTCTATGAACTGTTGGATAAGGCCAATCGTGAGTCAGAGGATGTACACGATCTGCTGGACAATCTGCTGAAATGGACCAAGAGTCAGACGGGACGTTTGAATGTGGTGGTTCAGGATCTGGATTTGAATGATATCATCCCTGGTGTGGTAGAGATCTTCGAGATGATCGCTCAAACCAAGCATATTAAGTTAGACCTCCAGCCTGCATCAGGCAATATGGTGGTGTCGGCTGATAACGATATGCTGAAGACGGTGATGCGTAATTTCCTGTCGAATGCCATCAAGTTCTCGCCAGAGAATTCCAGCATTGAGATAAAGATGACAGAAGAAGGGGATTTTGCCAAGATCAGCGTGACCGACCATGGCGTGGGTATCGCTTCAGACCGTATCGGGTCTATCTTTAAGAAAGGAGATACCACCTATGGTACAGGCGGTGAGGAAGGCTCCGGTCTTGGACTTCAGCTCTGTCAGGATTTCGCCCGGAAGAATGGTGGCGACTGTTATGTAGAATCGACCGAAGGTCAAGGTAGTACTTTTAGCTTTACGGTTCCATTAAAAAAATGATGAATACACCTATTTATATTATAGAAGAAACAAAACTTCGCCGTAACCTCAGTCTTATTGCTGATGTTGCGGCGAAGGCCGATATTGAGGTTATACTTGCTTTTAAAGCTTTTGCACTTTGGAAGACTTTCCCTATCTTCCGTGAGTATATTAACAGCACAACAGCCAGCTCTCTTTCGGAGGCTCGTCTGGCTTTCGAGGAATTCAAGGCGCCAGCCCATACCTATTCGCCTGCTTATACCGAAGAGGAGTTTCCCGAGATAGTGAAATGTTCATCGCATATCACTTTCAACTCGCTATCGCAGTACGAGCGATTCCACGAGCAGGCAAAATCTGTTTCGATTGGCCTGCGCGTTAATCCGGAATACTCGGAGGTGGGCACCTTATTATATAATCCCTGTGCACCTGGTACCCGTTTTGGTATCACGGCAGATAAACTGCCCGAGCAGTTGCCTCAAGATATTGAAGGTTTCCATTGTCATTGTCATTGCGAGAGTGGGGCAGATGTGTTTGAGCGGACGCTGGCTCACATCGAAGAGAAATTCTCTAAGTGGTTCCCACAGCTTAAATGGATTAATTTTGGTGGTGGACACCTGATGACCCGTAAGGATTATGATGTGGAGTTGCTGATCAAGTTGATGTGCGAATTTAAAAAACGCTATCCTTGGCTTAAGGTTATTCTGGAACCTGGCAGTGCTTTTGCATGGCAAACGGGGCCATTGGTATCGCATGTTGTCGACCTGGTAGAGGACAAAGGTATCAAAACGGCGATCCTTGATGTGAGCTTTACCTGTCATATGCCGGATTGTTTAGAGATGCCTTATATGCCTGAAGTGCGTGGCGCGGAGATCGTGGATCTGGAAAAAGCAACCGAACCGATGACCTATCGTCTGGGAGGTAACAGCTGTTTGAGTGGCGATTTTATGGGTTCGTGGACTTTCGACCATGAATTAAAAATGGGGGAAGAAGTGATTTTCGAGGATATGATTCACTACACAACCGTGAAAACTTGCACTTTTAACGGAATTTCACATCCTGCTATAGGGATGCTTCATGCAGATGGTCATTTGGAGATTTTGCGCCGTTTTGGGTACGAAGACTACCGAAATCGCATGGATTAGGCCTATTTTTGTCAAGATTTCGATAAAATCGCACTTTTTTGGAAAAAAAACGCCTGAAAAGTTTGTCAGTTCCGAAAAAAGCGTTACCTTTGCACCCGCAATCGAGAGAGATTGATTAACGAACTAAAAAATGCGGAAATAGCTCAGTTGGTAGAGCACAACCTTGCCAAGGTTGGGGTCGCGGGTCCGAGTCCCGTTTTCCGCTCACTTGTTGAACAAAAAAGAGACATTTAGGAATGGCCTAAATGATAAAATGCCCAGGTGGCGGAATTGGTAGACGCGCACGTTTCAGGTGCGTGTGCCGCAAGGCGTGCAGGTTCGAGTCCTGTTCTGGGCACTCTTTTTTATTCAGCGTATGTTGGAGAGGTGGCGGAATT